>Ga0209724_1002005_pt1 | contig 17860 bp, 19 predicted proteins | sample grotaG_FD_184143 | JGI IMG/M metagenome (GOLD analysis project Ga0209724, IMG submission 184143) | Glacier valley bacterial and archeal communities from Borup Fiord, Nunavut, Canada, to study Microbial Dark Matter (Phase II) -... | ecosystem: Environmental > Aquatic > Freshwater > Ice > Glacier ...
GCGGCCGGCGCCCTCAAGTCCGGCTGCCGGACACATACGTCCGGAGTCCGGACACTCTTGCAATTCGCCGAGCGAAACATCGGCGTCGGTCAGTTCCTGCACGTTGTCACCACGACGCTTGCCTTCCGCCCCCGCCGCGTGGCATGTAGCACAGGAGCCGTCATGAACCACGACCCACATCGCGCAGGCACTCGCGTGACCGTCATCCCCGGCGACGGCATCGGACCCGAAGTAGTCGCCGCCACTCAACGTGTCATCGACGCCACTGGCGTTAAGATCCTCTGGGAACCTCACGAGGCTGGGGCCGCGGTGTTCAGGCGCGGACTGCCGAGCGGGGTCCCGCCCGAGACCATCGCGTCGATCGCCGACACCCGCGTTGCCCTCAAGGGCCCGCTCGAAACGCCGGTAGGGTTTGGCGAGAAGAGCGCGAACGTCACGCTCCGCAAACTCTTCGAGACGTACGCGAATATCCGGCCGGTGCGGGAGATGCCGGGCGTGACCACGCCGTATTCCGGCCGCGGCATCGATCTGGTGATCGTGCGCGAGAACGTCGAGGACCTCTACGCCGGGATCGAACACCGCCAGACCGCCGGCGTCGCGCAGTGCCTCAAACTGATGTCGCGCAAGGGGTGCGAGAAGATTGTGCGCCTCGCATTCGAGGTCGCGATCGCCGAGGGTCGCAAGCGCGTCCATTGTGCGACCAAGGCCAACATCATGAAGCTCACCGAGGGGCTCATGAAGCGCACGTTCGAGGCGGTCGCGCCCGACTATCCGCAGATCGAGGCCCACCATATTATCGTCGACAACTGCGCGCATCAGCTGGTCCGGACACCCGAGCAGTTCGACGTGATCGTGACCAGCAACATGAACGGCGACATCCTCTCCGATCTCACGTCGGGGCTGGTCGGGGGCCTGGGGTTCGCGCCTGGCGCCAACATCGGCAACGAAGTCGCGATCTTCGAGGCCGTCCACGGGTCGGCGCCGAAGTACGCGGGCAAGAACACGATCAATCCGACCGCTGTTCTCCTTTCAGGAGTAATGATGCTCCGCCATCTCGGCGAGCTAGAGGCCGCACGCCGAGTTGAAGAGGCCGTGTTGGTCACGCTCGAGCGCGGAACCTACACACGCGACGTCCGTCCGGAGGGGGCGGCATCGACCGACCGGTTCGCCGACACCGTGATCGCAAACCTCGGCCAGCGGCCGGAGCATTGGCGTGCACGCGACGTGCAGGCACTACGGATGCCAACGCTCGATCCGACGCCCGACTTCATGCGGCTCAAGACCCGCCGGACCGTTGGGGTCGACGTGTTCATTGAAGCCGAGATATCGCCCGCGCAACTCGGGCCGACGATCAGCGAGGTCGCAGATGGCCTGCCGGTCCAGCTCAAGATGATCTCTAACCGCGGCACGAAAGTGTTCCCTGCCACGGGCGCGGTGCCTGATTGCGTCGACCACTGGCGCTGCCGTTTCGTGCTGCGCGACGGTATGACCGCGTTGCTCGACGACACGATCGCCGAGTTGCTCCGGCGGGTCGCCCGCCATCACCGGTGGATGCATGTCGAGAAGCTGGAGCAGTATGACCAGGACGACGGGTTCACGCGCGCGCAAGGCGAGGACTGAACATGCCGTTCAGCCGAGCCACCGGGCAGAATCCCGTGATGCTTGTGCTGTGTTCGGAGAACTATGCTGCGGCTTCCCTTGTTGCCAGGTGTGAACCGGCCATCGTCTTCCAGTCCTTGGGCGGTGCGCGCGATCCCGCAGATCAGGCCATGCGTGCGACGTTTGCGTACGCGATCATGAATCACCGTGTTCACGACGTCGTCGTCTGTGGTCACGAGGGATGTCATGCGACCGCCCGATGGGAGCTCGACTCGGAACGTCCGCCGTACGCCGTAGTCGTGTCGCAATGCGTTGCGCTTCGCAGAGATGACTACATTGGCTCTCTGCTCCGTGACCACGACATTGCTCTTCACGCGACATGGTTCGATCGCTTCGACGTCGAGCATCCTGTGAAGCTCGCCGATATGGATCTCCAATGAACGTGTGCCGCCGTAAGGCTGGTCACGAGGACGACGAGACTACGCATGAAGCCGAGCACCTTCGAACTTCGACCTCGAGACCAACAGGCCTAGCGTGAGAGTTCTTGTCGTCGGAACTGGAACCGAGGTCGGTAAGACGCACGTCACGGCCTGCCTGCTGGCGCACGCTCACGCGCATTCGCGAAGCGTTCTGGCATACAAGCCAATCGCGACCGGGATCGAGCGCATGTGTGAAGACGCAGAACGGCACGCTGCGGCGCAGAAATCGCGCTATCTGCATCCAACCTACGCATATCGCAGACCCGTTTCACCGCACCTTGCCGCTCGCGAGGAGGATCGACCGATCGATCTGGAAGTGATTCGCAAGCGCGCCGACGAACTGGCGCACGAGGCGGACGTGGTTCTCATCGAGGGCGCCGGCGGGCTCTTCACCCCGTTGAGCGAACGGGTTACGAACGTGGCGCTGGTCAAGCATCTGCTACCTGCGGTCGTAGTTCTGGTGGCCCCCGATCGGCTGGGCGTACTCCACGACGTCGGTGCTTGTCTGGCTGCGGCCCGCGCCGCGAACATCGAAGTCCGCACAGTTGTTCTCTCGGCAGCATCTGCAGCAGACGCGTCCACTGGGAGCAACGCACAGGAGCTCGCTCGGATCGGGCTTGGGCCGGTCGCCGGCGTCTTCCCGCGCGCGAGCTTTGATGCGGCGGAGAGCCAGGCGGTCGCGGAGCGGTTGTGGAAGGTTGTAGAAGAAGGCCCGCTGTGACGTGGTCGGAGGCTTCTGGCCTTGCCCGTCTCTACGCCCGAACACCGCGTGGTGCTCGAACAGACGATCTCGAGCCCATGCTCGCTGCCTGTCGAACCGAAGGTAATCCACAGGACGCCTTCGACGTCGTTCACGTCGCAGGCACGAACGGCAAAGGAAGCGTCACAGCCACCGTTGGTTCCATTCTTCGCGCGGCGGGAGTCGCGGTGGGCATTTACACGAGTCCTCATCTCGAACGCTTCCATGACCGGATCCGGATCAACGGTTCCACTATCGATGATGACGCTGCCAACAGGTGGCTCACCTATGTGCTCGACCATCACGCGGACCTGACCTTCTTCGAGGTGACGACACTGGTTTCGTTCCTCGCCTTTCGCGAGGCTGGAGTACGGGTTGCCGTTCTAGAGACTGGGCTTGGAGGGCGCCTCGACGCGACCAACGTCGTGCGTCGGACGCGCGTCGCGGCGATCACGACAATTGGCTTGGACCACACCGAGATCCTCGGCGACACCGTCACGGCGATCGCTCGCGAGAAGGCCGGAATCTTGAGGGCGGATATCCCGGTCGTCACCGGACGGTTGGATGCGGAAGCCGACGCCGTGGTCTTGGCAAGCACGGCGGCGATTGGCGCGAAGTCTCCCTGGCGGCTCGGACATGAAGTCTCGCACGCTCGCCGTGGCGATCGCCTGACGGTGGCGCTGCCTGACGGAACCTCGTTCGACGTCGCCCCACGCCTTCGAGGCGCGCACCAAGACGACAACGCAGCGGTCGCGGTTGCAGCGGTCTGGCGGCTTCGACGTGAGTGTGATTCGGCAGCGATGACCGGTGTCGCCATCGACAACGATTCCATCGCTCGGGGGATGAGCGCCGTTGAATGGCCAGGGCGGCTCGAGACGATCGAGGTTCGAGAAGGCCCTTTCGGGGGGCGGTACCTGCTCGATGGCGCGCATAACGAAGATGGCGTGCGCGCCATGGCGGCGGCGATCAGGACGATGCCCGAGTTCGTCTCGCCGGTGCTCGTGTTTGGAGCGATGGCGGACAAATCCTGGCCAGCGATGATCCATCTGCTCGCGCCGATGTTTCGGTGCCGCGTTTACGTTGCCCCTCGAGTGCGTTCGCACGGGCGCGCCGTCGTCCCACCGGCGGAGCTCCGCACCGTCGATGCGCAGGGGCTTTGCGCCTCCACGGTGTCGGAAGCGATCAGGGTAGCTCGTGGCGTAGCTGGGGTCGAAGGCGTGGTCGTGGTCGCCGGCAGCCTGTATCTCGTCGGTGAGGTCCGCGCGTTGCTCCTTGGTCACCAGGAATACTGTCACGCCCATGTTGGCCTGTGACGTGAGTTTCTTGCCCCTCTACCGCGCGGATTGAAATGGGATGACACGTATGAATGCTGCTGAGGAAATCAACCTCGACCTCCGAAGAGCAGGGCGCATCGGCTTTGACGAAGCCATTCTTTGTCTGGGCAAGACGGACGAACACCTGCAGATCATCCTCGACCGAGCGCAGGAGTCTGGAGTGTCTCTTCTCTTGACGCGCATGACGTCGGCACAGCTCGATTCGCTTCCTGAGACTCATCGAGCACGCATCGACTACGAGCCCGTTTCTCGAACTGCGTACTTCGGACCGTTGAAGGATGTTCGCGGGGAGGCTCGCGTCTGTGTGGTCGCAGCCGGCACCTCCGATGCATTCGTGACCCGCGAGATCGAACGGACGCTGCGCTACTACAGCGAGGCCGTCACGTCGTTCGTCGACGTCGGGCTCGCGGGGGCGTGGCGGATCCTGGAGAGAATCGACGCGATCCGGAACTTCGCCGTCGTGATCATCGTGGCCGGAATGGATGCAGCACTCCCCACCGTCGTCGGGGGGCTGGTGGGGAGCGTCGTCATCGCAGTACCGACGTCAAATGGATACGGTGTTGCTGCCGGAGGGCAGACCGCGCTCCACGCTGTACTCGCGAGCTGCTCGCCGGGACTTACCGTGCTCAACATCGACAATGGGTACGGAGCGGCGTGCGCCGCAATCCGCGTTTGCCGGGTGATCGATGACGCTGCAAAGCGCGGCGCTCCGCCATGAGTCGGGATGCGCTGGCGGCGTACTCCGGTGCGAGGTTCTCGCTCCTCACCCAGCACGGCAAGGAGCAGGCGATTGGCCCGCTCTTTCAGGAAGCGTGTGGTGCGTCCGTGCAGCTCGTGCAGGGCTTCGATACGGACTCGCTCGGGACCTTCACGATGGACATTCCCCGCGATGGGAGCCAACTCGAAGCAGTCCGCAAGAAGGCACGGATAGGGATGGAGATCTCCGGGCTGTCACTCGGGCTCGCCAGCGAGGGCTCGTTCGGCCCCGGCCCATTCGGACTATATGCAATGAACCTCGAGCTAGTGATCATGGTCGATGCGACTCGGCGGATCGAGATCGTAGGGCGAGCACGGGTGCCCGGGCGGCATTCTCATGCACGGGTCACGACCCTGGGTGAGCTCCAAGACGCGGCGCGCCGGCTCGGGTTTCCAGAACACGGCCTCGTGATTCGCCCGACGGACGAAACCGACCTGCGGATCCGAAAAGGTGTTCGCTCGTGGGACTCGCTAACCCAGGCCTTCGCCGAGGCTCACGAACAATCGACGACCGGAATCGTGTTTGTGGAAAACGATCTGCGTGCGCACTGTAATCCGACCCGGATGGAGAACATCGTGGCCGCCACGCAGGATCTACTTGGAAGAATGCGCTGCCAGTGCCCGGCCTGCGGCTCTCCTGGGTTTGGTCTCGTGGCCAGACTACCTGGATTGCCGTGCAGAGATTGCGGATTTGCCACACAAGAGGCCCGTGCGGAAAAGCTCGAGTGCGTGGCTTGTCGTCACGAACAGGTTCGCGATCTGCCCGTTCGCCACGTTGATCCGTTTCGCTGCGAGCAATGTAACCCGTAGCTGCGCGCGCACATGGCAAGGCCGGGGCCGTCCTCGCCCTCCACTTGTTTAGGCTCGTAAGCGGCGCCTCAAGAGCGTGATCCGCAGCCGCCGCTTGCACGCGTTCGATCGCTCCGAAGATCTCTTGAAGCGGCCTCGTAACTACGCGAACACGCGATCGCAGAAGAAGCACGCCAGGTTTGTTTCGGGATCGCCGTAGCGCGGACCGGTTCGGGTGCTTTGGAGAGTACAGGGCGACGATCGAATCACCGGCAAGCGGTGATGAACGACGCCTGATGCCGGCGCCTGCCCGCTCACCGGGCAGCGCTACCACCAAGTCCCCGGGAGGACCGATGTCTTCGCTCGCCTTCGACAAACAAGGAAAGTCGTTCGCCTGGCACAAGCGCACCGCCAAGCTGCGTGTCCGGTTGTTCCGCAATCCATCAGCGCGCGGCACCTGTTGCCAGGTTCTCGACGGCACCGGTGCTCCGCTCTTCGTCGACGCAGACATCGACTACACCGAGTTTCGTCGCGCTGTTGGTGGCGTGCCCGGGCTGTACCGGCTCGACCAGTGCGACGAGGACGGCGTCGAGCTCGAGGACGCCGCACCCGCGTACGTGTCGATCGAACAGCTGCGCAACGCCGGCGTGGTCACCGAGGTCGGACAGGTGGGCGAGGTGAGTCCCCTGCTGATCATCGAGCGGCTCGTCGCACTGCAATCGGACGTCATGAAGACAATGGCGACGCAGCACGCCGCGATCCTCGCGTCGAGTGCCGAGATCATGCTCGCGCCGTATCGCCCGGTGCCTCTACTGCCCGCGGCCGATCTTCGCAACGCCGACACCACGGACGAGAACGCGGACCAAGATGACGACGATGAGGACGACGATCTCGACGAGAGCAGCGCGTTTGCGCCGATGCTGACTATGCTCGAGCCGCACCTGCCGCAGTTGGGCGCGTTCCTCTACACGAAGTGCGTCGAGTTCTTCCGCCAGGTGCCCGCGACGCCCGCCACGACGCCCCCCGCGGCGACGTCTGCCTCCATGCCCGCGACTGCGCCGGCGACCGCTTCGGCGACGCCGCGTGTGGTCGCTGAGCCGGTGGACGTCGCCGCGGAGTACGAGCCCGCGCACGTCGGGTTCGAGGCCGAGCTGTTCGAAGCAGCCTTCATCGACGACGAGCCGATGCCCACGGGCAATGACTCGGCGACGGTCACCGAGGCCCCCGCCGAGACCGCAACTGCCACGCCGCCGACCGCGACGCCGGAACAGTTCGCGCACCTGTTCGCGGTTCGCGAGCGGCTGTCGTCGAAAGAGCAAGCGCTCGTAGAGCATGTGATCAAGCGGATGCCGCCCGAGTTGCTGATGCAGTACCTCGGCACGCTGTCGGCGATGTCCCTCGAGGACGCGACGACGTTCGTCCGCTCGATGATCGTGCGGGCCCGGCCCGAGCGCATCGCGAAGTCGCGCTGAGCGCTCGCGGCGCCAACACCTCCCATCTGCAACCCCGATTCAGGAGCACGAACGTGATCGCGTCCCCCATGAATGACCACGGCTGCCTCGGCCCGACGACCGAGCAGATCCGCGCCGAAGTCGATGCGGGTAACACCGCGTTCGCCGAGCTGGCCGACCGGTTCACGAACACCGACGACCTCGCGGCCTGGTTCCGTACGCTGCCGCAGCGCGACGACGACGGCATCCCTAGTGACGGTCCGAAGGTTGATGCCTGCCGGCCCGCGCAGCGGCTGCGTCTCGACGCGAGCGACCCGAACTGCTTCGAACGTTCCGCCCGGTTCATCGGCGCGGCGGAGCTGATCGATCCGGACCACGTCTATCGCCTCGCCACGATCTCCACGCCGAACGGCCTGCACACCTTCCCGACGTGCGACGGAGACCCGGTCATCCTCGACCCGAAGGGCGTGCGCAACACGCCGCGCGTCGCGCCGTTCGCGGCCGACAATGCGACGCGGCGCCTGCGCATCCAGCGTCTCATCGGCCTCGACGAGACCAGGGGCGTGCGAGGTGACCTCGCGCGTGCGCGCCGTGCGAAGGAGCTCGGCCACACGACGTGGGTCAACGGCGAACCCATCGACGACGCGATCGTGACCTACGAGCGGGCGCTCGCGAGCTACCAGGCCACGCTCGCCGAGCTGGACGCCGAGGAGGACGACGACGACGCTCCGAGCGGCGCGCGCAACGCCGCCTTCGCCGGCCCGATGGTGCTCACGCCCGCCCAGGCGATCGACTGGATCGCAGACCTGGCGCGTGCGCGGATCGAGCCGCTGCCCGGCATGGCTCGTCACGTGAACCGCGGCCACCGCGCCATGCGCGCCGTGCTGCTCATGCTGCCGATCTGCGTCGCCGATGCGCAGGCCGTCGCGCTCGTCCTGGCGCTCGCCGAGCGGGAGGCTCGCAGCTACGGTATGCCCGCGCTCAAGGTTGTTCACTCCACCGCGCGAGCGCTCGACGCGATCGACCGTCTCGCGGCCGAGCATACGACCGAACAGACGCGCAACTTCGCCCCACTCGCCTCCCTCGCGCTCGGCATGCTGAACAACAAGGATGTCCAGTCGTGGCTCGGCGCGGTCACCCGCGTCGGTGGACGGGTGCTCGGCGGGGCGGGTGTCGAGGTGCTCAAGTCTCAGCTCGCCAGCGTCGGCGTGAGCCAACCCGTTCTCTCCGCGTTCGAGAAGGAGCTGAATCGCGACGGGCTGACGCTCGGCGCTCTCAGCAAGCCCTCGCCGATGCCGGGGTCCCTCGACGCGATGACGCCACAGGCGCTCGCCGGCCGCTGGATCGCACAGAAGCTCTGACCATCCCTCCGTCGCCGCACATCGCGTCGACGTCAGTTTTCTCGCCGCCCGCACTTTGCGGCGCGGCCCCCACATGGCTCGCCTCGCGAGCCGAAGGAGTCCTCATGTCTGCGTCTCGTTCTGTCTCTCGTTCCGTTCGTTCGAAGAAGAAGGCCAGTTCCGCGCTCGCTGCCGCAAAGGCACCATGGATCGACGGCGATATCGACTACGGTCCGGCCGCCACCGCGGCGCGCGATCTCGCCACGTGGGCCCTCGACCTCGCCGAGCGTGATGTCGGTGACTGGCCCGAGGCACGCAAGCGCATCCGCAACACGCGCCGGTTCGTGCTCGCGCGGATCGCCGGCAAGGACCGCAGCATGCCGGTCGAGGACGTCATCTTCACGGCGAGCTTACTCGCACGGATCTTCGACGACGATCTCGACCTCGACGTCGCCGACGCATTCGAGATCTTCGGCGCGCTCGAGCTGCCGACCGACGTCGTGCCGGTCCGGGCGCCCACGCGCGCGCAGCCGCTCTCGCCGCGCTCGTTCGTGCAACCGCAGCTGCGGCTCTGCGACGAATGCGGCCACGTCCACGAGCTCGCGCAGCACTTCGGGTACCGAAACGCCGCCTGAAACGAACCAGGAACTAACCCCAGGAGGATCCCATGAAGAAGAAACCGCATCGTCATCACCCCAAGCGCAACAAACCCGCGCGCCACCGCAACGCCACCGCGGGATTCGCGCCGGCCTCGCCGCGCCCCCGCGCGCGGATCACGCGCTCGGCGCCGCCCGACTGGAAGACGATCGCCGCCGCGGTCGCAGGCGGAGCGGGTAGCGCCGCGCTCGGTGGCCTGGTCGTCAACCAGCAGATCCTGTCGCCCGAGGCCGTCGGCATCGGCCTCATGCTCGGCGGCGGCGCCACGGCGTACTTCTCCGACGGCACGCCGCGGATCGTCGGGACGAGCATCGCCGCCGCGGGCGCCGGGCAGTTCGCGCTCGCGCTCATGAACAAGCGCGCGCTGAAGGCGCATGGACACGCGAACCCGACGCCCGCGAACGCGCCGCAGGCCCAGCTGCCCGCTCCACCCGCGGTGCCGCGGCAGAGCGCGAGCACGGGCGGCATGGTCGTCGACATGTTCCGCGACGCCGCGAACGACCTCGATCTCGTCGAAGACGAGTGGCGTTATGGCGTGCGCGACCACGCTGCGCAGGAGAGCAGCGAGCCGATCATCATCGACCTGGACGAGGCCGCGTAACGAGGAGAACGGATCGGAGCCTGGGTTCGCGCGAGCGGCCATGGCCGCCGCAACTGAAAGGAATCCCTATGGACTACGACATCATTTACGCTGGAGACGAGCGCAACGCTGATCACCGCCGTCCCGTGCCGGGTGGCTCTCGCCGCCCCAACGGCACGCGCACGGTGGTCGTTCCGCCGGGCGCGCGCCCGACGGTGATCACCGGTGGCGGTAGCTCGGCTTATCGGCCGCAGTACGCGCCGCAGTACGCGCCGCAGTACGCACCCGCGTACTACGGACCGCAGGACTCGTTCGCGTCCCGCTTCGGGATGACGACGGGTGAGCTGATCGACACCGGCATCCAGCTGTTCGCCGCGATCTCGCCGCTGCCCGCGGCGCCGGTCGCACAGGGCGAGGCCGGGATCGACGTGGAGAACCTCATGACCTACCAGGGAGCGCTCTGGCACCACGCGAAGCGCGACGAGCAGCTTCGCACGCTCGGTGGCCTGCTCGTTCGCATCCTCAAGTAGCGAAAGGCATGACCATGGCATTCTTCAACTCCACCTCTCCTGCGTACAGGACGACGACGGCGGCAAACGCGTCTGCGTCGGTGCCGTCGAGCGGGCTCGCGAGCTTGTTTGGCTCGCTGATCGGCGGCTCGTCGCCGGCCTACAAGACGCTCGCTGGTCAGGGCGCGCAGGCGCCGGCCTCGTCGAGATTGCTCCAGATCTTCGTCGGCGGTGCGCCGTCCTACAAGACGGCGTCGCAGACGACGAACCTGGACTCCGACAACGGAGATTCCGGCGACGCGGATAACGAGTGCGACTCGTCGTGCCCGCCTCCGACCGACACGGTCATCGTTCTGTAGCGCCGAGATGGCGCAACGAGGCGTGCGCTGAGCACGCCTGATAGAGCTCGAACCTAGTCACGAAACTCAAACCAAGGTGGCCCGCTGGTCGCTCGCGCGAACCGAGGCCCCGATCCGTTCTCCTCCTCCTCCAATCGAGAAACTCATGTCCAACGACGACAACACCCTCGGCGCTGTGCTCACGCTCGTCGTGGGCGGCGCAGCCGGCTATGCCGCTGGTCGGTGGATCGTCGAGCCGTGGCTCGCGCCGCGCGCGGGCCATCCGGCAATCGCGCCCAGAACGAATCCGTTGCGCCGCTCGCTCGCTACCGGACCGATCGATCCGTACGCCGGGCCTTCGGGCGAGATGAAGCCCGTGGATCCCTACGGCGACGAGACGTCGCCCGTCGTCACCGCGCCAATCGCGGTCATGCCTGCTCCGAGCATCACGGCGCCATCGATCGATGGGCCGATCACGTCGCCGTCGCAGGTCGACCCGACCCTCGCAGCACCCGCGCGCACCGACGCCCTCAGCACACCGCCGCGGCCGATGGTGGTCGCACCGACACCTCCGCCGGTCGTCACGGCGCCGAGCCGACCCGCGCGGGCGCCACCACCCAGCTCGAGCGGCAAGTTCGCGACGTCTGCGGGCGTGCGCCGCTTCGACGCCGTGTTCGATCGCTACCGCGGCAGCATTCCGCTCGCGTACGTGCGCGCGCTCGTCGAGCGCGAATCCGATGGTCGCCCGAGCGTGCGAACGGGCAGCGCCGTGGGCCTCATGCAGATCGTGCCCGTCGTGCTCGCCGACTACAACAAGCGACACGGCACGGTGTATCAGAGCGATCAGCTTGTCGATCCCGCGACGAACGTCGCGATGGGCTGCGAGCTGTTGCGGCTGATCGTCGGGAGCTACCGCAAGAACCACCCGCGCATTCCGAACTTCCAGACCGACTGGAACAACCCGAGCTTCGTCGAGCTACTCACGTTCGGCTGGAACGCCGGCTTCTCCGAGGCCGGTGGCGTCGGGCGCGTGGCCCGCTACCTCGAGCAACTCGGCGCGGTCGACATCACGCTCGATCTGGTCACCGCGTACGCGCATGTCGCGGGCGCCAGCAAGCATCTCTCCAATCCCGCGAAGGTCGCGTGGTGCAAGAGCGTCGTCGCGCTCTATCAGCGCGAGCGCGCGCTCGTCCAGCCACCCGTATCCCTCGTCGCCTGAAAGGTTCCCATGTCGAACACGACTCCTTTGATGTTGGGGCTCGCCGGTGGCCTGGCCCTCTGGCATTTCGCGCCGAGTGCTCGTCCCGCGTTGCGGAATGCGAGCAGCGGTCCGTGCGTCATCCAGCTCGACTCGACCGGCTTGTCGATCGACGACGAGCTCGTCGACATCGACGAAGCCGCGCGCCGCGCGAAGCTCGCCGGGCTCGCGCTCGTCACCGTGGCGCCCGACGCCTCGGCATCGGTCTACGCCGCGTTGATGACCGGGCTCCAACTCGCCGGCGTTCCGGCGCACGCGCGCACGCTGGTCGCCTCGATGCGCAACGCGAACGCCGAGACGTTCTCGGCGTTCACGCTCGTGACCTATCCCGAAGGTATCGGTGGCTCGCGCAAGACGAGCTGGTTCCGTACCGATGCGCCGATGACCTGGCGTGCTGCGCGCGACCAGCTCGTCGCAGCGCGCGTCATCGATCCGAGCGCGATCGCGCCGAAGCAGGCCGGCTACTGGAAGCTCGTCACGGATGCACGCGTGTTCATGCCGATGCGCGCGAAGCCGTTGCCCGGCACGGCGCGCAACTCGTACATCTCGACGACCTTCACGCTCGTCGTCTACCCCGAAGGTGTCGGCGGCCCGAAGCAGACGCGCTGGTTCAAGGCGTCGCGTCCGACGATGTGGGACGCCGCCCGCGACCGGCTCGCCGCCGCGGGGATCCTCGACTTGAACGCCGACAAGGCCACCGATCCGAACTACTGGATCCTCATCAGCTCGGCGAACGCGTTTCGCGAGGACAAGGCGGAGCCACTGCCCGGACCTGCGAGACGCACGCGCGACGCGAGCCGCACTGCCCGGTACGCACTCGACGGTGGACGCGTCATCGCGCGCGACGGACAACCGCTCGTCCGCCTCGAGCGCGTCGACCTCGGGGACGACCGCTATGTGTTGTCGCCGTACGAGACCGATGAGATGGCCGCGAAGATCGTCCGACTCCTGAACCGCCGTGGAGCACGGTGATGCGCGACCGTTCGCTCGGCCTCGTCCTCGGCGGTGGCGTCGTTGCCGCCGGCGTCCTCGTGTGGCGTCGCTCGCGCACCGCCGCGACGACGAACGACGTCCTCGTGCCGCCTCCGCTCGTCGGCTGGACCGTGCCCGTTCCGACACTCGGCGATCGACCCGTCGTGGTCTCCAACGAGTTCCATGTCGGCACGCAACCCAACGATTCGCGCGAGCACCTCGGCGTGGACCTGATGTTCCGCCGTCACGACGCACGCGATCTGATCGCGGTGTACCCGCCGAAGACCGCGAACGGCACGGCGCTGTTCTTCATGCCTGACGGAGTCTCCGCACTTGCCGCGTCCGCGGGCACCGTCTCGTTCGCTGACATGACCGGCATGGGCTACAGCGTGATCATCCAACACCCCAACGGGTGGGCGACGTACTACACGCACCTCGCATCGCTCGCGGTGAAGCGCGGCGATGTCGTGCGTGCCGGTCAGCCGCTCGGCACGATCGGCGCGAGCCCGACCGATAGCGAGCACCTCAAGCACCTGCACTTGGAGCTCTGGAAGGGCGGGATGCGTACCGGCGCCGTCGACCCGGCGCCCTACCTCGCGATGTGGACGCGCGTGACGTCGGCGTGGTCGCCGCCGACGCTCGTCGCCTCGAACTCGCCCTCGCCGCGCAACGGGAACACCTCGGCGTATCGCCAGCTCGGCGATCGCGGAGAGCCGTACCCGGAGTGGGTCCGCGCGCTGAAGGGGAAGGCCGGCGTGTACATCATCCGCGACTCTGAGACGCACGAGTGTCTCTACATCGGCTCGTCAGCGGGGCGCCTTTACGACACCCTCACCAGGCATTTTCAAACTTGGCGCCGCTACAAAGGTTTCTGGCGCGGCCAATACGCTGAAGGCGCCGATCCTGGCCTGACGTATCCGCGCGCCGCGGTCGAAGTCGCGGTGCGCCTCACCTCATCCGACGACGCACTCGACGAAGAGATGCGCGCGATCGCGCGGCTTCGGCCTCGCGACAACCAGATCGGCCAGCCCGCCACGGCGACCGACGAAACCGTTCCGTTCTGAAAGGATCCCATGCAGGAACTCATCGAAGCGATCCGCGTGGCCGTTGCCACCGACGCGAGCACCGAGCAGAAGGCGACCGGCGCGCAGGCGTGCCGCACCATCTTTGCGGCACTCGATACCGAGCCCGGCAAGCCGATCGTGTTGCCGGGAATGCCGATGCCCGCGGCGACGTCGCGGGTTTCGGTCGACCAGATCATCGATCTGATGATCGCGCGGCTCACGACCATCGCCGCCGAGCGAGACGTGCATTCGGCACCCATCGCCCAGGATCCGCGGGGCTTGCGCGTGCCCGTCACGCCGGCCGCGCTGCCCCGTTCGTCGACAGGACCGGCCGCTCAACCCAGGCGCTCCAACAACGTCGCGAGGAAGCCGTGATGCCGACGATCACGACCTGGCTCGATGGCTACCTCGAGCTTCGCCATCGCGCGTTCGCCGACCGCGGCGCGATCGAGCTTCCTGACGGAACGCGCTGGCCTCGCACGACGGGTGAGCAGGTCGCCGCGATCGCTGCCGCATTCACGCCGGCGATCCGCGCCAATGCCGCGCCGCGCGTGGTGAAGCGGTGGCGCACGACGCTCGCAGACATCCAACGTGACGCGCTCGCTGACCTGCACGACACGTACGTCGGCAATCGCAAGTTCTGGGCGACGCTCGAGGCCGTCGCGGTGTACCTCGACAACCTCGCGCTTCGCCCGCCCGCGACGCGCGCGTGGACGGCGCTGTTCGCGGTCATCGACACGGGCGACGACTCGGCCGGGCCGCGCAACGTCGGGCCGAGCGGCGACGGTCCGTTCAAGCACTTCGACGGCGTCCGGACGTTCGACGAGCTCTACAACGCGCAGTACAAGTACCTGCTCGAGCTGCGCGGTTACGACGAGCTGGATCCGCCTCCGTTCGACGAGAGCTCGTACGGCTCGCTTGGAGTGAAGAAGAAGATCCCCCGCACGACGAACACGGACGTGCTCGCGCTCGCCGCCTACTGGGGCAAGCAACTCCAGGACGTGAAGGAAGTGTTCGGCCACGCCGGCATCGAGAAGCGCTGGGACCGGCTGAAGACCGATCTCGGCAAGCACGCGATGTACGGGAACCCGACCATCACTTACCTCGAGAACAATCGGTTCTGGCGCTGTCTCAGCGATACCGCTATCCACATCGCGGTCGCCGACGAAGCGCCGAGCAAGTGGGACATGGCGAAGGAAGCGCTCAAGGACAGCGTCACGCACTTGCCCGACACGATCAAGACGGTCGCGAGCAAGGGCGTCGACGCCATCGCCGACACGGCGCAGGCCGCAGGCCGCGTCGTCAACTCGGCTGGTAAGGGACTGTTGTCAGGGGTCGGCACGCCGCTCTTGATCGGCGCTGGCGTGCTGGGTGCGGTGTTGCTGTTCCGCGGTGGTCGCAAGCACGAGGAGGCGTAGCCGTGGACGACATCTCGCTCGCGCTCAACCCCCCGCGGTACGTGAAGTTTCGCCGCCCACCGATCCGCGTCTCCGATAGCACGTCATGCGTGTGGCCGCTCGCGGCGATCAATGGCCGTGCCCCGGTCGTGCTCGATCACCGCCGCGCCGATCTACGCGGCGTTGACCTGGCGTATCCGCGCACCGACGCGGCCGACGCGATCGCGAGCTGCCCCATCGGCACTCCGTACGGCACGGTCTCGCACCTCATGCCGGCGATGACTCCCGCGCTCGCGATCGACGGCGGTGAGATCACGTTCGCCGGCCGGCTCGGCCACGGCTTCGGCATCGTCATCAATCACGGCAACGGCTGGGCGTCGCACTACGCAAACCTTCAAGCCGTCGTCGCGATCCGTACCGACCTCTACCGACCCCGCGCGCAATACGTGCGCGCCGGCGACGCGATCGGCTACGTCGGCGCGCCCGAGCCTGACGCCTTCAAGTGCCTGCACTTCGAGCTGTGGGAGCGCGACCGCGAGCGCGTCTTCGCGCCCGTCGATCCGCGACCGCACCTTGGCGCTTGGTCTCTGCGCCAGCACTACGACGCATTCACACCGGCACCTCCGAAGGCGCGGGCGGAGGCCGCGTAGCGTGGCAAACCTGGTGCAGGCGACGCGCGCCCAATTGTCGCAGCAGTGCCGCGACAATTCGGAGGACACGCCCGTGCAAGTACCGCTTGGCCAATTGTCGCAGCAGTGCCGCGACAATTCGGAGGTCACGTCCGCGCAGGCGCCGCACGCCCAACTGTCGCGACACCGTCGCGACGATTTCGCCGACGAGGAACCCGCGCATTCATCGCCACATCTGCCCTATCTGACGACGGCCGAGGCCGCCGTGTACCTGCGCTACCGGACGGCCTCCGGGATCCGGACCGCGGTCGCACGCGGCGAGCTGACACCGTCGGGCGCAGGCCCGAAGGGATCCCATCTTTTCCATCATGCGGAGCTCGATCGGTTCGCAGCCGCACGCGCCGCGCGCTACGCTCGGCCCTGCCTTGGGACCGGAGACGCTAGAAAGGCTCTTCCTCGTGAAGAACAAGGAAACGACACGCTATCCGGGCGTGTTTCGCATCGACCAGGCGAAATATTGGATCCGCGCGAAGGTGGTCGACCCTCGCACGGGCAAACACAAGGAGATCGATCGGATCCTAGAAGGGGTGACCGCCCACGAGGCCGCGCAGAAACGCGACCTCTTGATCAACGAGACCAGAAACCCGCCCGAGCTAACCAAGAAGGTTCGCGTTGGGGAATTCGCGCAATCGTGGATGAAGTCGAAGACGTTAAAGCTCGACTCATCGACCGCAAGGACGTACGCGGACGCCCTCGAAAAGCACATCTTGCCGGCACTGGGTGACCTCTACTACGACGCGCTCACGTCACAGGACGTGCAGCGTTGGATCGACGGCGCGCTTACGCGCGGCTGGACGTCCGAGAAAAAGGGCAGCAAGCGAAACAGCAAGACCGTGCGGCGGGCTTACACCCGCGACACGGTCGCCGGCTGGTTTCGCGTGTTCCGCACGATGACTCGCGACGCGATGGCCACGCTCAGCTTGCCGCGTGATCCTACGCTGCGCATCGTGTTGCCCGAGGCGAGCATGGACGACGAACAGTCGAACGCGCTCACCGCGGACGAGCTGATGGCGTTTGTCAATGCGATGCAGACGAGCTACCCGCAGCATCACGCGCTGGTGGCTCTGCTCGCGTACACGGGACTTCGGTTCTGTCACGCGAGTGCGTTGCATTGGGAGGACTGGGACGAGACCGCGGGCGTGATGCGGATCCACCGCAAGAACGTGCGCGGCAAGCTCGGCTCGGTCACGCGCAAGAAGCGGGCGCCGAAGGAGTACCCGGTGCTGTTGGAGCTGGCCGAGATCCTCTCGGCACACCGCGCGCGGCTCGATGCTGCGGCCGTGGAGAATCCTGACCTGACGAAGAAGGGCTACATGTTCCCTTCGTCGGTCGGGACGCTCCGCACGCCGAACAGCCTCGACCGTGCGTGGGGCAGCTGCCTCGAGAAGGCGAAGATCACGAAGCGCTTCACCGTTCACGGCTTGCGTTACACGTTCACGGACCTCGTCCGGCTCGCGAACGTCGATGCGGTCGTGCGGCGTGCGCTGACGGGTCACGTCACCGAGGAGATGCAGCGGCACTATTCGACGGTCGGTCTCGATGAAAAACGCGCGGCGATTCGGGGCGTGCTGCGCCTCGTTCCGCCGGCTCCCACCACCGAACCCGCTTCCACCACTGGAAGTGGGGTTTCGGGTGGGGTTTCGGAGGTAGTTCTGAAGATCGCGAGCTGAGAGAAGAGCGAAGGCCGCTGCAACCTACCGGCATTCTTCTCGAATCTTCGAGCGGGATACCAGATTCGAACTGGCGACCTTCAGCTTGGGAAGCTGACACTCTACCACTGAGTTAATCCCGCACGTCGTCGTAACCATTGATCATGAGGAACGCACGGTCAAGCTCCTTTCGGTTGGATCACCACCGTCGGTGGTGATCGGCGTTTTTTCGATCACCACTTTGGTGCCGGAAGGCATTT
>Ga0209724_1002006_pt1 | contig 17859 bp, 18 predicted proteins | sample grotaG_FD_184143 | JGI IMG/M metagenome (GOLD analysis project Ga0209724, IMG submission 184143) | Glacier valley bacterial and archeal communities from Borup Fiord, Nunavut, Canada, to study Microbial Dark Matter (Phase II) -... | ecosystem: Environmental > Aquatic > Freshwater > Ice > Glacier ...
CAGCAACGGCAGGTCGCCCTTGTGGCCCGTGCCCATCGGGCCTTCGTGCTTGCCCGACCCGGCCGGATCGAAGTGGCCGCCTGCGCCGAGCGCGGGAGTCATCGCGCCGCGCTTGTCGGGGTCGGGCGCCGCTTCGCAACTCGCCTTGTCGTGCACGTGGAACCCATGCTCGCCGGCCGGCAGGTTGCGCAGGTTGGGCGTCAGGCGCAGGCCGTCCGGCGTGTCGACGGCGGTGATGCTGCCGATCGGCTTGTCGATGCCTTCGGCATTGACCGAGCTCATCGGGATCTTGACTCCGGCTGCGGACGCGACGCCGGTGAAGGCGAAGGCCGCGAGGGCCAGGCCGGTTGCGCGCAGACAAGTGTTCATGAGGCGTCCTCTCTCGACATTGGAACGGGTTGGTCGGCCGCCATCATGCCGATGTTTTGAGTGATGCGCTGAGGGTGCCTTGCAATGCGGTGGTCGAAGATTGCGTGACATCCGATCACGATCCACATCGTTCGGTGACCATCGTGGCGCGAACCTGTGCCGCCCCGCGCCATCCGAGACGCACGAGGACATTCAAGGAGGAACCATGAACGCAAGGAAACTGCTGCTCGCCGCGATGATCGCATCGCCCCTGCTCGTCGCCGTGCCGATGCAGGCCGCCCGCGCGCAGTCGTCGTTCAGCCTGCGCATCGGCCAACCCCCGCCGCCCCCGCGCGTGATCGTGCAGCCGCCGCCGCGTCGGGGCTACGTGTGGGCTCCGGGTTACTGGAATTGGAACGGCCGTCGTCACGTGTGGTACGACGGCCATTGGGAACGCGAGCGTCGCGGCTACCGCTACGTCGCCCCCGAGTGGCGGCAGGACGGCGATCGCTACGGGTTCCGGCGCGGACACTGGGAACGCTGATCGTCTGGTCGGCTACCGAGCGCCGGATCGTGTCCATCCGGCGTCTTTTTTCGCCGATGCTCAGCGCAGGCAGGCCATCCATGCCACCGTCCCCAGCATCGTCACCCCCATCGCGCCGTTGAAAACGCGCATCCGCCACGGAGCGACGGGACTGGACAGCCAGCGCTGCAGGTGCGCGCCCATCGCAGCCCATGCCCCGACGCAGGGGAAGTTGATCGCCGCGAACAGGCCGCACAGCACGGCGACTGCAGCTAGCGACGGGCCGTGATCCGCCATCAGGCCCGACGCGGCGGAGATCGCCATCATCCACGCCTTGGGATTGGCGAACTGGAACAGTGCAGACTGCAGAAAGCTCATCGGCCGCAGGGTCACGACGTTCGAGTCGCCGCCCGCGACGGGTCGCCAAGCCGACCGCAGGAGGCGCGCCGACATCCACAGCAGGTAGAAATAGCCGCCCAGCGCCAGGGCGATGCCGATCGACGGCTGGCTGATGACGAGTGCCGCCGCGCCCGATGCGGCCAGCCACAGCAGGACCGTGAAGCCGAACGTCACGCCCGCCACCTGCGGCAGCGTGCGACGCAGTCCGAAGCGTGCTCCCGACGCGGTCGCCAGCAGATTGTTGGGCCCCGGCGTGATCGACGAGACGAACGCGAACAGCGCGAGCGCTGCCCAGGGATGGTCGTGCATGGAAAACTCCGGCTTGCTGACGAGAGGTGGCCACTCTAGCCAAACGACCAGTACGGAACCGGTACAATCGTCCAAACAAAGTGCGAAGGTGGCCTGGAACGCAGGCCGATACGGATCGACGGAGGAACGATGTCCCATGACCATGGAGCGACCGCTGCCCAGGGCAACGGGCATACCCGTGTGCCACGTGCCACGGCGCCCGCGCTGAGGGGCGACGATCGCACCTTGGTCGAGCAGACCGTCGCTTGGATGCGCCAGCGCATCGACGATCGCATCTGCCGGCCCGGTACCCGCGTGGCCTCGATTCGCGCGCTCGCCGAAGAGCGCCGGATCAGCCGCTTCACCGTCGTCCAGGCCTACGAGCGCCTGGTGGCTCGCGGCTATCTCGAGTCGCGTCGCGGCTCCGGCTTCTATGTCCGCGACCTCGTCGGGGAGGCGGGCAGGGCGCAGCGTGCCAGGGCGCCGCGTCCGGGCCGCGCGCGCGTGCCCGGTCCGACCGACGCGGGCCGCATCGACGCGCAATGGCTGGTGCGCAACATGTTCCGCGACCTGCCGCCCCATCACATGCCCGGTTCCGGCCTGCCCCCGCCGGGATGGATGGACCGCGGCCTCCTCGCGGGGGCGATCCGCGCGCTCGGCCGCACGATGGGCAGCGACGACGCCCGCTCGGCGGGCCTGCTCGACTACGGACGGCCGCAAGGGCATCTGCCGCTGCGCGAGGCGCTGCAACGCAAGCTGGCCGCCCTGGCGATCGAGGCGGACCCGGCTCAGATCGTGACCACCAGCGGCGCGACGCAGGCGTTCGACCTCGTCGCGCGCCACTTCATCGCACCGGGCGACACGGTGCTGGTCGACGACCCGGCATGGTTCCTGATGTTCGGCCTGTTCGCGGCGCACGGCGCGCGCGTGATCGGCATTCCGCGTCTGCACGACGGGCCCGATCTGGCAGTGCTCGAGCGCATGGTGATCGAACACAAGCCCCGTTTCTACGTGATCGACTCGGTACTGCACAACCCGACGTCGACGTCGCTGTCGTCGGCCAAGGCGTTCCAGGTGCTCAAGCTCGCCGAGCAGCACGACTTCATGCTGATCGAGGACGACGTGTACGCGGACCTGCACCCCGGGTCGACCGTCAGCCGCGGATCGATTGCCGCCGCTCCCGCGATGCGCATCGCGAGCCTCGACCAGTTGAAGCGCGTGATCTACGTGGGCAGCTTCTCGAAGACGCTGGCCGCGAACCTGCGGGTCGGCTTCCTCGCTTGCGAGGCGTCGCTAGCGGAGCGCTTCGCCGACCACAAGATGCTGGCCGCCCTGACGACGCCGGAACTGGGCGAGCGCGTCGTCTGCCGCATCCTGGCCGACGGGCACTACCGCAAGCACGTCGAGCGGCTGCGCGGACGCTTCGACGCGGCGCGCGACCGGGCGGTCCGCGGCATCGAGCGCGTCGGCCTGGTCGTCGATCACCAGCCTGCCGCCGGCATGTTCGTCTGGGCGCGGGCACCGGGCATCGAGACCAACGCGCTGGCCGCGCGACTCTTCGACCAGGGCTATCTTCTGGCGCCGGGGTCGCTGTTCTCCCCGTCGCAACAGCCCAGTTCCATGTTGCGATTCAACATCGCGACCTCCTCCAACCCGGGAATGCTCGATGCCCTGGCGCGCGCGCTTCAGACGATGGCTTGACCGCTGGCTCGCGCCCGCCGCGGAGCGCGGCGCGGGGACAGCGGCCGGGCTGCCGCCCGCGCGACGTCGGGCGCAGCGGCAGGACGGCCGGGCCCTGCGGCTCGCGCTGCAGGGCGGCGGTGCGCACGGCGCGTTCACCTGGGGCGTGCTCGACCGGCTGCTGGAAGAGCCCGGGCTGACGTTTCCGCAGATCACCGGCGCGAGCGCAGGCGCGCTCAACGGCGCCATGCTGGTGTCGGGCCATGCCCGGGGCGGTCCCGCCGGAGCCCGTGAGGCGCTCGCCGAGCTGTGGGAAGGCGTCGGCAAGATCGGCGCGCTGATGGCCCCGCTGCAGGTGCCGCAGCGTCTCGCGAACGGCATGGGCCTGCCGGGCGCCGAGATGGTCTCGTCGATGATGCGGCTCTGGTCGCCGACCCAGATCAACCCGTTCAACCTGAATCCGCTGCGCGAGCTGCTCGAACGGATCGTCGACGTCGACGCGCTGCGCACGTCGTCGATCCGCCTGCACGTCGCCGCGACGAACGTCGAGACCGGCGCGGCGCGCCTGTTCAGCGGCGACGACCTGTCGATCGACGCGCTGATGGCGTCGGCCTGCCTGCCGTTCCTGTACCAGCCCGTGACCATCGACGGCGTGGCGTACTGGGACGGCGGCTATTCGGCCAATCCGCCGATCGAGCCGCTCTGCGGCGAAGCGGCGGAGATCCTGCTCGTGCAGATCAATCCCGATTGTCGGCTCCGCGTGCCGTCGAGCGCGACCGACATCCTCGACCGGGTCAACGAGATCACGTTCAACGCCAGCCTGCTCGCCGAGCTGCGGCTGTTCGAGCTCGATCGTGCCTGCCGGGAGCGCGACGGGATGCATCCGGACGATCTCCCGCGCCTGCACCGCATCGCCCTGCACGACGCGCTCGGCGACGCGGTGCTGTCCGGCAAGGGGAGCCTCGACGCGAACGATCACCGGGCGTTGCGCGAGCGGGGCCGACTGGCGGCAGACCGCTGGCTGGCCGGCGGATGATCGGCGACCGGCCCTTGATCCGCACCGCATTGCCCCGATGTCTTGCGCGGTGCGTCGGATCGACGCACGCTGCAGTCAATCAAAAACCGCTTTCCAATCAAAGATACCGATGACCACCACGACCGAGCCCGTCAAGGAAACCCGTGCCTTCCAGGCCGAGGTGAAGCAGCTGCTGCAGCTGATGATCCACTCGCTGTACAGCAACAAGGAAATCTTCCTGCGCGAACTGATCTCGAACGCGTCCGACGCGGCCGACAAGCTGCGCTTCGAGGCGATCGACAAGCCGGAACTGTTCGAAGCGGGGTCCGACGGAAATTCGAGCGATCTTGCGATTGACGTGTCCTTCGACAAGGCGGCGCGCACGATCACCATCGCGGACAACGGCATCGGCATGAGCCGCGCCGAAGCCGTCGACCATCTCGGCACGATCGCCAAGTCCGGCACGCGCGAGTTCTTCTCGAAGCTGTCGAGCGACCAGCAGAAGGACACGGCTGCCGTCGGCCAGCTGATCGGCCAGTTCGGCGTGGGCTTCTATTCGGCCTTCATCGTCGCGGACAAGGTCACGGTGGAGACGCGCCGCGCCGGCCTGCCGTCTAACGAGGCCGTGCGCTGGGAGAGCGACGGCTCCGGCGAGTACAGCGTCGAGCACATCGAGCGCGCGAAGCGCGGCACGTCGATCACGCTGCACCTGCGTGCCGAGGACGACGACTTCCTGTCGAGCCATCGTCTCAAGTCGGTGCTCAAGAAGTACTCGGACCACATCTCGCTGCCGATCCGCATGAAGCAGGAGACCTGGGACAGCGAGAAGAGCGAGTACGTCACGAAGGACGAGGTCGAGACGATCAACCAGGCCAGCGCGCTGTGGACGCGGCCGAAGAGCGAGATCACCGACGAGCAGTACCGCGACTTCTACAAGCACGTGAGCCACGACTTCGCCGAGCCGCTCGCGTGGACGCACAGCCGCGTCGAGGGCCGCAGCGAATACACGCAGCTGCTGTTCATCCCGAAGGAGCCGCCGTTCGACCTGTGGGACCGCGAGCGGCGCGCCGGCATCAAGCTCTACGTCAAGCGCGTCTTCATCATGGACGACGCCGAGCAGCTGCTGCCGGTGTACTTGCGCTTCGTCAAGGGCGTGATCGATTCCAACGACCTGCCGCTCAACGTCTCGCGCGAGATCCTGCAGGAGAGCCGCGACGTCAAGGCGATCCGCGAAGGCAGCACGAAGAAGGTCCTCGGCATGATCGAGGACCTGGCCGCCAACAAGGCCGAGGACTTCGCCAAGTTCTGGAAGTCGTTCGGCCAGGTGTTGAAGGAAGGCCTCGGCGAGGACCACGTGAACAAGGACCGCATCGCGAAGCTGGTGCGCTTCGCGAGCACGCTCGCCGACACCGACGAGCAGGTCGTGTCGCTGGCAGACTACGTGGGCCGCATGAAGGAAGGCCAGGACAAGATCTACTACGTCATCGGCGAGACCTTCGGCGCCGCGAAGAACAGCCCGCACCTCGAGGTGTTCCGCAAGAAGGGCGTCGAGGTGCTGATCCTGTCGGACCGCGTCGACGAATGGGCGCTCAACTTCCTGACCGAGTTCGAAGGCAAGGAACTGGTGAGCGTCGCGAAGGGCGGCCTGGACCTCGGCACGCTCGAGGACGAGGCGGAGAAACAGGAGCAGGAAAAGGAGTCGGGCGAGTTCGCCGACGTCCTCGTGCGCATGAAGACGTCGCTCGGCGATGCCGTCAAGGAGGTCCGCGTGACGATGCGCCTGACCGACTCGCCGTCGTGCCTCGTGGCCGACGACGGCGAGATGAGCGCCAACCTGGCGCGCATGCTGAAGGCGGCGGGACAGAAGGCGCCCGAGACGAAGCCGATCCTGGAGATCAACCCGCACCACGGGCTGGTCATGCGCCTCAAGGACGAGCCGGCGGACAGTCCGCGCTTCGACGACTGGTCGCACGTGCTGCTCGACCAGGCGACGCTGGCCGAAGGCGGGCAACTGGAGAATCCTGCGGCGTTCGTCAAGCGCATCAACGCCCTGCTGGGGGCGGCGGCCTGACGCGGTGGATCGCTCGCATGAAAAAGCCCGGCGTGCCGGGCTTTTTCTTGTCCTGCGATGGAACGGCCGCGGATCCGATCAGGGCGTGTCGCGACGCGGGGAAGACGCGCGTCGTCCGCGCGGTCTCATTCTGCTTCGCGATAGTTCGATGACCGGAAGCGGGGCGTGCAGATCGCCAGGAAGACGAGGTCCGAGGCGCCGAGGTTCGTGATCCGCTGGTGCACCATCGGCGCGATCACGACGACGTCGCCGGGGCCGATCGTGCGGGGCGGCTCGGTGCCGACCTCGACCGACGCGCGCCCTTCGATGACGACGTAGCGTTCGGTCGTGTCGACGAGGTGATGCCAGCGCGTCGTCACGCCCGGCTCGACGCGGGCGCGTGCGATCGACGCGGCTTCGTCGGCCGCGTCGTTCGACAGCTCGACGATGTGGCACTGCTCGGACGTGAAGGACTCCGACGCGGCGTCGTAGCGGCGCACGCTGCCGGGCGACGGCGCGTCGGCGTCCGTGCGGTGCAGCCCGGCGTTGATGCGCGTCGACACGTCGCGGGCCGACCTCAGGCCACCGTCAACGTGACGTCGATGTTGCCGCGCGTGGCGTTCGAATACGGACACACCTGGTGCGCCTTCTCGACCAGCGCTTCGGCCGCGGCGCGGTCCATCCCGGGAATCGTGACCTTCAGTTCGACCTGGATGCCGAAGGCAGACCCCGACGGGCCGATGCCGACGCTGCTGTCGATCGTGGTGTCGGCCGGCAGCGCGACCTTGTCGCGACCGGCGACTACCTTCATCGCGCCGATGAAGCAGGCGGCATAGCCGACGGCGAACAACTGCTCGGGGTTGGTTCCGGTCGCGCCGTTGCCGCCGAGCTCCCTGGGCGTCGTGAGCTTGACGTCGAGGACGCCATCCGACGATTTGCCGGTGCCTTCGCGGCCTCCGGTGGCGGTCCCGTGGGCGGTGTAGAGCACTTTGTCTAGCGACATGTTCAGGTCCTTTCGTTAGGTCAGGGGGCGGGGACCCGGCGGCAGGGTCGGCCTGGTTTCGACACCGTCTCCCGCGCCCGACATGATAGCCATCCGGGAACGGAGGTCCCGACGCGAGCGACGCGTGCAGCGGCCTCCTGTCGGCCTCAACCGATGGTCGCGACGTCCCGTCGATCGTCGACCGAGCGCGCGCTGCCCAAGGTGACCGGCCGGCCCATGACGTAGACCTCGCGCACCGCCCGGTCGTCGCCCATCGTCATCAGCATGAACAGCACCTCGGCGATGTTCTCGCAGTGCTTCAGGCGCAGCTTCATCAGCGGTGTATGGACCAGGTCCAGCACCACCAGGTCGGCCTCGAGGCCGGGCGCGATCGCGCCGATGCGGTCGTCGAGCTGCAGGGCCTTCGCACCGCCCAGCGTGGCGAGATAGAAGGAGCGCGCGGCACTGAGCGCGTGGCCGCCGAGCTGCGCGATCTGGTGCGCGGCGCCCATCGTCGCGAGCATCGACAGCGTGGTGCCGCCGCCGACGTCGGTGGCCAGTGCGACCGACGCGGCCCGGCCTTCCTTCTTCGCCATCGACCAGTCGAAGAGGCCGCTGCCGAGGAACGCGTTGGAGGTCGGGCAATGCACGATGGTCGTGCCGCTGTCGTGGCAGCGCTGCCATTCGCGTTCGGTGAGATGGATGCCGTGGCCGAGCAGCGTGCGCGGTCCGAGCAGGCCGTAGTGGTCGTAGACGTCGAGATAGTCGAGACGCGACGGGAAGAGCTCGGCGATCCACGCCACCTCGTCGCGTTGCTCGGAGATGTGGCTCTGGCACCAGGTGTCCGGGTTCTCGGCGAGCAGGGCGCCGGCCAGTTCGAGCTGCTGCGGCGTGCTGGTCACCGCGAAGCGCGGGGTGATCGCGTAGCCGAGTCGGCCGCGCCCCCGCCAGCGTTCGATCAGCGCCTTCGATTCGTCGTAGCCGCGTTGCGCGGTATCGAGCAGGAAGTCGGGCGCATGCCGGTCCATCAGCGTCTTGCCGGCGATCATCCGCAGGCCGCGGGCTTCGGCGGCCGAGAAGAACGCGTCGACCGACTGCGGGTGCACGGTGCAGTACACCGACGCCGTGGTCGTGCCCTGCGCAAGGCAGGCATCGAGGAAGACGTTCGCGACGAAATCGGCATGCGCCCGGTCGGCGAATTGCCCTTCGGCCGCGAACGTGTAGTCGTTCAGCCAGTCGATCAGCCGCTTGCCGCCGGCGCCGATGATCTGGGTTTGCGGATAATGGACGTGCGCGTCGATGAAGCCGGGCACGATCAGCGCGTCGCGGTAGTGGGTCACGGGCACACCGGCCGGCAGGCCGGGAGCCAGCGTCCCGTAGTCGCCGAAGCGCGCGATGCGACCGTCCTCGACGACGATCAGGGCGTCGGATTCGTAGTGCAGGGCTGCCTCGTCGCCGATCGCGAACGGGTCGCCGCGCATCGTGAAAGCCGCGCCGCGCAGGGCGACGGTCGATGGTGCGGCGGGCGAAGGGGATGTCATCGGCGGGTGCGCAATGGCGGCGGTCGGATCGGCCGTCATCCTAACGGCGTTCGACGATCGATGGGCCGGGCGGCCGGCTGATTTCACGGAAGAAGGGTGGAGCAACTTGCAGATGGACATGCAACAGGCAGGGCCTCGAAACGCGGGAGCCTCGCGCGAAACGGACGCGCTGTCGGGACTCGCGCCGATCGGCGATTCGCGCGCTCGCGTGCTGATCCTCGGCAGCTTTCCCGGCGAGGCGTCGCTGGTCGCGGCCGAGTACTACGGCCACCCGCGCAATCATTTCTGGCGACTGATCGGCGGGGTCATCGGCGAATCGCTGCACGGCCTCGGTTACGCCGAGCGCGTCGCGCGCCTGGTCGCCCATCGCATCGCCGTGTGGGACGTGATCGCACGCTGCGAACGACAGGGGAGCCTCGACAGCGCGATCCGTGCCGAGGTGGCGAACGATCTCGGCGGACTCCTGCGGCGCTGGCCCGCCATCACGACGATCGCGTTCAACGGCGGCAAGTCCGCGTCGTATCGCAGGCGGGTCGCGGCGATCCCGAAGGCCTCGCGCTGCGTGCTGGTCGCGTTGCCCTCGTCGAGCCCGGCCAACGCGACGCACAGCCTCGCGGTCAAGCAGGCGGCCTGGGACGCGGCGCTCGCTGCGTCGCTGAGGGCAGCGACATGAGCGGCGAGCGGCGGGGCTCCCGCACGGGCGACGACCTGCCACCCAAGCGCCGGCGCATCGTGTATGCACCGGTCACGCTGTCCGAAGAGGACGGCGTGCGCTACCTGCACTTCGGCACCGAATGGATCCAGGGCGCGATGCGCCTCAAGAAGCCCGACACGATCGAACTCGAATATGCGCAGCAGATGATGGCGTGGTCGCTGTTTCTCGAGGCGCCACAGGCGATCGCCCAACTCGGCCTGGGCGCGGCGGCGCTCACACGCTTCTGCCACAGGCACTATCCCGACGCGCAGGTCACGGCCGTCGAGCTGAACCCGACCGTCATCGTGGCGGCGCGGACCATGTTCGGCCTGCCGGAAGACGACCGCACGATGGAGGTCCTGTGCGGCGACGCCGAGGAGTACGTCGGCGATCCGGCGCGCCACGGCACGCTGGACGCGCTGCAGGTCGACCTGTACGACGCGCGCGCGGCCGGCCCGGTGCTCGACTCGCTGGCGTTCTACAGCGCTTGCCGCGACTGCCTGCGCTGGCCCGGCGTGCTGACCGTCAACCTGTTCGGCGCGCACGCGAGCTTCGGGCGCAACATGCGGCACCTGAAGGCGGCGTTTGACGGACGCGTGATCGCGCTGCCCGAGGTCCACGAGGGCAATCGCATCGCGATCGCTTTCAACGGACCGCCGCTGCAGGTGCCCTGGACGATGCTGCGCGAACGCGCGATGGCGCTCGCGAAGCGCTTCGAACTGCCGACGCGGTCCTGGGTCGACGGACTGCGCAGCGGGACCGACGAAGGCAAGCGCGTGTTCCGCATCTGATCGCTGGCGATGCGCTTGCCTATAATCGTTCGACGAACCCAGGCTGCCCGATGAGCGCACTCCCCCAATCGATCAAGGACCACCCGCTGACGCTCGAGCGCGTGCTGCACTGGCTGCTCGCGGACGGCATGGTCGAGTCCGCGCAGGCGGCGGTCCTGCAACGCGACGCGGGTCGCCTGCGCAGCGAGACCCATCCGTTGGTCGTCGTCGCCGAGGCCAAGCTCAAGTCGCTCGCGGCGCCGCATCGTCTGCTCACGCTGGACGTGCTCTCGGAGTGGCTCGCGGGGAAGGTCGGGCTGGCGTACACGCGCATCGATCCGCTGAAGGTCGACTTCTCGAAGATCTCCGACCTCATGTCGGTCAACTACGCGACGCGCTTTCGCATCCTGCCGATCGACGTGGGGGCCAACGAGGTGGTGATCGCCACCTCCGAGCCCTATCTCGTCGAGTGGATCCCCGAGATGCAGCGCATCTGGCGGCGCGAAGTGCGGCGGGTGTTCGCCAATCCGGCCGACGTGACGCGCTACATCGCGGAGTTCTTCAGCCTCGCGCGCTCGGTCAAGGGCGCGGTCGCCAAGGGCGGGGCGTCAGCGCAGAACAGCTTCGAGCAGCTCGTCGAGCTCGGCAGCGCGAAGGCGGGGACCCGGCAGTACGACTCGAACGATGCGCACATCGTGCAGATCGTCGACTGGCTGTGGCAGTACGCGTTCGACCAGCGCGCGTCCGACATCCATCTGGAACCGCGCCGGGATCAGGGCGTCGTGCGCTTTCGCATCGACGGCGTGCTGCACCAGGTCTACCAGGTGCCCACCGCCGTGATGTCCGCGATGACCAGCCGCGTCAAGCTGCTCGGACGCATGGACGTGATCGAGAAGCGGCGCCCGCAGGACGGTCGTATCAAGACGCTGACGGCGAGCGGCATCGAGGTCGAGCTGCGCCTGTCGACGCTGCCCACGGCCTTCGGCGAGAAGCTGGTGATGCGGATCTTCGACCCCGAGGTGGTCGTGAAGGACTTCGCGGAACTCGGCTTCACCGACGACGACGCGCGGCGCTGGAACGCGATGACCGAGCGACCCTACGGCATCGTGCTGGTGACGGGGCCCACCGGATCGGGCAAGACCACCACGCTGTACTCGACGCTCAAGACGCTCGCGACCGAGGAGGTCAACGTCTGCACGATCGAGGATCCGATCGAGATGGTCGAGGGCGCCTTCAACCAGATGCAGGTCCAGCACGGCATCGACCTCGGCTTCGCGGACGGCGTGCGCGCACTGATGCGCCAGGACCCGGACATCATCATGATCGGCGAGATCCGCGACCTCGAGACGGCCGAGATGGCCGTGCAAGCCGCGCTCACCGGCCACCTGGTGTTCTCGACGGTGCACACCAACGACGCGCCGTCGGCGATCACGCGGTTGCTGGAACTCGGCGTGCCCCCTTACCTGTTGAATGCCACCGTGATCGGCATCATGGCGCAGCGGCTGGTCCGCACGCTGTGCCCGCACTGCAAGGTGCCTGGGACCGTCGAGCCCGAGATCTGGAAGGCGCTGATCGCGCCGTTCAAGACCGAGCGGCCGGTCGAGTTGCAGCGGCCCGTGGGCTGCATCGAATGCCGCATGACCGGCTATCGCGGCCGCACGGGCATCTACGAGATCCTGGAGATGACGACCGCCGTGAAGGTGCTGGTCTCGGCCGCGCCGAGCATCGACGCGATCCGCCAGCGCGGGCTGCGCGACGGCATGCGCCCGCTGCGCGTCTCCGGCGCGATGAAGGTCGTCGCGGGCACGACGACGATCGAGGAAGTCCTGAAGGCCGCGCCGCAGATCGAGGGCTGAACCCGCACCGGCGGGTCGGGCCCGCCGGGATCACCCCCGCTCAGCCCCTCTCGACGTGGCCGTTGACGATCCGCACGCGCTCGCCTTCGCGATACGGGAACGGCGAGACCTGCGTGAAGGTTCGCGTGCCGCCGCCGTCCAGCCGCACGACCATCTGGTGCTCGACCTCGGAGCGGACGTTCTTCTCGATGGCGTTGCCGCCGAAGCCACCAGCGACGGCGCCGCCTACCGTGGCGAGCGCCTTGCCCCGGCCCGCACCGACCATGTTGCCGAGCAGTCCGCCGACCACGGCGCCGCCGACTGCGCCGACCCCCGTGCCCTGACCCTTGACCTTGATCTGCCGGATCGTGTCGACCGTGCCGCAGTCGCGGCACGCCGGTGCCGCCTGTGCCACCTGCACCGGCGCGTCGTTGTAGCTCGGCGTCGACGGGCCGCGACCCTCACTCGGCGTCCGCGGGCCGCCATTCGACGATGCGAGCCTCGGCGCGACGGTCATAGTCGCGGGCGGCGTCGGCACGGACTGCGCCACGAGTTGCTGGGGCGCCGCCACCTCGGCCACCGTCGGGGCGGCGTAGGAAGAAGGTTGCGCCTGGGAGTGGTTCATCACGAGCGCCGTCACGCCAACGGCGGACAGGACGATCACCGAGATCGCCGCGGTCGCGACCAGCGGATGCAGGCGGGCCTTTTGCGGGGAAGGGGTATTGGGCGTTTCCATGCTTTCTCCTGACTGAAATGGCCGACGGTTCCGTGGACTCCGGAGCGCGACACCGAGGGTTGCAACGATGCCCTTGACGATGGCCTGCGGGTGTCGGAGAGGCGCTGATTGCGCAGGTTTCCGATATCGTCAACGGATACGGAGTTAGAAACGCCGGAACCGAAAAGTGCCGCCGCGCGGCCGGAGAATTCGTAACGGCGCATGTCGAACGGTGACCGATCGACCGCCGTTCGCCAACGACGGCGCGCCGCTACTTCGACAGCAGGCGCATCCCGCGCGACAGTCCCTCGAGCGTGATCGGCACCATGCGGTAGCCCATGATCTGGTTGATCACCGAGATCGACTGGCGGTACTGCCACAGCGGTTCAGGCTCGGGGTTGAGCCACACGAACTTGGGGAACTGGTCGGTCAGGCGCTGCAGCCACACGGCGCCGGACTCCTCGTTGTTGTACTCGACGCTGCCGCCGGGCTGCAGGATCTCGTAGGGACTCATCGTCGCGTCGCCCACGAGGATCAGCTTGGTGTCAGGCGTGTACTTGCGCAACACGTCCCACGTCGGCGTGCGCTCCGCGTGGCGGCGACGGTTGTTCTTCCACAGGTAGTCGTAGACGCAGTTGTGGAAGTAGAAGAACTCCATGTGCTTGAACTCGGCCTTGGCCGCCGAGAACAGCTCCTCGGTGCGCGCGATGTGGTCGTCCATCGTGCCGCCCACGTCGAGCAGCATCAGCACCTTCACCTTGTTGCGCCGCTCGGGGACCATCTTGATGTCGAGCCAGCCGGCGTTGCGCGCGGTCGCGCCGATCGTGTCGGGCAGGTCGAGCTCGAGGTCCGCGCCCTCGCGGGCGAACTTGCGCAGGCGCCGCAGCGCGACCTTGATGTTGCGCGTGCCGAGTTCGACCTGGTCGTCGTAGTCGCGGTAGGCGCGCGACTCCCACACCTTCACCGCCGTGCGGTTGCCGCCGGACGGGCCGCCGATGCGGATGCCCTCGGGGTTGTAGCCGCCGTTGCCGAACGGCGACGTGCCGCCGGTGCCGACCCACTTGCTGCCGCCCTCGTGGCGCTCCTTCTGCTCGTCGAGGATCTCCTTGAGGCGCTTCATCAGCGCGTCCCAGCCGCCGAGGGCCTCGACCTGCGCCTTCTCTTCGGGGGTCAGCTCCTTGTCGAGCTTCTTCATCAGCCAGTCGAGCGGCAGCTCGCGCTGCAGGTCGACCTTGGCCGCGTGGCCGTTGAAATAGGCCCCGAACGCCTTGTCGAACTTGTCGTAGTTCTGTTCGTCCTTGACGAGCGCCGTACGCGAGAAATAGTAGAAATCGTCGATCGACGGGCCGATGACGTCCTTCTTCAGGCCTTCGAGCAGGATCAGGTATTCCTTGATCGAGACCGGGATCTTGGCGGACTTCAGGGCGAAGAAGAAGTCGATCAGCATGCGGTGCTCCTGGAGGGTGTCACGACGAGGCGAGCCTGTACGCGAGGTGACTCTTCACGGCCGGCCACTCGCTGGCGATGATCGAGAACACCACCGTGTCGCGGAGCGTGCCGTCCGAGGCGATCTGGTGGTTGCGCAGGATCCCGTCCTGCCTGGCGCCGAGGCGGGCGATGGCCGCGCGGCTCTGCTGGTTCATCCAGTGCGTACGGAACTCGACCGCGATGCAGTCCAGCGTGTCGAACGCGTGCCCGAGCAGCAGCAGCTTGGCCTCGGTGTTGAGCCCGGTGCGCTGCACGCTCTTCGCGTACCAGGTCGAGCCGATCTCGACGCGCCGATGGACCGCGTCGATGTTCATGTACGTCGTCATGCCGACGGCCTTGCCGGTCAGCGGATGGATCACCGCGAAGGGCAGCATGCTGCCCGCGCGCTGCGACGCGAGTCGGCGTTCGATGTCGGCGCCCATGCGATCCGGTGCGGCCACCGACGTGTACCAGAGCTTCCACAGTTCGCCATCGGTCGCGGCGGCGACCAGGTCGTCGGCGTGCTCGGCGCGCAGCGGTTCGAGGACGACCCGCTGTCCGGCCAGCGTCAAGGGCTCGGCGAACGCCATCGCCTACCGGTTGTTCTTCGCCATGAAGACCAGGCGCTCGAAGAGATGCACGTCCTGCTCGTTCTTCAGCAGCGCGCCGTGCAGCGGCGGCACGATCGCCTTGGTGTCCTTGCTGTGCAGCGCCTCGGGCGGGATGTCCTCGGCCAGCAGCAGCTTGAGCCAGTCGAGCAGCTCCGAAGTGGACGGTTTCTTCTTCAGGCCCGGCACGTCGCGCATCTGGAAGAACGCGGCCAGTGCGGCGGCCAGCAGTTCCTTCTTGATGCCCGGGTAGTGGACGTCGACGATCGCCTGCATCGTCTCCTTGTCGGGGAAGCGGATGTAGTGGAAGAAGCAGCGGCGCAGGAACGCGTCGGGCAGTTCCTTCTCGTTGTTCGACGTGATGACGACCAGCGGGCGATGTCTCGCCTTGACCAGCTCGCGGGTCTCGTAGACGTAGAACTCCATGCGGTCGAGTTCGCGCAGCAGGTCGTTCGGGAACTCGATGTCGGCCTTGTCGATCTCGTCGATCAGCAGCACGACCGGCACGTCCGACGTGAAGGCCTGCCACAGCACGCCCCTGACGATGTAGTTGTGGATGTCCTTGACGCGTTCGCCGCCGTCGATGTCGGCGAGCTGCGAGTCGCGCAAGCGGCTCACCGCATCGTATTCGTACAGGCCCTGCTGCGCCTTCGTGGTCGACTTGATGTGCCACTGCATCAGCGGCATGCCGAGTGCGGCCGCCACTTCCTCGGCGAGCATGGTCTTGCCGGTGCCGGGTTCGCCCTTGATCAACAGGGGACGCTGGAGCGTCAGTGCCGCGTTGACGGCGAGCTTGAGGTCCTGGGTGGCGACGTAAGTCTGCGAGCCTTCGAAGCGCATGGCGGTGGGGGTCGGGTCTGAGGAGGAGGGCGCCTGCGCGCGGATCCGTCGAAAGCCGGCCGGCAGGGTCGCTTCGAGTATAAGGCCTAGTCCCCGTCGCGTCGGGGCATCGCCGGGCGCCGAGGTCGGTTGGTGGCCCGGGCTCGCTCGGCTACAATATGGGCCGTCCCGAGAGCCGCCGCTTCGACTTCGAACGACGACGCCTCCTGCCCGGACCGATCCCCCTCTCCTTTCCCTCGTATCCACCCGCCTGTGACGATGAAATATTTTGCGCTGCTCCGACGATCTGCCGCCGTGTGTGCCCTGGCAGGCAGCGGGGTCCTTCTGATCTCGTTGCTCGGGATCGCGCCGGCCTCCGGCCAGGGGACTGCGGCGGCGCCGGCAGCACGAGCAGCCGCAGCCGGCGAACCCGTCGGCGACCCGGCCCGCGGCCTGCACAAGGCGGCGACCTGCCTGGGATGCCACAGCATCCCCGGCTACAAGGCCGACTTCCCCAGCGTCTACAGCGTGCCGATGATCGGCGGCCAGAACGCCAAGTACATCGAGAACGCATTGAAGGCCTATCAGAAGGGCGAGCGTCGCTTCCCCAGCATGATCGCGACCGCCAAGTCGCTGTCGGACCAGGACATCGCCGATGTCGCAGCCTATTTCTCGTCGCAGCGCTGAGGACCTCGTGATGACCCGCTTCAAACTCCATCTGCTCGTGTCGACCGTGCTTGCAGCCGGCCTGTTCTCAGCCGGCGCGCAGGCGCGCGGCAACGCCGACGACGGCAAGGAACTCGCGACCAAGAAGTACGCCTGCGCGTCCTGCCACGGCGCCAATTTCGCTACGCCGATCGACCCGAGCTACCCCAAGCTCGCCGGCCAGCATCAGGACTACATCCGCGCCGCGCTGCTCGCGTATCAGAAGGGCGACCACCCGACGTTCGGTCGCAGCAACGCCGTGATGGGTGCGCAGGCGAAGCCGCTGTCGTCCAGGGAGATCGACGACATCTCCGCGTACCTGGCGAGCCTGCCGCCTGCGCTGGTGCTCAAGCGCTGAGCCCTGCGTCGCGTGCTTCGAAAACGGCCGCTCTGCGGCCGTTTCGCTTTCAGTGGCGCGTGGCGCCGCGGCTTCGACGCTCGACGCACTGCACGTAGGCCTCGCCGTCGGGCGGCGTGCGTTGCCGCTGCGCGGTCCACAGCATCTCGCCGAGGCACTCCATCACCTCGTGGTGCGCGTCGTGCAGTGAACCGCGTGACCGGGTCAGTCGTTCGACGGCGGCCTTGATCCCGGGCGGCTGGTCGATCGCGAGCTGCTCGGCGATCGACAGATGCATCGACAGGTGCAGGAACGGATTGGGTGCGCCGTCGCGCGGCTCGTAAGCGTCGGGCTCGCCGTCGGGCACCTGCGCCAGCGCCGCAAAGTATTCGGGATGCTGATCGATCCAGTCCCCGGCGATCGCTTCGAGCGGCGTGAGGATCGTGCCGTCCCGCTTTTTCGCGAGCAGGTCGCGGAAGAAGCGGCGGACGTCGTCGCGGGAGGGATTGAACATCGTGCGCAGGTCGGGGCTCGGCAGCCGCTTTCAACGTGGAACGCGCATCGGGCTCATCCGACGTGGCTCTTCTGCACGTCGATGTCCTTCTGCGTGCGCGCGATCAGCATCGCGAGCCGCGGGTCGTCGCGCAGCGTGCGCAGCGACGGGTCGACCGGCAGCAACCAGGTCCGCCGCCATCCGCGGTCGACCGCGGCGACGAGCTTCGTCACCGCCAGTTCGCGTTGCCCGCGCAGCGCCGCGATGCGGGCCTCGAAGAACGGGATTGTGTGGAACGCGTTGCCCTGCGCGACCAGCCTGGCGAGCATCTTCTGCGCGTCGTCGAGCAGCGGAGCCACCGAGGCCGGGGCTCCGGCGACGTCGTACAGCGTCGCCAGATCGACCCACGAGAAGTGGCCGATGAAGATCCAGTACGACCCGACCCAAGGCGTGGAGTCGGCGCGCATCGCGTCGCGCACGGCGTCGAGCTGCTGCACGGTCGGACGCCGACCGGCGAACGCCTGCACCAGCAGGCGGTCGATCTCCTGGCGCCCGTCCATCGGCGTGTCGAGTCCGCGTTCGGCGAGGAC
>Ga0209724_1002007_pt1 | contig 17854 bp, 15 predicted proteins | sample grotaG_FD_184143 | JGI IMG/M metagenome (GOLD analysis project Ga0209724, IMG submission 184143) | Glacier valley bacterial and archeal communities from Borup Fiord, Nunavut, Canada, to study Microbial Dark Matter (Phase II) -... | ecosystem: Environmental > Aquatic > Freshwater > Ice > Glacier ...
CAATGTGACAGAAAACTTCGAGTAAAGTCATGAGGTCCTCCGGGGACTGGGGTTGTGGTAAACATCAGTCTATCGGAGGACCTTCCTTATCCCGAACTGGGGTTATTATACCCACCCAACTCGACACCCTCATTCTCGGGGTCAGCTCGAGAGACGTTCAATCCAAAAAAAAGCGTCCTCTCGAGCCTGGAGAGGACGCTTTTTTAGCGAGAGATTCAGGCTTTGGCGGTAGACACGCGCTGAACGTGCTGAGTGCCTTGCTGCACCGCCGCCACACCCGCCTGCGCGCCAAACATCCAGCTCAGTTTGAGCATGAAAATCAGGTCATCCACCTTTCCCGCACTGACCAGTTCGGCGACGTGCTCGGGCACCCCTTCGGGCAGCGGCATCTGCTCGAGCTGGTCGCGGTATTGCTCTTTGAGCTGCTCGAGGATGGGGTCAAATTGCGAGTTCATGCCCTAAAGTTTAGCGCAACGCACTCAGGTTTTGTAGTGTTGAAAGTGGCAATTGGCAAAGGAGCCGTGGTTTCACAGCTTTGTGGATGAGGTGCAGCCGATAGCAAACGTCGAACGTCTGGTTCGCCTCGGGCGTTTGACGTTCGACGTTTGCTACCCTTACCGAGCGGCGACAGCCCCGCTTTCCTACGTTCCCAGCTCGAGCACGCTGGCGTCGGATAAAGTCAGGCGGTGAACGCGGGGCGTGCCTTTGGTGCCCACAATTCGTGCTTTTAGGCCAATCAGACACTCTTGCAGGCGGGTTTCGATGTTGGAAATTTCCACGCCCTCGTCAATGACGCTGTACTCCACCTCGGCGTGCGAAATGCTCGAGTTGCGACCCACGCTGGTAAACGGCCCGATGTAAGCCCCCTCGAGCACCACGTTTTCACCAATCAGCGCCGGACCCATCACGATGGAATTGCGGACCACGCTGCCCGCCCCAATGACCACCCGCCCGGTGATGCGCGAATCGATAATCTCGCCCTGTACGTCTGGCTCGAGGTTCTCGAGCAGCAAGCGGTTGGCGTCTATCAGGTCAAAGGGCCGCCCGGTGTCCTTCCACCAGCCCTGCACTTTTTGCCCAATGACGGTTCCACCCGAGGCGATGAGCTGCGCGATGGCGTCGGTGATTTCATATTCGCCACGGGCTGAGGGTTCCAACTTCTCGAGGATACGCATGATGCCTGCCTTAAAGCAGTAAAACCCAGCCACCGCCAGATTGGACGGCGGCACTTTCGGTTTCTCGACCAGTTCGATGATATTGCCCGCGTCATCGAGTACAGCTACCCCGAAAGCGGTGGGGTTTTCGACCTCGACCAGCGCGATGGTGGCATCAGAGCCGCTCGAGCGAAAGGTCTCCACAAAGCTCGAGACGCCGTGCTCGAACAGGTTATCGCCCAGGTAGACGCAGAAATCATCGTCCCCAACCCACTCGCTTGCCATGCGAACCGCGTGGCCCAGGCCCAGCGTTTCGGTCTGCGAGATGTAGGTGAACTTTACGCCGGGGTGCTCAACCCGCTCGAGGGCCGCCGTAATCGCTTCGCGGGTGAACTCGGACACGATGATGGCGATGTCTAGCAGTCCGGCGGCCAGCAGGTTGTCCACCGCGTGCCGGATGATGGATTTGTTGGCCACCCGCAGCACCGGTTTGGGCCGGGTGTAGGTCAGCGGACGCAACCGGGTTCCCTGACCCGCCGCCGGGATAATCGCCTTCACGCCCGACCCGCTGCCCGGTGGATGAAGTGTGGCACTCGAGCCGCCGACCTTCCATTCAGGTCACTAAAAATGAGTTTTAGCATGGTCACACTATAGAGCAGCCCCGATAAGGGGGCCAAATCTCGAGTGGTGCCACTCAGGAATGCGAGGTCATCTCGAGCTAGCTGGAAGGACCCCCCCTTGCGTGTAAACGCAAGACCCCCCTATTTCATAGGTGGGTACTTTAAAAGCTCGAGTGCAGCAGTCTTTTGGTTCCGTGCTTCGCAATCCTTCGGGAACCCTGCAAGGTAGGGGGGATATTCTCGAGAGTGAAGCGAGATGGCCCGATAGGCGGGCAGGCCCCACGGGGTGCCGTTCTGCCCAAGACAGTGCCGCTTATCTCAAGACAACGCTCGAGAGAAGGGGGGTACTTCCAGGCCGAATGGGACTTCACCGCTTTCAAAGACACCCCCGCCACTCACCCCCCCAATTTACCAGCCTCGAGCGCCGCCTCAATCGCCCCCGTCAGCGCCTGGGTCGCGCCCACTCCCTCGCCCCGGTGAGCGGTTCGGCCCTCGTCAATCCAGGCTTCCACCACACTGCCCTTGCGCCGCAGCACGGTCTCGGGATAGCCCAGACTCTCGGCTCGAGCAAAAAGCTTGTCGAGGTTGGGTTCATCCAGGTTATCTTCACTAGAATTATGCAGGTGCGAAAAGCCCTGAGTGGTCAGAAAATCGCGCAACATCACTTCCCTGGCTTCCATAGTCCCCCCCACCGCAAAGTAGCGGGCCAGGGACTGCGCCCAGTCGCCACGGGCTGTAATGGGAGCCATGCGCTCGAGGGCCACATCCAATTCCTCACCGCTGGGACGGTGGTATTTATTCGTGTGAAACAGCAGTTCCGGCTGCACTCGAGGGCGCGATTGGGGTTCCTCGGCGCTCAGGCCCACGGTGAGGCCCGCGAAGGGAAAAACGCCCTGCGGCAGCTCGAGCAGGTCTGAAATGGGCGCTAGGGCGCTCAGAATTCCGCCAATCCAGCAACCCCTGTAGCCCAGCATTTCAGCGGCCAGCAGCAGGTTTTGACCCGCCATCACCGCGTCGCCGATGGCAAAATGAACCGAGGCGGCGGGCCAGTGGCCGTAGGTATACCCTTTGTGCTCGAGCAGGGATTTGAGGCGGTAAAGGTCGGCGCACACGATAAACGCTTCACTCGAGCTGGCGATGTGGGGGTTGCCGCTGAGTTCGGCCACTTTTTGGCGCAACTCGGGGTTCTCGAGCCGAATGAACGAATACATCTGGGCGGTGGCGTCGGTGGGAGCGCGGTGGGCCGCGTAAAGCAGCGCCCCCAAGTGCTCGGGGGGCATCTGAAAATTCTGGTACTGGCGCACGGTCCAGTGGGCCTCGAAGAAGGCGCGAACGTCCTGGGGAGTCATAGGCGACAGGGTACAGGAATGGACGTAGCCTCGTGTCTCAACAAAACTGGGTGTAACTCAGGAATGCGGGGGGGCGGCTATTCGGGCTGGAAGGACCCCCTTCTCTCGAGCGTTTCACTCTCAAGAATATCCCCCCTACTATCGCAGGGGGGAACTTAAGAGCGTTCTACTCGAGCTTTTAAAGTACCCACCTGTAAAACAGGGGGGTCTTGCGTTTACACGCAAGGGGGGGTCGTTCCCGCCTGCTCGAGGCTGCCCCGCATTCCTGAGTTACACCCCTTGCTCGGCAAAGCGGCTTTCCGATTGTGCTCGAGCGGCTAGACTACAAGCCAATGACCCCCCAAGAGTTTGCCGTCAAATGGCGTCAGGGCGCACAGCACCTCAGTGAGAGAGCCGCTGCCCAGAGCCACTTTATAGATTTGTGCCACCTCCTTTTGCTCGAGGACCCCATCACTGCCGACCCTACTGGGTTGGACTACGGTTTCGAGAAGCACGTTCGTAAGGTAGCCAGCAAGGACAAGGGCTTTGCCGACGTGTGGCGGCGCGGTTTCTTTGGCTGGGAATACAAGCGTGAGGGGCGCAGACTCGAGGACGCTTACCGCCAGCTTCTGCTTTACCGCGAGGACCTGGACAACCCGCCGCTGCTGGTGGTGTGTGACTTGGTGCGCTTCGAGGTGCATACCAACTTCACCGGAAGCACCAAAAAGGTGTACAGCTTTACCCTGGAAGACCTGGAAAGTGGACGCACGCTCGAGAGTGGAAAAACAGCGCTCGAGGTGTTGCGCCTCACCCTGACCGACCCGGAAGCACTGAACCCACGGCTTCAGCGGGAACGGGTAACGCAGCAAGCCACCGCCAAAGTGGGCGAGGTGGCCCAACATTTGCAAGCCAGAGGATTTGAGGCCGAAGCGGTGGCCCACTTCATGATGCAACTGGTTTTTGCGCTGTTTGCCGAGGACACCGCGCTGCTTCCAGCCAACCTCGTGACCCGCATTCTCGAGAAAACCAAGAACACCCCCGAACGGGCCAAGCGCTATTTAGACGACCTCTTTTTGGCCATGAGCCAGGGCGGGGAAGTGCTGCTCGAGGACGTGCGCCATTTCAACGGCGGCTTATTCGATGGGCGCAGCGCGCTACCGCTCGAGAAGGCTGACATAGAGCGCCTGCTCGAAGCGGCGCGACTGGACTGGGACGAAGTGGAACCCGCCATCTTCGGCACGCTGTTCGAGCGCAGCCTGGACCCAGCCAAGCGCTCCCAACTGGGGGCGCACTACACCTCGAGAGAGGACATTCTCAGAATTGTGGAGCCGGTGATTCTGGGGCCGCTGCGGAAAGAATGGGCTGAAATTCGCGCCAGAGCCGAAAGTTACCTCTCGAGCACCGAGGCCAGCTTTCCCACCACCCTGCTGCGAACCGACCCCAAGCGCCCAGATGCCGAGCGCAAGGAAAAACGGGAGCGCACCCAAAAAGTGTTCGAGCCGCTCAACACCTTTCTGGGCCGCTTGCACAGCCTCAAAGTGCTGGACCCGGCGTGTGGCAGCGGAAATTTTCTGTACGTGGCCATGCAGAGCCTCAAGGACCTCGAGCGCGACGTACTCAACTTTGCCGCCACCGCTGGCGCGCCGGGGTTAGCCCTGCTCAGCCCCAAGCAGTTTTACGGTTACGAGGTCAATGTCTTTGCCTTTGAACTGGCCAGTGTGGTGGTGTGGATAGGCTACTTGCAATGGAGCCGGGCCAACGGCGACCCCATCAACCAAAGCCCCATCCTCGAGCGCCTGAACACCATCCAGAGGCGCGACGCGCTGCTCAATGAGGACGGCAGCGAAGCCCAGTGGGTCGAGGCCGATTACATCGTGGGTAACCCGCCGTTTTTGGGCGATAAAAAGATGCGTTCAGAACTGGGCGATGTTTACGTGAACACGCTACGCAACACCTTCAAAGGACGGGTTCCGGGCGGCGCGGATTTGGTGTGTTACTGGTTCGAGAAAGCTCGAGCGCTGATTGCAAGCGGCTTTACCCAACGGGCTGGATTAATTGCCACCAACAGCATTCGCGGCGGTCAAAACCGCAAGGTGCTCGAGGCCATCAAGGGGAGCGGCGACCTGTTCATGGCCTGGGCCGACGAACCGTGGGTGCTCGAGGGCGCGGCGGTGCGGGTGAGTTTGCTGGCGTTTGACAACGGTTCTGAGACGGTAAAAACCCTAAACGGCTCGAGCGTGGTGAGTATTAATGCGGATTTGACTGGAATCAGCGACCTCACATCTGCCTTGCGTCTCAAAGAAAATCGTGGAATCGCCTTTGTGGGCGGAATGAAAAAGGGTAAATTTGATATTCCTGAAATACAGGCTCAGAGCTGGCTCAAATTGCCGACGATGAATGGACGGGACCCTCGACAAGTGCTTAAGCCGTGGCTCAATGGTCAGGACATCACTAATCGTCACAGTCGCACATGGATAATCGATTTTGGCGAGATGGAATTGTCTGAAGCAGAAGAATTTCCCACCATGCTTGAGTACGTTCGTGAGCACATCAAACCAATACGAGACACCGTAAACAACGCTCGAGAAAGTCGTTATTGGTGGCGTCATGCTCGCACTGCCCCCGATTTACACCAATCATTAAGGGGAAAAATGCGCTATCTCGCTAGTCCTCGAGTTGCCAAACATCGGCTGTGGGCCTGGATTGATGCTTCCACCTTGCCAGATGGTCAGCTTGTGGTCATCGCTCGAGACGACGATTTTACCTTCGGCGTGCTTCACTCGAGAATTCATGAATGGTGGTCTCTCAAACAGGGTACAAGTCTCGAAGACCGTCCGCGCTACACCCCTTCTACCTGCTTTGAAACCTTCCCCTTCCCCCAACCCTCGAGCGAACAACACGCAGAAGTTGAGAAGTGGGCCAAATATTTAGACACCGTGCGCGGTTCCCTGCTCTCGAGCGACCCTAAAGCTACCCTAACCGGTCTTTACAACGCGCTCGAGACCATGCGGACAGGCCCGGAAGGTGCTGTTCTGTCCAAGACGCGGACAGGCCCGGAAGGTGCTGTTCTGTCCAAGACGCGGACAGGCCCGGAAGGTGCCGCTTTGTCCAAGACGCGGACAGGCCCGGAAGGTGCCGCTTTGTCCAAGACGCGAACTTCTCGAGACTCGAGCGCTCCGGTTTACCCTTTGCTGGTGGCTCACGAAAAGTTAGACGCGGCAGTAGCAGCAGCGTATGGCTGGGATTGGCCGCTTCTCGAGGAAGAGATTTTGGGGCGTTTGCTGGCCTTAAACCTGGAACGGGCCGCGCTCGAGGGTGGGGTTAAGGAAGTGCTCGAGGCGGAAGGAGAAACCTTGTGAAGTGGGAAAACCTAGCTCGAGCCGCGTGGCAATACATAAAAAAAGACCGCTCGAGACGGTCTTTTTTTACTTTTCTTCTGGAGCCAGAGGTCGGAATTGAACCGACGACCTACTGATTACGAATCAGTTGCTCTACCCCTGAGCTACTCTGGCACTGCGCTTGGTACGGATGGACTCGGAGCCGACGACCTACTGATTACGAATCAGTTGCTTTACCCCTGAAACCCAATACTACTTGGACAAACACCCACAAAATTATAACAAAAAAAGGAGAGTTTATAAGCTCTCCTTCGCTCCCTACTCGCACTGCTTTGGTGGCAACGGGCGGACTTGAACCGCCGACCCAACGATTTTCAGTCGTTTGCTCTACCGACTGAGCTACATTGCCGTACTCGCCCACCGCTTTAAACTGCTCAACTCGAGCGTGTGGGGAGAAACTGGCGGTCCGGACGGGATTTGAACCCGCGACCTTCTGCGTGACAGGCAGATATGCTAACCGCTACACTACCAGACCCTACCAGACTTAATACACCAGATGAATACTCGCCTGCTCACCAAACTCTCGAGCGCTAAGCACCTTTTCAGGACCCGCGTTCTTGAGCGGAAGTAATAATACTGGAGGGTCGGCACCTTGTCAACCATGAGTCAACCATGACACGTCAACCACAACACCCTTGGATTACCCGCGTTGCTCAGTTCATCAGGGCGGGTTCACAGCCCAAAAAGCGCTTGAGGGCGACTCGAGGCACCCGAATGCCCTTGTCGCCCTCGAGTGCGTAGAGTTGACCACTTTGAATCCAGCGGCGCACCGTGCGGTCATGACAGCACATGTAGTCGGCGACTTCGCGTACGCTCAGGTACTTGGGCAGGTGCTCGAGCTGCTCGATTAGGGTCACTTTTGGCCTCCGGTGTAAAGCAAAAAACCGCCACAAGGGCGGTTTAGACAGTCTCCAGTTTCACCACTAAAGGTGAGCTTGGACGGGGAGAATGCGGAAATCGTGTTAAAGCACGGCAGCATTTGACCTACATAATAGCACGCGGTTTGTCAAGAGTATATCTGTTAAAAACTTAATACTCCGAACAAGCCTCACTCCTGCTAAACTGCACCCATGCCGATTGAGCGCTTAAATCGTGCTCGAGCACTCGTGCAACAGCGTCAGTGGGGTGAGGCCGAGGCAGCACTCAACCTGGACGACCTTTTCTCGCTCGAGGGGGCCGCCATTCTCTGGGAACTGGGCCGCGCCGCACAGGCCGCTCAGATTCTGGGCGCGCTCGAGCCAACTTTTCAGGTCAGAATCAACCACGCCGCCGCGCTGACCCGCTCAGGGCACGGTCAGGACGCGCTCGAGGTGCTGGGTGACCTGCAAGGGGGCTGGCCCAGTCTGCGGCGGGCCAACGCGCTGTGGCACTTAGGCGACTCGAGTCTGGCCGAGTCCGAGGTCGAACTGGCCCTCACGGCGGGTCGCGTGGAAAATGATGCCAAGCTCGCGGTGGCGGCCATCTGGCAAAAAGGTGAACTGGCCCTCGAGCGTGAAGACGGCAAAGGCGCGGTGTTTATTCTGGCCGAGGGTCTCAAAATTGCCGAACTCATCGGGCAGGAGGCCGACCCGTATCTGCTGGCGGTTTTGAGCGAGGCTCAGGCGTTCTGGGGCAACCGGGAAAAAGCCGGCAAGACCGCGCAAAAAGCCCTCGAGCGCAGCAGCGAGCGCCACCTCTCCTTCGTGCGCTCCCACTTAGCCATCCAGAGCGCGAACCCCGACCACGATTTAAAACCCCTGCTCGAGCACACCCAAAAGCTGGGCTGGCCCTTCTGGGAAATTCAGATTTTGCTGCGAATAGGCCAAAAAGACCCCGCCAGTGCGCTCGAGGGCCTGGAAAAGATTCGCAAATTGGGACTGTTAGGGCTGCTCGAGCGGGCACAAGAGGTGATTACTCTAGGTTTGAATCGCTCGCTCGAGCTGGGTGAGGAGTAGAGTTGCCGCTCTGCAAACGTCAAACGTCTAACGCCCCACACACCTCTGGCGTTAGACGTTTGACGTCTTGGACAAAGCAGCACTGTCTTGGCGAGAACGGCACGTCTTGGGATAAGCGGCACTGTCTTGAGCAGAACGGCACCTATCGGGCCTGCTCGCCTATCGGGCCATCCCGCCTTTCGGGCCTCGCCGCGTCTTGAGCAGAGCAGCGTCTTAGCGAAAGCAGCACCGTCCGGGCCTCGCCGCACCTAACGGGCCATTCCGCCTACCGGGCCTGTCCGCGTTTGCGACCTCGCAAGAGGTCTAACCCTCGAGCGCACTCAAAAATCTGTAAGCCAAGCCCTACTATTGTACGTCTGTCCCTATGCTCGAGTATTCCCTCTGACGTATTGTGAAGCTATGGAAGCTCAAAGCGGAACGTTGCGTATCAAGACCGGATTTGCCGAGATGTTCAAGGGTGGGGTCATCATGGATGTGGTGACGCCCGAGCAGGCCCGCATTGCCGAGGCCGCAGGAGCTTGCGCTGTGATGGCGCTCGAGCGGGTTCCCGCCGACATTCGCAGGGACGGCGGGGTGGCCCGCATGTCCGACCCCACCATGATTAAGGGCATTCTGGCGGCGGTCACTATTCCAGTGATGGCCAAGGTTCGCATCGGGCACTTTGTCGAGGCCCAGATTTTGCAGGCCCTCGGCGTAGATTTCATTGACGAGTCCGAGGTGTTGACCCCAGCCGACGAAGCGTTCCACGTCGAGAAGCACGCCTTCAAGGTGCCGTTTGTGAACGGGGCCAAAGATTTGGGCGAGGCGCTGCGCCGTATTGGCGAAGGCGCGGCCATGATTCGCACCAAAGGCGAGGCTGGAACCGGCAATGTGGTCGAGGCGGTGCGCCACGCCCGTTCCATCCTGGGCAGCATTCGCCACATTCAGAGCCGTCCGCTCGAGGAACTCATGGCGGTGGCCCGTGACCTGCAAGCTCCCTACGAGCTGGTGCTTTACATCCACGAGCACGGCAAATTACCGGTGGTCAATATGGCCGCAGGCGGCATCGCCACCCCCGCCGACGCAGCCCTGATGATGCAGCTCGGCATGGACGGCGTGTTCGTGGGCAGCGGCATCTTCAAGAGCGGCGACCCCGAGAAGCGGGGCAAGGCCATCGTGCGCGCGGTCACGCACTTCAACAACCCCGACATCCTGGCCGAGGTCAGCACCGACCTGGGAGAGCCGATGGTGGGCATCAACTTGGACACGCTCGAGATTGAGCAGCGCATGGCGCTCAGAGGTTGGTAGGTCGCGGCGGGTAGAAGGTGTGAGCGCCTGTGGCGCTGCAAACGCCAAACGTCGAACGTCTTGATTGTTGAGATGTTCGACGTTCACATATGACTTTTAAAAGTTGAATGGCAAGCTTAAACGCTCGAATTATATAGACATCTTGGACGTTCGACGTCTTGGACAGAACGGCACCTATCGGGCCTGTCCGCGTTTGACGTTTGCGCGGAGGCGAAGCCAAGCTAAGCGAGGAATCACGATGAACGCACTCAAAGCTAAAATAGGTGTACTCGCGCTCCAGGGCGCGTTTCGGGAGCACAAGCAGACCCTCGAGCGCCTGAACATAAACGTCACAGAAGTGCGCCTCCCTCGAGACCTGGCGGGGCTATCCGGCCTGATTATTCCCGGTGGCGAATCCACCACTATGGGCAAGCTGATGGTGGATTACGAGTTGCTAGGGCCACTAAGGGAGTTTTCCTCGAGCGGGGGAGGCATCTGGGGAACCTGCGCGGGCGCAATTTTGCTGGCCACCCAGATTGAGGGCGTGCCGCCACAGTTTGGCACTCAGCCCAGCCTCGAGCTGATGAATATGACGGTGCGCCGCAACGCCTTTGGAAGGCAGGTGGACAGCTTTGAAACCCCGCTCGAGGTAGTCGGTTTAGAGTCGCCGTTTAACGCGGTGTTTATCCGCGCTCCGGTCATCGAAGCGGTGGGCGACGGGGTGGAGGTGCTCTCGAGGGCAGACGGTGAAATCGTGCTGGCAAGGCAGGGCAAGCTGCTGGCCTCGAGCTTTCACCCCGAGCTGACCGGTGACTCGAGGTTGCACCAGATGTTTCTGGGAATGCTGGATTGAAGAGATGCTCGAGAGTATGGAATGTGTGAACTCGAGGGGGCTACGCAGGTGTAAACTCGAGCCATGACCGATTCTCAGCCCGACCTGAATCCCGAAACCCACGCCCAGATGTACGATTCGCCCCGAGCGTTTACTGAAAAAGAAGGCCGTCACCCGCTGTTAGAGAGCGGCTGGCACGTTCTGGGAAACACCGTTCTGGACAACGAACCCGATACCTTACTAGTCGAGCACTCCGGTGTAAAGCGTGTGCTCGAGCTGTTCGAGGACTACGCCTGGGCACAGAGTACCCGCCTGCTCGAGTGGCAGGAATTCGTGGACAGTGAAACCGAAAAAGGAGACCGCAACGGTTGGGCGCAGTCCATTGCCGAGAAGCTCGAGGCATACGGCATACATGTAACCAAGCCAAAAATCTGGCTGGCCCTCAACCGCGATTTCGACGGGGATTGGCTGCTGGGTCTCGAGTTTTGAGAAGTTTTGAGTTTTGAGCTGAGCGTCACTCAGGAATGTAGGGTTCGCTCGAGCGGGAAGGACCCCCCTTGCGTAGTCACGCAAGACCCGTGCTGTCTTGGTCTAAGCGGCACCTATCGGGCCAGACCGCTCCGCAACACTTCGTGAACCTGTCTTACAGGTGGGTACTTAAAAGCTCGAGTAGGGCGGTCTTGAGTTCCCCCCTGCAAGGTAGGGGGGATATTTATGAAAGCAAAGCGCTCATAAGAAGGGGGGTCCTTCCAGGCAGAATTCACCCTCCCCCGCACTCCCCTGCACCTCACTTTAAAGAGTTATTTTGTCCGCCTGAACTCTCAAACTCGAGCTTCTTTACGGCCATTTTTAGTTTCATACATGCGGTGGTCCGCCGTTCTGAGCAGGTCCTGGGTGGTGTTGCCGTCTTCGGGAAAGCTGGAAATGCCCAGCGACGCGCCAATCTGGACCGTGTGGCCCTCGAGCACGAAGGGTTGGGCCAGCACCTCCACCACCAGCCGAGACATCTCGGTGGCCTGCTGGCTGTTCAGTCCGGGCAAAATCAAGGTGAACTCGTCGCCGCCCATGCGGGCCAGGGTGTCGCCGGGGCGCACCACCGAGCGCAGCCGCCCTGCCACCTGCTCGAGCAATAAGTCGCCGTAAGCGTGACCCAATGAGTCGTTGACCTGCTTAAAGCGGTTGAGGTCCACAAAAGCCACCGAGAGCGCACGTCCACTCAGGCGCGAAACCTCGAGCACGTCCTCGAAGCGCCGCCCAAACAGTTCGCGGTTGGGCAGGTCGGTGAGCTTGTCGTGGAAGGCCATGTGGGCCAGGTTTTGCTCGGCTCGCTTGCGCTGGGTCACGTCTCGCACGATGACCACCGCTTCTTCGGTGTCGTAGCGCACCACTCGAGACTCGAAATCGTGCTGATTTCCCTCGATTTGCACGGTGTGCTCGAAGTCGGCGATGCCCTGCTCGAAGGCCGTCTCGAGCGCACTGCGGTAGCGCCTTGCCAGCTCGAGCGGGGACACTTCCTCGAGCTTGTGACCCACGATGTCCTGAGAGTTTAGATAAAAAATGGTTCCCTCGGGTTCGTGATAATCGAGGAAACGCCCTCCCCTGGACAGGGTGAAAACCACGTCGGGCAGGGCTTCGCGCAGCGCCAGGTCGCGGGCGCGGGCGCGGCGCAGCTCTTCTTCGGCTTCCACTTGCACCGTGGTCTCGAGCACCACGCTGACCAGGGTGATGACCTCGCCGTCCATGTCGTGCAGCGGCGTGGTTTGCCAGGTGCAAAAGATTTTACGTCCGCTTTTGGTGCGGTTGGCGTTGGTGCTCGAGAGTCCTTGACCGCTCTGTAAACTCTGCTTGCCCTTTTGGCGAAGCAGGTCGCGGTTGCTGTCGAGCGCCACCAGTTCGAGCAGTTCCTGTCCTACCACCTCGGACTCGGTGTACCCGAAGATACGCGCTGCCGACGGGTTCCAGCTCAGCACCCGCCCCCGGCGGTCCCACTCGATGATGGCCTGATGGGTGGTGTCCATGTATTCACGAAAACGCCGCTCGAGGATGAACGAATTTGAAAGCGACTCTGTCCCCTCGAGTTCCCGCACACACACGCAGGCGTACACCTTACCGCTCAGCTCGAGGGTACTGAGCAGACTCTCGAGCAAGATGGGAACGCCCTCACGTAGACCACGCAGCCCAAACGGCGTGTTGAGCGCCTCGGTAGCCTGCATCATCGAGATGTGGTGGGTGTCGAGCACTAGGTCCGAGAGCTTGAGACCCACAATCTGACTCGTCGAGGTATTCCACAGCCGCACCGCCGCCGGATTACCGTAGACCAGGGTTCCGTCGCGCTCGAAGGCCAGCACCGCCGGATAGTTCTGACGCAGCACAGCAGGCGCGCTGGTAGACACGCTCACCAACTCGCTCTTGATGAACTGCTCGAGCGGAACGGCCAGCATCAGCGCGAACTCCTCGAGCAACTCCTGCTGACCCTCGTTCCACTGACCCGAGGACACGATGACCCACAGCGACCCCATCAGCTTGCCCGACTCGCTCACGATAGGCGCGTGGCGCATCACTTCTTTTTGAATGGCGCTCGAGGAGCGGTACGAGGAGAACTGGTGTCGTCCATCCTCGAGCACCAGCCACGCCCGTCTGGCCCCGAAGCTATGGGCAGCCAGTCGGGTGAGTCGGTCCAGCTTGAGATTTGCTTTCGAGCGCTCTGCTTCCTTCACGCCGCCTCTGTCCTTAAGTCTTAAATGGAGTTTAATCGCCTCAGGGCTTTAAATCTAGCGGTTGGTCCAACAATGAAGAAACCTCAGAACACCCGTTTGTCTTATAGGATACAGGATTGGAGCCGCCTTGAGTGCCCCGTCTCGAGGGCGGGGGTGCCATCGCCTACGGTCTCGAGCGAGCGGTAAAGACCCCGCTTGCATTGAGTCACGCGCTCGAGCACACATCCTCGAGCGCATGACTCGAGCAGCCCTTAGAATGCAGCCCGGAGGACCCTAAATGACCACAGGTATGACCACCCGCAAAGAGAGCGATTCGATGGGCACGATTGAGGTTGAAAACAGTGCTTACTGGGGCGCTCAGACCCAGCGCTCGATACAGAATTTTCCGATTGGAGTGGACCGCTTCAAGTGGGGCCGCCCCATGATTCGCGCTCTGGGCGTGCTCAAGAAGAGCGCTGCACGGGCCAACCGCGACCTGGGCGAACTGCCCGCCCATTTGGCCGAACTCATCGTGCAGGCGGCTGACGAGGTGATTGCGGGCGGTTTAGACGCGCAGTTTCCGCTGGTGGTATTCCAGACCGGAAGCGGCACCCAGAGCAACATGAACGCAAACGAGGTGATTTCTAACCGGGCCATCGAACTCTCCGGCGGCACTCTGGGCAGCAAGACCCCGGTTCACCCTAACGACCACGTAAACCGGGGCCAGAGCAGCAACGACACCTTTCCCACCGCCATGCACATTGCGGTCATCGAGGAGTTGAACCACACGCTGTTTCCAGCCGTCGGGAAGCTGCGAGACACCCTGAGAGACAAGGCGCTCGAGTTTGAGGGGCTGGTCAAGGTGGGCCGCACCCATTTGCAGGACGCCACCCCCATCACGCTGGGCCAGGAAATCGGCGGCTGGGTGGCGCAGATAGACGACGCGCTCGAGTTTGTGAAAGTGGCCAGTGCGGGTGTGCTCGAGCTGGCGATTGGCGGCACAGCGGTGGGAACGGGCCTCAACGCCCACCCACAGTTTGGGGATTTGGCTGCCAAGTACATCTCGAGTGAAACTGGATTTGCGTTTCATTCGGCGCAGAACAAGTTCAAGGCGCTTTCGGCCCACGACGCGCTGGTCAACACCTCAGCGGCCCTGCGAACCCTGGCGGGCGCGCTGATGAAGATGGCCAACGACGTGCGCTGGCTGGCCAGTGGACCCCGGTGCGGCATCGGTGAAATCAGCATTCCCGAGAACGAACCCGGCTCGAGCATCATGCCCGGAAAGGTCAACCCCACGCAAAGCGAGGCGCTGACGATGGTGGCGGTGCAGGTGTTCGGCAACGACGCGGCAGTGGCTTTCGCAGGCAGTCAGGGCAATTTTCAGCTCAACGTGTTCAAGCCGGTGATGGTTCACAACGTGCTCGAGAGCATAGGGTTGCTGGCCGACGCCTGCCTGAGTTTTAACGACGGCTGCGCGGTGGGCATCGAACCCAACTTTGAACGCATCGAAGCCAACCTCGAGAAAAACCTGATGCTGGTCACGGCCCTGAACAAGCACATCGGGTACGACAAAGCGGCCAAGATTGCCAAGACCGCGCACCATGAGGGCAAGAATCTGAAGCAAGTGGCGCTCGAGCTGGGTTATGTGACGGCTGACGAGTTTGACGCCTGGGTGATTCCGCTCGAGATGACGCATTCTTGAGTGGGTTGGAGGGTTGGAGGCGGTCTGGCCCGGAAGGTGCCGTTTGGACCAAGACGGTTGGAGGGTTGGAGGCGGTCTGGCCCGATAGGTGCCGCTCTGTCCAAGACGGTTGGAGGGTTGGGAAAACGAGCGCCTCCGGCGGGTTTTTAGTTATTGGTTCTTGGTCGGTTTGATTTTGGGCGCTGTCTGTCTTGGCCCAACTTCAGCACCTCACGGGCTGGGCCGCTTGGTCTAAGCGGCACCTTCCGGGCCAGACCGCTCAAGCGCAGACCAACCAAGAACCAACTACCAAAGACTCGCCGGAGGCGCAAAATTTGTTGTCCCGACGCCACATCACTCGAGCCTATATTCCACGCTCAAAGCGGCGTGGTCACTGAGCCGTGCGTCGCGGTGAACCTGATGTCGCAGCGGGACAAATTCGCTCGAGCACAGTTGATAATCCAGCCGCCAGCCCACATCGTTGGCAAAAGCCTGTCCCCGGCTGCTCCACCAGGTGTATTCGGCGCGGTCCTCGAGCAACTTCCGGTGCGCGTCGGTGAGGCCCAACTCGAGGAAGCGGGTCATCCACTCGCGCTCCTGGGGCAGAAAACCCGAATTCTTCTGATTGGCACGCCAGTTTTTCAGGTCTATAGGGTGGTGAGCGATGTTAAAATCTCCGCCGATGACCAGCGGGCCGCGCTCGAGCAGGCCGCGCGTGTGTTCGTAAAAATGCTCGAGAAACTCCATCTTGAACGCCTGCCGCACTTCCCCGCTCGAGCCGCTGGGCACGTACACGCTCAACACAGAAAATTCCTCGAAGCGGGCCAGCAGCACCCGTCCCTCGCGGTCTATCTCACCCTGCTCGAGACCGTAAACGACCTCCTGCGGCTCGAGTTTGCTGGCCAGCGCCACCCCACTGTATCCGGCTTTTTGCGCGGGCATCCAGAGGCTAAAATAGCCCAGAGCCGTCAGAGGAAGCGGTGTGGCCTCGGCTCGCACTTCCTGGAATAAAATCAGGTCGGGACTCTCCGCCTCGAGCCACTTCAGCAGCCCTTTTTGCACGCTCGAGCGCAGTCCATTGAGATTGAGGGTGATTATTTTCATGCGTTTAGACTAGGATAAAGCTCGAGCGTTTGGGACTCTTCCCACTCGAGCGCACCCAATTGAGCACCTAGGTCGAGCACCGCAGGTCTGGAGGATTTTATGGCGCACATCGAATTTTATACCCACGACGCCCAGCCCTACGCCTTTCCCGAGTCCAGCGCGGTCAAACGGGTGATGGCCCGCATCTCGAGCTGGGCCGACGTGAACGGGTTCGAGCGGGTCGCTTTCTGGCAAGACGAGCAGGACCCACAAAAGTTTCATGTGCAGCTCGCTGAATCGCGGCTGGCCTACTGGATTCCTGACAGCGCTTTTCTCGAGGGCAAACAGGACATCGAAGCCCAACTCGATTACGCCCGAGGCGCTCACCGCCGCGAGTCGGCGGGGTACGGTAAATTTGACCGCTAGGACAGCGATGAGTAATGAGTAATGAGTAATGAGCTAAAAGACTTGTAGAACAGGGTTTTAGCTCAATTATAGATTTCGAAACCTCGTCCTTATTCGAGGTGCTCGAGCCATGAATTCAACGCTAAAGCCCCTCTCAGACGGCTCGAGAGGGGCTTTAAACAAAATCCGAATTAGCTGATGTCCGGCATGGGGGTGGGCGCTATCGGCTGGGGCAACAGGTGCAAGTATCCGGTCATGCTCGAGTACACCATCAACATTCCCAGGATGACCGCGACTAGGACCATAGTCCAGTTCACACCTTCCTCGCGCTTTTTGGGCACACCTTCGTAGAGGCTGCGCTCAAAATCTCGAGGGTCGAGTTCCCATTGTTGCTCCACGTTTTTCAGACTGTCGCTTTGCACCCACTGGACGTTCATATCTTCAATTTACCACTCGCTCGAGCGTCTGAATGTGCCTAAATTTCTATGTGCGTTTGCACCTTAAAATATGAGTGCATCAGACTCACTTCTTAGCGTCAAACTCGAGCGAATGAACCCGCTCTTCGAGGTCCTGAACCCGCCTCACCAGGGCCAGAAACAAAATCGCGTAGTGGTCGTACAGTTTGGGCCGCTCTAGGGTATGCTCACCGGACATCCAGCCGTCGAGCAGCTCTTTGGAACGCTGTAGAATTTCGTCGTCGGACAGGTCGCGGTAATTGCGGTTGCCCAGCAAAGTTTTGCCGAAGTTGAGGTCCATAGGTTCAGTTTAGCGTGGAGAGATTAGCATTTCAGCCGCTCGGTATTTCGCCTCCGGCAGGTCTTTGGTTCTTGGTCATTGGTCGGTCTGGATAGATGCGCCCAAAATCAAACCGACCAAGAACCAACGACCAACGACCCGCGAGCAGGCCCGCTAGGTGCCGTTCTGCTCAAGACAGCCGGAGGCGCTCCTTTCTCCGACCCTCCTACCCTTCCAAATGCCCACTACCCGCTACGCTCCCAGTCCCACCGGAAATATGCACCTCGGCAACGCTCGCACTGCGCTGCTGGCGTGGCTTCAGGCCCGAGCCACCCACGCCACCCACATCCTGCGCTTCGAGGATTTGGACCGCTCGAGGGTACGCCCTTACGCCTTCGATTCCATCCGGCGCGACCTCGCGTGGTTGGGGCTGGACTGGGACCTCGAGTACGTGCAGTCTCAGCGGCTCGAGCACTACGCGCTCGCGCTGAGTCGGCTCGAGACCTACCCTTGCACCTGCTCTAAACGCGAAATTGGAGCGGTGGCCAGTGCGCCACACGGTCAGGAGCCAATCTATCCACAGACCTGCCTGAATGGGAGCGCTGTCTTGGACAAAGCGGCACCTATCGGGCCTGTCCGCGTCTTGGACAAAGCGGCACCTATCGGGCCTGTCCGCGTCTTGGACAAAGCGGCACCTATCGGGCCTGTCCGCGTCTTGGACA
>Ga0209724_1002010_pt1 | contig 17825 bp, 17 predicted proteins | sample grotaG_FD_184143 | JGI IMG/M metagenome (GOLD analysis project Ga0209724, IMG submission 184143) | Glacier valley bacterial and archeal communities from Borup Fiord, Nunavut, Canada, to study Microbial Dark Matter (Phase II) -... | ecosystem: Environmental > Aquatic > Freshwater > Ice > Glacier ...
ATCCGCAACGATGGCCTCGACCATGATGGCGAGCAAATCCGCAACGATGGCCTCGACCATGATGGCCAGCATGAGCAGCACCATGGCCTCGACTATGATGGCCAGCAAATCTGCAACCGTGGCGCCGACGATGGCTGCGACCATGATGGTGACTAAGCCGGTTCCAGCAGTGGTACCGAATGTAACGATGGCACCGACCATGGCCGCAAGCATGGCCGCAACGACCCGCATGATGGCGACCGCCTGCCCGACAATGAGCAGCACTATGGCGGTCACTATGAGCGGCACCAACACTGTTACGCCGACTTCAACCAATACGCCGACCGCAACTGGCACTCTGACGCCGACTGCAACCCCGCTCGTTGGTTGCCCGACGCAAAGCAGCATGATGAGCAGCACCATGGCGGCTACCGTCAAGGCAACTGTTGGTTCAGCATTCAGTGTCACGGCGAACGCAACTGTCAGCGCTACAGCACCCGTTAACCCCTAGTTTCAACCCATTTCAAGCTGTGAATATAGGCCCTCCTTTTTGGAGGGCTTTTTCAATAAGGAATTCGATAACATGAAAAACCGCTTTTTGAGCTTTTCTACGTTGGGTGCGCTTCTATTTGCGATGTTGGCTTTCGGCGCTCAAACGTCCGGCGCGCAGCCCGCCCTACGAGCAACCGCAGCGCTGACCGCCGTCACGAGCGGGCAGGCGACTCCGGTAGCAAGTGCCGTCGCAACGACCGCGAACAGTGGCAGCAGCGTATGCTCCCCGAATGGCACCGTGCGTATTGCAAGCGATGCCAGCTACCCGCCGTTTGAGAATATCAACGCCAAGACCAATCAGATTGAAGGCTTTGATGTCGATTTGTTGAATGCAATTGGCAAGTCGCAAGGCTTGAACCTGACGTTCACCAATGAAAACTTCGACACCATTTTTGCCAAGCTCGCACAAGGTGACTATGAGCTGATCATCAGCGCCGTAACGATCACGGATGAGCGCCAGAAAACGGTTGATTTCAGTAACCCATATTTCCTGAGCAGTCAGGCGATCGTCGTGCGTAAAGCCGACATTGCCAAGTACAAGACCACTGATGATCTGAAGGGTCTGACGATCGGCGTCCAGAAGGGTACGACGGGCGAAGACTTCGCGACCAACAATATTCAGAATACGACGGTCAAGAGCTATACGCTGGCACCTGCCGCGTTGCAAGCGTTGGCGAACAAAGACGTTGAAGCTGTGATCATCGATACGCCGGTCGCACTCAACATCATTGGCGACCAGCCTGAATTGAATTTGGTCGTTGCCAAAGGTGGCCTGACCGATGAAAAGTACGGCATTGTCGTTCGCAAAGAATGCGGCGCGCTGTTGAACAAAGTGAATGCCGGTTTGCGTGCCATTGCCGCTGACGGTACTTACAATAAGCTGTTCCGCCAATATTTCGGTGAGGACGCGCCCGCCGACTTCCTGGTCGCTGCCTCAGCTGTTGGCACGAAAAGCGCCACCATGAGCAGCACGATGGCCGCTACTATGAACAGTACAATGGCCGCCACAAAAGGCGCAACCATGAGCATGACGATGGCTGCAACCGCCTCCAAATAATTTTCAACCAAGCCGGATAGGGAGTGCTCTATCCGGCTTCCTTTTTGAGTCAAGCCTGAATCGAAAAATCTGAATATTGATGAACAATCCGCCTGCTGACCCCAAAGTTGATCCAAACTCATTACAACCACCTGACGCAATACGCTTGCCTGGCTTTTTGGAACGGGCAGCAATGCGCGGCGCACTGCTGCCCTGGTGGCTGATCATCTTGCTGATCGGGCTGGTCATTGCGCTGTACGGCATTGTCACAACGCCGATCTACCATGAAGCGCTCATTTACGTCACTGGCGATCCGGCGGTTTCCACCACTGATTTTGAAAAAGTTAATTATGAAGTGACCATCGCGGGGAAAACACAAGCAGTGGGCGGTACGCTCACCGCCCAGGACGCGCAAAGCATCACTGTTCGCACGGTTGATCCGCAAACCAGCACGATCGATAAAGCGCGCGTCAGCGACATTCAGCACAACGGCGATCAGGTCGTAGTGACGACTGCACCGCAAACGATCGCAGGCATTTTTTATACGCAAACAGCCACCCAATACCGCATTCAGTTAGCGGACGGTCAGATCATTTCGGTGACCAAACTCGACGTGCGTGCTACTCAGAAGCTCACGCCCGATAACTGTCAGCCCGACACGCAAGGAAGCTGTCAGATCAGCGTGACTGTGCCATCCAGCACGATCAGCGGCAAATTGCTTGCGGATACGGTCACCTCGTACACGATCCAGACCGTCGATCCGGTGTTCGTGATCATTCAGCGCGCGGCCATCACCACCATAATTTCTGAGAAATCGGCTAAATGCGCGCTCAATAACCTGGGAAGCTGTCAGGAAGGCATTTTCTTGACGCTGTTTTTGACGCTAACTTCCTACGCGCTGGCTTTAGTGATCGGTTTGGTGATCGCACTGATGCGGATTTCATCGCAGCCGGTGCTCAAAAACTTTGCAATCCTGTACGTCGAAGTGGTGCGCGGCATCCCGATCCTGGTCATTTTGCTGTTGTTCTATTTCGCGATCGGGCCGTGGATACGCGATAACTTGAACGTGCCCATGCCGGAAGTGCTGCGCGCGATTTTGGGGTTATCTTTTGCCTATGGCGCATTCTTAGCCGAGATTTTTCGAGCGGGCATTCAAAGTATCAGCCGTGGGCAAATGGAAGCCGCGCGCAGTTTGGGCATGAACTATTTTCAGGCGATGCGCCATATTGTTTTGCCACAAGCGATCCGCGTGGTGCTGCCACCGATCGGCAACGATTTCATCGCCATGTTGAAAGATACATCGCTGGTAGCCGCTATTTCACTCTCAGAAATGACGCTGCGCGCTGAACTGTTGGCAGCCAAAACATCACGCCCGTTTCAAGCCTTCATCACGATCGCAGTGCTGTACCTGATCATGACGCTTATTTTGTCGTTCATCGTGCGCGTGATCGAAAATCGCGTGCGGCTGCCCGCCTGATTGAGTGAATGGTGATAGCGTGAACGCCAACAGATTTTCAAAGTCATTTGAACTCACAAGTAACATGTGGCAAGACGAAGCAAAATTTGATGAGCACACGATAGCTAAATCCTTGGCCCGTCCAATTCACTTCATTGATGATAAAGGTTATAACGACTCAGTTTGGGCGGCTGCGACGCATCTTGAATTCGGATGGATTGGGTGGGTACATTGTCGAGAAAAGCTTGTGCAAAACTGGTTATATACAGTGTATATTCTCAAAGTGACCCATCACGATAAGCTGATGATTCAATGGCCTGTTAAAACTTACAATCCGGCTTTTGGATGTGTTGTGGGCTATCTGAAATGGCATGATGATGTATTATCAATAGTATATACTGAAAAACACCTGATTTATGCTTGCACTTTACAGGTATCGGGTGAGGTTAGATTAATTGAAATTGGCAAATTAGGGGATGAATGGGGCATTTATGGAAACGTATTAGCTTGTTGGGACAGAGGAAAAGCGCAAGTCAGACGATACATGCTGCCAAATTTAGAATTTTTACCCGCTCTAAATGAATCTGAAGCTATCCAGAATAATTTGCTTCGCCCCATTGAGTAAATTTTCTTTAGCCCGTTAACGTACAAGCTTATTTTTGAGGACTCAACCGATGCAAACTGCTGTGCCCACTATCAACACGAACAACACTGATCCGATTATTCGCGTCAACAATATTAAAAAGCAGTTCAAAACGACGCAAGGTGTCGTCCATGCTTTGCGCGGCGTCAGTTTGGATATTTACCATGGCGAAGTCGTCACTGTGATCGGACCCAGTGGGTCGGGCAAATCGACGTTATTGCGCTGCCTGAATCGGCTCGAAACGTTTGACAGCGGCTCAATCGTGGTAGATGATATTCCGCTGAATGGCGCGAAAAACATCAACAAAGTGCGTACCGAAGTCGGCATGGTCTTTCAAAGTTTCAACTTGTTTCCCGACCGGACGGCGCTCGATAATATCGTGTTGGCGCAGCGCGTCGTGCGTAAGCGCAATCCCAAACAGGCGCGCGAAATCGGCCATGAGCTGCTGCGCAAAGTTGGCATTCCCGATAAAGCGGATGTGTTTCCCGGCCAGCTATCGGGCGGCCAGCAGCAGCGCGTCGCGATCGCGCGAGCATTGGCGATGAACCCCAAGATTATGCTGTTCGATGAACCCACCAGCGCGCTCGACCCGGAAATGATCAAGGAAGTGTTGGATGTGATGCTCGATCTCGCCCATGAAGGCATGACGATGGTCGTAGTCAGCCACGAAATGGGCTTTGCGCGCGCCGCGTCCAACCGTTCGATCTTCATGGATCACGGTGAGATCGTAGAAGTCGGCACGCCCGCCGAGCTGTTCGGATCGCCTAAGCACGAGCGTACCAAATTATTCCTGAGCAAAATCCTGAAAGGCTAAGCTGCGTATAGCAAAATCAACCGCTTTCCGTTAGAATAGATGTTCATCCTCCTCTGCGCGAAAGGTTGATCTATGGGCTTTTTGATGGATGGCCTCGACGCCGAAGCATACGATCGTTCTTACGATGATCGCCAACTGGTAGGCCGCATTTTCGCCTACTTTCGCCCTCAGCTAAAGCGTATCGTCTTGATTTCCGTCGTGATCGTGATCGGTTCGCTGGTGGATACCGCGCTTCCGATTTTCATCTCGTCTGGCATCGATCAACTGCAAACGGCTCGCGAAACTATCAATCTGACCTTCATCGGCGGCGTAATCACGCTGTTTGCGGTGGTAGCCTGGCTGCTCAACTTCACACGGCGCACCCTGTCTGCCCATGCGATCGGTGATGTGGTGCTGCATCTGCGCGAAGATGCGTTCAACGCGGTGACTGAACGCGATTTGTCGTTCTACGATACTTATCCGTCCGGTAAAATCGTGAGTCGCGTCACGTCCGACACGCAGCAGTTTTCGCAAGTTGTCACGCTGGTGATCGATCTGATCAGCCAACTTTTATTGGTCGCGCTGCTGCTGATCTATTTGTTTCACATAGACGCCCGCCTGACTTTGCTGGTGCTCGCGCTGACGCCGTTCATCATGGGCACGGCGCTCGGCTTTCGACGGATCGCGCGCTATACGATCACGCAGTCGCGCCGCGCAAGTGCGGTGGTAAGCGCCCACGTTCAGGAAACAATCAGCGGCATCAGCGTAGCCAAGACATTCCGGCAAGAGCACGTCGTTTATCAGGAATTCGAGGAAGTCAACGCCCAGTCGTTCTGGATTAACCTGCGCACGGGTTACGTGTTCAGCGGTATTTTCCCGATCCTCAATATTCTGGCCGGAGTCGGCACGGCGGCACTCGTTTATTTTGGCGGCCAAACGGCGCGGGCAGGCGTTCTGACGCCGGGCAACTGGTATTTGTTCATTCAGGGGTTGGCGCTTTTCTGGTTCCCGCTGACGAGCATCGCCTCGTTTTGGAGTCAATTTCAGTTGGGCTTAGCGGCGAGTGAGCGCGTCTTTGCGTTATTAGACGCAGAACCCAAAGTGGTTCAGACCGATCATGTCAAGCTGCCTGCCATTCGCGGCGAAATTCGCTTTGAGCATGTTGATTTCCGCTACAACGATACCGAGCCGGTGCTGCAAAATTTCTCGCTGACCATCCACCCCGGCGAAACGTTGGCGCTCGTCGGCCACACCGGATCGGGCAAATCCAGCATCGGCAGATTGATCGCACGCTTCTACGAATTTCAAGGCGGCCAGTTGACCATCGACGGGCGCGATATTCGCACGCTGGATTTGAGCAGCTATCGCGGACGGCTCGGCATTGTGACGCAATCGCCGTTTTTGTTCGATGGAACGGTGCTCAACAACATTCGCTATGGCAAAGCGGGCGCGTCGGATGCGGAAGTCGAGGCGGTGGCGCAGCAAGTCGGCGGTGGCGATTGGATCAAGGGCTTGCCGAACGGCCTGCAAAGTGAAGTGGGCGAACGTGGTGGAAGCCTGTCAATGGGTCAGCGTCAATTAGTGGCGTTGGCGCGGGTGCTGTTGCAAGCGCCGTCGATCTTCATTCTGGATGAGGCAACCGCCAGCATCGATCCATTCACCGAAACGCTGATCCAGGAAGGGCTGGATGCGCTGCTCAAAGGGCGCACATCGATCGTGATTGCGCACCGCCTCTCCACGATCAAAAACGCTGATCGGATCATCGTGCTGCGCAAGGGTGAGATCATCGAAGAAGGCAATCACGACGCTTTGCTGCAACAGGGCGGCTACTATGCAGAGCTGTATAACACGTATTTCCGGCACCAGAGCTTGGAGTACATCGAAGGCGCAAAAAGCGTGCTGAATCAAATATAGAAATAACAGGCTATTCGTCAATCTCTAACCAGCCGATTTGGTGCGGCATATCAATGTGGAGGATCGCGCGATCCAATGACTGAGCTGCTGATGAACTGGCGTTACTTCTCCCAGGTCGGGTAATAAATTTCGCACCGCGTCTTGTAAAGCCGCCGCATAGGTATCCCCTACACCAATAACTTGCTTTTGGTAGACAATGATAGAACATTCACCATATTTATCGAGAAGCTCTTGCTGATGTTGATGAATCCAATCAAAATCGGTAAAAACGCTGGGCGGTGTCTGCCCATATGTATCTGTCATGCGAATTGATGAGGAACTCATAAGCTGTTACAATCCATATTGTTCGTGGCATAGGCTTGAATTGTAGTGGTTGATGGCTTCTGTGTCCAGTCGATTCAGGTGTAGAGGGCGCACGCCGCGCGCTGAGTCCGCTGCAAAGTCCGGTTAACATTTATGCGAGTTGTACAATGACTACCAATTTTCCTATCGATGTTCAAATGCAATCGATTGACACGCTTTGTTCTGTTTTTCACTATAAAAAGGATTTTGTGCGATTCTTAAAAAGCGCAGATTTACCTAAATCAACATTAAAAAAATTGGAAGTTGCTGTTGCCGGAAATACTACTAAAAGAGATGCTTTGGGCAGTTTATTTGATGAGGTATTGAATCTGCCTGATAATCAAGGGATGGGTCCAATAAACCAAATGCTTAAAAAACTTGTTACTTGGTCAAACTTTTCATCAAGTATTGATCCCCAAAAAGCTCAAAAAGATGTACAAACGTTGGCAGCTATGCTTCAAGCAAGGTCACAAAAAAAGAATGCACTTAAACAAAAAAAGGAAAAGCGAGAACAAAAATTTGAAAGTCAGCAAGCATCAATAAATAGAGTGGCTCAACAAGATCAACTTAAAAGCCGGTATTTTGATTTGTTCAAATCTACTAATCCTCAAGCACGAGGCCTAGAATTTGAACGAACATTATTACAAGACATTTTTCAGTTTGAACAAATAAAATCTGTTGAACCATTTGTGTTGCAAGGTGAACAAATAGATGGGGCTATTGAGTTTGATACTGAACATTACCTCATCGAAAGTAAATGGACACAAAACAAAATTGGTCCTGAGCATGTGTCGTGGTTCAATACCAAAATTGAACGCAAACTGAGGGGTACAAGAGGGTTAATAATTGCAATTAACGGTTTTACAGACGAGGCAATACGTACAGCTACCGAATCGAGGTGCATTATTCTTATGGATGGAGACGATTTATATTACGTTGTAGAAACATCAAACAGCTTATCGTTCAAGGATCTACTTCAAAGGAAAATTGCTGAATTTGCTCAAAAAGGCAATCCTTTCATTAAGGCTCGTCAGATTATGAACGAAAAACAGTACATAGCAAATCAACTAGAGCCTGTCATGCACTTTCAAAATTCGGCTTATAATGGGTCAAGATAGCTCATCGTGAGACCAAAGAAGGCAAATTTCGCGCTTTTTAGATGTGAATGAGTAAGCCATTGAACTGTTTTAAGCCATTGTTGAGCGCAGATTCCAAAGTGCATGACAGGCTCTAGAGAGTGGAAAAGCACTTTGGTATCAATTTTTCAATCGGGTAAGTGATAAATAGGCCAATGTCCTCCATGATTTCAATCCAGCGCATCGCGATGATCAGCTTGCATACATGCCCATTGGCAACGCTCGGCGGCAAGAAAACGGGCGGCATGAATGTGTACGTCCGCGAACTGAGTCGCGAGTTCGGGCGGCGGGGGATCGCGGTAGATGTGTTCACGCGTTATCAGGACTCGTGCGCCGGGCATATCCATCAGGCGTTAGGCGACAATGCGCGCGTGATTCACATCCCCACCGGATCATCAGCGGCGCTTGACCCCGATGCGCTGTACCCGCATGTGCCGGAGTTCGTCGCCAACGTGCGCGCCTTTGCCGACCGTGAAGCGATCCGCTATGACGTGATCTACAGTCACTATTGGCTCAGCGGCGTGGCAGCGCACGACCTGCGCGCAGCATGGAATGTGCCCGTTGCGCAGATGTTCCACACGCTCGGCCTGATGAAAGAGCGCATCGCGGGCGACCCACTCGGCTTGACCACGCGCGACCACGCCGAAACCGATATTATGGCGTGGGCAGATCGGCTGATTGCCGCGACGCCTGCCGAACGTTCGCAAATGTTGTGGCTGTATCGCGCGCCACGCCGTGCCATCGAAGTGATCTCGCCGGGGGTTGATCTGGAGCGTTTTCATCCGCAGTCAATGGCCGCCGCCAAAACGCGACTCGGTTTGCGTCCTGAGCAGCGCATGTTGTTGTTCGTTGGCCGGATCGAGCCGCTTAAAGCAGTCGATACGATTTTGGAAGCGCTCGCGATCCTTAAAGCCGATCCGACTTTCACAGCGGCGCACCTGTTGGATGGCCTTTGCGTGAGCATCATTGGCGGCGATCCAGACGATCCGACGCATGAAAACGCCGAAATGGAACGGCTCAAAGCGATGCGGCTGACGCTCGGACTGGACGCGCTCGTGACTTTCGTAGGTGCTAAAGATCAGGACGCGCTCAGTGATTATTACGCGGCGTCCGAAGCGCTGATCATGCCGTCCGATTATGAGAGTTTCGGCATGGTGGCGCTGGAAGCAATGGCAAGCGGCACGCCTGTGATCGCGTCGCAAGTTGGCGGACTGGCTTTTCTGGTACGCGACGGCGTGAACGGCTATCATGTGCCGGTGCGCGAACCCGCCGCTTTAGCTGATAAGATCAGGCGGTTGTTGAGTGATCCGACAGAACGCGAACGGCTTGCCACCAATGCCGCACAATCGGCGCGCGCTTACGCATGGCCGTGTATCGCTGATCGACTGCTGACCACATTCGCCGCTATGCACATCCGTTGAGCATATCGAGTCCGATGGTCGTTAACCCACCATCTGAGTCGCTGACGCCACGTTGGTTTTCTATCAGACGCGCTCGAATCTTCCTGTTGACGACGCTTTCGGTATTGCTCGGCATGAGCTTTTACGTACTGCTCGGCTTATGGATCGCACCGTCAGTGCAGGTGCTTTATGAAGGCAGTACTAATGTGGTGTTCGCGCCTACTCATTTCAACGACGCGCGCCAATATGTCATGATCTGTGTGCAGGGCTACGATGTGGCCTATTCGACGCTGCCGACGCTCACCCGCAGCCGCATCAACTGGATGCCGGTGTACGCCGTTTTGCAGTGTGCTGCTCATCAGATCGGCCACCTGTCGCTGATCTATACGAGTTGGGCGATCTCGACTTTGGCGATCGGGTTAGTGCTGTTAGCCGGGATCGGCACGCTGCGCAACTTGCAGGTGCGGCTGCCACTGCTGAGCATATGGGCGGTGCTGTTTCCGCTAATCGGCGGCGCGTGGCTGTATCTGGCGAGCGTTGAAGCGACCTATTTAGCGGTGGGAATGGTCGTCATGTGGCTGATCACGCTGCCGCTGCCGCGCTATGCCGTTGGCGAACTCGCGTGCGTGGTCGGTGGCGTGGCGCTTGGCTGCACTTTCTTTCTGACCAAACCGAACGCGCTGGCTTTTCTACTGCCGTTGACTTTCGCGTTCGTTTATCAGAGCTGGCGTTATTCGCAGCAAATAGGTTATGCGGGTGGCTTCTGGACTTTCGCCGCTGATGTGGTGATCGAGCATGTGCGGCCATTGCTTGCACCATTGCTCAGCCGAATCGGTACGCGCTTCAAAGTGACGGTGACGCTTGATCCATGTCCGATCGTGTACGCCTGGGCACCGCTCGCGGTTGGGGCGGGTGTGATCGTCGGTTTGGCGTACTGGCTGATGTTCACCAGTCGCTTGAGCGGCGTACCGTTGTACTTTCTGCAACAACAAACAACGGTTTGGGGGCGCGCCTGGCCGAGCGGCAACGTTCAGCAGATGGTGTATTATTTTGCACAGGCATTTTATCGCCTTCAACCTTTTGGCGGAATCCCACCATGGCGTATGAATGCCGCCTGGAATCTGGCTGCCAACGTTTCTGCACTGATTCCGGCTGCTTCCCGCCGCGTGCCGGGGTTGGTGCGTGGGATGTTACCGTTGGTGCTGATCTTTTTGCTGTACAGCGGCGCAGTCCATGGCAGCGATCGGTATATCCTTTCGACCGCGTTGGTCGCGATCGGGTGGGCGTGTTGGCTGTCACCAGCGATCAGCACAAAGCCGGTCAAGGCACGCACGCGGTTTATCTGGGGGGCGCTGCGTTGGCTGTTCGTGTTGAGTCTGTTTGGCATCACGGCGGCCTTGCTGCTGAATCAAATGCTGCCCATCGGTGAGCCAAACGCCTGGGGTGTGCTGGATTTTTCCTGAGTGGTCTGTCTGCCAGACATTGCGAATAGTTCTGCGGATAGTTTTCCTGCCCGAAAAGCATTATAATCGCTGCTATGATCCTTGTGACAGGCGCAGCAGGCTTGATCGGGCGTCACCTTGTGGCGCGGCTGCTGGCAGAAGAACTGCCGGTACGGGTGCTCTTGCCTTTGCGCGGCGGACGCGCCCCGCAGCCTCCGTGGACAGCGTCCGTGCCGATCGTGCCGGGCAGCATCGATGATCCGACTGCGCTGCATCAGGCCATGACCGATGTGCATACCGTTTATCATCTGGCAAGCGCGCAGTGGTGGGGCCGCCGCCGCGATCTGGAGCGGATCGATTTGCAGGGCACTCACGCTGTGATCGGCGCGGCACGATCGGCGCGGGTGGGGCGCATCATCACGATGAGTCATCTGGGCGCGTCGCCTTCGTCGGCGTATACGCTGATGCGCGTCAAGGGTCAGGCTGAGGAAGCGATCCGCGCCAGCGGCCTGGCATATACCATTGTGCGCAGCGGCATCGTGTTTGGCCGTGAAGATCGTTTCGTCAATGGGATCGCGACCGCTCTACGCAGCAATCCGGCGATCTTCATCCAACCGGGTGACGGTGAAAACCTGCTGCACCCGATCTACATCGATGATCTGATCGACGCACTGGTACGCAGCCTGGAAGCACTGAGCACGGTCGATCAAACGATCGAAATCGGCGGGCCGGAGTACGTTACCTACAATGAGATGGTGCGAACGGTCATGCGCGTGACCAATGCGCCGCGCTCGATCTTTTCAGTGCCGCCGTATGTGCTGCGGACGCTGACGAACACCATCCGCCGGGTGATCCCGCGTTGGCCGATCACGTCGCAGTGGTACGACATCCTGGCCTCAAATCGGACTGCGCCGCTTGGTAACATGTATGAACTATTCGGAATTCGTCCGGTACGCTTTGAAGATACGCTCGTGACTTATATGCGCACGCGACGGTACGCCCCGGAACTTTTCCGCGCGGTACTTCGGCGGCGCGTGGGGCACGCTTAATCAACACAACCAAGAGGATTTATGGCAGCTATCGAGGGCATACGAATTCGCCCGCTCAGCAGAATCGATGAAATTGACGCGGTCGTTGCGCTGCAACGCGCCATTTGGAACGATCCGACGACCGTTATTTATGCCCATATGCTGATCTCGCTGGTGCGCAATGGCGGCTTGCTGCTTGGCGCGTTCAATGGCGATACGCTGGTGGGCTTCTTACTCGGCTATCTGGGCACGGACAGCACCGACTCGGATCGTCCGGCAATGGCAAATTTGAAGATGGTTTCGCAGCGCATGGCCGTACTCCCCGAATATCGCGGCGGTGGCCTGGGCAATGCGTTGAAACTGGCACAGCGTGACTATGCTATCAAGCTCGGCATTCGGCTGATCACCTGGACATTCGATCCGTTGAACAGTCGCAACGCACATTTGAACATCCGCAAATTGGGCTGTATAGTGCAAGTCTACGAGCGCAATTATTACGGTACGCAGGAATCGCCGCTGGTCAGTTTGGGACAATCCGATCGGCTGGTAGCAGATTGGCGGATCACTACACCGCGCGTTGAACTGCGTCTGAGCGGTACGCGCGGCCCGTTGAGCATCGATCAATATCTGAGCGCGGGCACGCAAATCGTCAACCCATCAGTGATCGGCGCGAACGGGCTGCCACAGCCAGGGACGCCTAATCCGACGCGCAGCATGTTGGGCTTAGTCGAGATTCCAGCCAACTTCGATCAGATTTTGCACACCGATGAAGGGCTAGCGCGGGCATGGCGCGCACATGGTCGCGAAGTGTTCACGCAAGCGTTGAGTTCCGGCTACATCGTGACGGATTTTATCCGCGCAGCGTTGGAAGGTCGCGATCGCAGCTTTTATTTGCTCAGCGCGGCGGATGGCGCTACGCCAAGCGGCTTCAGTGCAAATTGATAATTAAAAGGACTCACTTTTCATGCCCGAATCGCAACCTCTGATCGAACAAATTATCTTGCATCCGATCGCGATGCAACTGGTCGAGTCGCTGCAAACCAGCGGCTGGCATGACTCGTTTCGGCCTGCCGTATTAGTCGAGATTCACGCGGGCGGCCAAATTGGTTGGGGCGAAAGTGTGGCCGGTTGGACGCCCGGTTACAGCTACGAAACGATCGGGACGACGCTGCACATCCTGAGCGATTTCATCATTCCGGCGTTGATCGGTAAACCTATCGCTCAGCCGTATATCACCCCTCAGTTTCGCGGTCACCCAATGGCAAAATCGGCGATCGATATGGCACTTGCTGATCTGACGGCGCGATTGGCGGGCAAAGCGCTGGCTGATGATGGCGAAAAGCGCCGCCACAATCGCGTTGAAGTTGGCGTCAGCATCGGCATTCACCCCACGATCGACGAAACGATCGCGATCATCGATAAGCGGCTGAATGAGGGCTACCGCCGGATCAAGCTCAAAATCAAGCCGAAATGGGATATTGAACTGCTGCGTGAAGTGCGCCGCCAATATCCGCACATTTTGCTGATGGTCGATGCGAACAGCGCTTATACTTCTGAGCACATGACGACGCTGCAAAAATTCGATGAATTCGGCTTGCTCATGATCGAACAGCCGCTCGGTTATGATGATATTTATCAGCACAGCCTGTTGCAGCCGCACTTAGATACGCCGATTTGTCTGGATGAGAGCATTCACAGCGTGGACGACGCGCGGCTGGCGATTGAATTGGGCGCGTGCCGCATTATCAACCTGAAAATATCCCGTGTGGGCGGCATTCACAAGGCGCTGGCACTGCACGCTTACTGCCTGAGCATGGGCGTCCCGATGTGGATCGGCGGGATGCTTGAAACAGGGATCGGGCGCGCCGCAAACTTGATCGTAGGTGGGCTGCCCGGTGTGACGCTTCCGAGCGACATCAGCGCTACCAGCCGCTACTATGACCCGGACATTACCGACGAGGTGTTCACGCTTAACGCTGAGGACAGCACGATCGATGTGCCGAGCGGCCCCGGACTCGGCGTGACCGTCAACCGTGAACGGCTGGCCGCCGCTGAGGCTGCTTTCAATGAATTTCCGAAAAGCGCATTTATGGGACCATCCGCATGACCGACCAAACAACCCTATCAGCTTCAAACGTTCCAACGCCGATGTTCAAAGATGTGATGATCGGCTTCATCGGCAGCGGCGTCATGGGTGAAGCAATGATCGCCGGGTTGCTCAAACAGCAGACAGTGACGCCTCATCAGATCATCGCCGCCGATCCGTTGGCTGAACGTGGTCAGGAGCTGCAAAAGCAGTATGGCGTCCTCACCACGACCAGCAACCTTGAAGTAGCCCATACCGCCAACATCATGATCTTATCGGTCAAGCCGCAGGTGCTCGACAAAGTGATGCACGAAGTGCGCGGCCAAACGGATACGGTGCGGCTGGTGCTCAGCATCATCGCCGGGGCGGGTATCCATAGCATCGCGGACGGGCTGGCGAACCCGCATGTTGTGCGCGCGATGCCCAACACGCCCGCGCGCATCGGTCAGGGGATTACGGTGTGGACGGCTACCCATGAAGTGCCCGAAATGCAGCGCGCGCAGGCTGCCGCCATTTTGAACACGCTCGGCCAGGAAATCTACGTGGAAGACGAAGATTATCTGGACATGGCGACGGCGCTCAGCGGCACAGGTCCGGCGTATGTGTTCCTGTTCATGGAGGCGCTGATCGATGCGGGCGTACATCTTGGCTTTTCGCGACGCATTGCAGAACAGCTCGTGATCCAAACGATGCGCGGATCGGTCGAATATGCCGCCATCAGCAAAGAGCATCCGGCGGTCTTGCGTAATCAGGTGACCAGTCCGGGCGGCACGTCGGCGGAAGCGATTTATCACCTGGAGCGCGGCGGCTTGCGCACGGTGATCGGGCGCGCAGTGTGGGCAGCCTATCAGCGCAGCGTAGCACTCGGCGCGGGCAAAAAGACGGCAAAACCGGCGCGCAACCCGGAAGATATGAGCGGCGATCGCTAAGTCAGCGCGCATCCGTTTGGAGCACTATAACGACATGAGCGCTATCTCGCTACGAGACGTAACACAAAATGACCTTCCTGTGTTTTTTGAACATCAGGTAGACCCGTATGCGATCCAGATGGCCGCTTTTCCAGCCAGAAGCAGAGCAGCGTTCATGGCACATTGGAACAAGCTGTTGAACGATGAGACAATCCTCAAAAAAAGCATTCTTTTCGATGGGCAGGTGGCGGGCAACATAATGAGCTTTGGACGCTCCGCTGAGCGAGATATTGGCTATTGGCTTGGACGGCAATACTGGGGCAAAGGCATTGCCAGCAAAGCGTTAGCAGAATTTTTGATGCATGAAAAAACACGCCCACTCTATGCCCATGTTGCCAAACATAACAGCGCTTCTATCAGAGTTTTAGAAAAGTGTGGTTTCAGCATATCAGGCGAAGAGAGCGATGAATTTATCCTGAGCTTGTCGGCTGACAAGTAGCGCTAAAAGAACGGCGCGGGCGTATTCCACAAGGCGTGATACTCGTCACAATGCGCAGCCAATAAGCTGCAATCCAGAAAGGGCAGGACGTGCCGCGCGTATTCTTCATCGCCTACGATCCTCAAATAGCCGCCATGATTTGCGTCATGCACCACCCACAATTCGGCGGACGTATTCGGATCGGCGGCGCGCGCAGCGGCTAATTGCAGGCGTGCGCCGGGTAGTGATTGCTCAAGCGCGCCGTAAATGAACAGGATCGGACGCGGCACAATTTTCGGGATCGCGTTGATCGGTGACAGATTAGCCGGGTCTTCACCAGTATCGATTCGGTACGCAAGCTGCATTTCGGCAAAGGTGATCGCCTGCAAAAAACCTGACGGCTCGCCCAGACCATACAGCTCGTCCGTGTTGTGATAGCCACCTTCGCTGATCAATGCCGCCAATTCCGGGTAGCGCGCCGCTGCCATCGTTGCCGTTGCGCCCGCTGATGAAAAGCCATAAATGCCGATGTGATCAAGTTTCAGCGGTAAGTGATCGGGGTTTTGTTTGAGATACGCCAGCACGTCGCCCACGTCGTCCACTTCGCGATAGCCCAGGCTGATCATGCCTTTACGCGTACATACCCGCGACTCGAAATTCACGATGTTGTAACCATGTTTCGCCATGATCGCCATTTGCCGCAAACCTTCGCTGCGCCCGCTGGAATACGTCGGCGGAAAGATGATCGTCGCATTGAGGCTGCCCGGCACAAAAAAGCCGCGATAAATCACCCCATCGCGCGATGGAATGTTGATCGCGCTGAAAGGTAAATTATAAGCGGCAAGCGTAATGTTATCGCTGTTGGAGCAGGGCGGATGCGTGGTTGCCCACATATATAGCGCGCTCGGTACTGCGGTTAACAAAGTCGGCAGCGTGACCAGGGTGATCAACAGCGCCGCAGCCGTCAGTCGGACAAATCGCTTCCGGCGGCGCGCGGCGATCGCTTGAACAGCCGCCTGACTGGCGGCTTGCTCGGTTTGATTTGTGGGTGGCGCTATTTCCACTCCCACACAGCTTCGCCATGCAAAATGCGCCGAATCTGTTCGGGGAAGCGATCGGGGTCAAGCGGCTTACCTAAAAAGCCATCGAATTCGGCGGCTTTGGCGCGGCGCACTTGCTCTTCGCTGGCTTCCGCAGTGACGGCGATCACCAGCGTTTCCTTGAGGCGGCTGCTGGCGCGCACTTTTTGCAATGCCTGATAACCATCTTCATAAGGCAGCCGAATATCCATCAAAATCAGGTCGATGCGCGGCAGCGTGTCGGCAAACTGAACAACCTGCCAGCCGGATGTTTTCCACTCGCAGCGCTGAACACCCATGAAAGCTAACATACGGGCGATCAAAACGAAATTCGGTACGTTATCTTCAACGACGAGCACCTGTGCATGGGCGGGTTCAATCGGGACGAAATTCGTGCGTGGCATAGTGAAAGCTACTCCTAGGCGTTTATCTGAGCAAATAAGCGAGCGTTGTCAATCGCGATCGCGACCTGATCGGCGATAGTTTGAATAGTCATAATGTCATCTTCGGTGAACGCGCGTTCTCGCGTGCTCTGTACATCTAATGCACCGATCACCCGACCACGGGCGGCCAGTGGCAGCGCCATCTCGGAACGCGTATCGGGCAGCAGCGGATTGTTGAAGCGTATCGGCTCGACGCCAACATCCAGCGCAATGCGCGGCGCATTATGGGCAGTCACCCAACCGACCATCGAACGGCTGTTAACTCCCAAACGGTGACCGCTTGCCAGCAGCGCTTTGCCAGCATCATCGGTGGCCGCCTCAAGGACTGCCCACTCGTTTTCCACATCGATCAGGAACAACCCCGCGTAATAGAACCCAAAACGCTGGCGGATCAAGTTGACCGAGTTATCCAGAAGTTGGCGCAGATCGAGGATTGAGGCGGCTTCGCGGCTGACTTCGGCGGCGGTAGCAAGCTGCATCGTGCGGCGCTGCAAATCATCCAGCAGGCGCATTTCCTCGCTGAGATTTTTGCAAGTGGTGAGGATGTACGCAATATTGCCCTGTTCGTCGGCAAGCAGCACCGCGCTCAGTTCAACGGGCACGCGCGAGCCATCTTTGCGGATCAGCTCCTGCACATAAGGGCGCGCATCGGGTGGCAATTGCCGAAGCTGATCCGGCGTCGGATAATCGATCGTGACCAGTTCGGCAAAACTAACTGCGTTCAGGTCTTCGACTTCGTAATCAACGATCTGCAAAAATGCCGGATTGACGTTGACCCAGTAACCTTCCAGATCAGTCACCGCAATCCCAAAGGGGATCGTGTCGATAATCGTTTGCGTGAGTGACATGTTACGCCCTATGCTGTCAGTTGGAAAATCATTTCCGTATTGTAGCAGACGAGTTATAAGATCGGCTATAACAAGGTAGAAACAAAACAGGGCGATTGCATCTAACTAAGGGTTGACAATCGGGTAAACTTATGCTGAAGGAGACCTTGAGCATGACTGTCAGCAAGCCGACCAGCCTATTCGAACATTTTCAGGAAATTGAAGACCCGCGTGTGGAGCGGACAAAAGACCATGCGCTGCTCGACATTATCACGATTGCGGT
>Ga0209724_1002012_pt1 | contig 17817 bp, 13 predicted proteins | sample grotaG_FD_184143 | JGI IMG/M metagenome (GOLD analysis project Ga0209724, IMG submission 184143) | Glacier valley bacterial and archeal communities from Borup Fiord, Nunavut, Canada, to study Microbial Dark Matter (Phase II) -... | ecosystem: Environmental > Aquatic > Freshwater > Ice > Glacier ...
TCACCTTTATTCTGAATGCGAACAGCAATATTCCGAAACTATTCAGAAGTTCGAAGAAGAGTATTGGGATACGTGTTCCACAAAATAACATCATCCGCGAGATTGTAAGAGAACTTGGAAATCCAATTCTTTCCACCTCCGTTCGCGATGGAGACGCAATCATTGAGTATACAACCGATCCGGAACTGATTCACGAAAAATATGGCGATCTTGTTGATCTGGTGATTGATGGCGGATTTGGTGGAAATGTCGCTTCAACGGTGGTTGATTGTTTGGGTAATGAACCAATTATTACCAGAATTGGAAAAGGTGAGCTGATTGATTATTAAGCTATTTCTTCTTTTTACAATTGAACCCAATGCTGTTTAATATCAATTATTCTAATTTTATCCGATGAAATCGATTTTGATTTTCATCAAACATCTCGTTGTTAACTAAATCTTAACCTTTTTGAAGATAAATTGTTGTAAAAATGATTTAAATTTGTGGATCAAAATTTAATAATTGAATTATGGGTAAAATTTCAGATGTAGTAAAACCTGGTGTAGTAACCGGAAACGACTTACAGTATATCTTTAAAGTGGCAAAAGCCAACGGATTTGCAATTCCAGCTGTCAATGTGGTTGGATCTTCGACAGTGAATGCTGTTATGGAAGCTGCAAAAAATGCAAATGCTCCTGTAATGATTCAGTTTTCCAATGGAGGAGCTGCTTTTAACGCAGGCAAAGGATTAAAAATGGATGGTCAGCAGGCTGCTGTTCTTGGCGCAATTGCCGGAGCAAAGCACATTCACACACTTGCTGAAGCTTATGGGGTACGAGTTATTCTTCATACCGACCATGCTGCAAAAAAATTACTTCCCTGGATTGACGGACTTTTGGATGCCGGCGAAAAGAATTTTGCTGAAACAGGCAAACCACTTTTCAGCTCACATATGCTCGATCTATCGGAAGAACCAATCGAAGAAAATATTGCAATCAGCAGTCGTTACCTCGAACGGATGAGCAAAATTGGAATGACGCTCGAAATCGAACTTGGAATAACAGGTGGTGAAGAAGATGGCGTTGATAACAGTGGATTGGATAACAGTCTTCTTTATACACAACCTGCTCATGTTTTTTACGCTTACCAGGAATTGAGCAAAATTTCTCCTAACTTCACCATCGCCGCTTCTTTTGGAAACGTTCATGGTGTTTACAAACCGGGGAATGTAAAATTGATGCCAATTATCCTGAAAAATTCTCAGGATTATATCAAAGAAAAACTGGGTATTTCTGACGCGCATCCTGTTAACTTTGTATTCCACGGTGGTTCAGGCTCAACACATGCCGAAATCAGGGAAGCAATCAGTTATGGTGTGATCAAAATGAACATCGACACAGATACACAATGGGCTTTCTGGGATGGTATCCGCATTTTCGAGGCTGCTAATCATGGTTACTTACAGAGCCAGATTGGTAATCCTGAAGGTGCAGACAAACCCAATAAGAAATTCTACGATCCACGTGTTTGGTTACGCAAGGGTGAAGAAACACTTATTGCCAGGCTAAAAGTTGCATTCGAAGATTTAAATGCCATTAACAGCATTTAAGACAATAATATAAAGCAATTGCTGCCGCTTCGGTTAATTCCGGAGCGGTTTTTTTGTTTCAGTAGTTAATACAATTAACTTTGAAGAGTACAATATAGCTTTGTTGAAGGTGTTAAAACTTATATTATGAGGAGGTTATTTTTTACGATCATTCTTTTTTTCGTTGCATTTAATTGCATATCGCAGACCAACAAGGCATCGAATAAAAAGGTTGAATCGCTTTACAATGAAGCTAAAACGAATGCACAGGCCGGAGACAAAGTCAAAGCGATTGCTTTACTCAACCAGGTTTTAAAAATCGACCCTAAGTATTATATGGCATTCTTCGGGCTTGCGGATATCTACCACGAAACGAAGGAACGTCAACTTGAGAAGGACGCGCTTGTAAACGGATTGCGCATCAGTCTTGACCGTTTTCCAGGTGGATATAAGTTTCTGGCGGAACTTTTATATGCCGAGGCTGCCTATGCTGAAGCATTAAAAAATATGGAACAATACAATCGTCTGAAAAAATCACTGACGATGGAGGAAAACCGCCTGCTCGAATCGTGCCGTTTCGCTGCGAAGGCAATTGAATCTCCTGTCGCTTTTCATCCGGAGAATGCTGGCGAAGCGATCAACACAACAGAAGATGAATATTGGCCAAGTTTAAATGGCGAATCAAATGCCCTTGTATTTACACGATTGATCACAAAAGATTCGGGAGGGAAGAAGATTGCTTATCCACAGGAAGATTTCTATGTTTCGCAGAAGGATTCTGCAGGTTGGCAAAATGCCTTTCCATTGGGGCCACCGGTTAATACGGGCGAAAACGAAGGGGCACAATGCATTTCGGCAGATGGCCGGTTGCTCTTTTTTACAGGTTGTGGCCGCCCTGATGGCTTGGGGAGTTGCGATATCTATATGTCTGTTAGGCAAAAAGGCAAATGGTCAGCACCCGTCAATCTTGGGAATCCGGTTAATTCTAACTCCTGGGAATCGCAACCTTCTGTTTCGGCTGATGGCCGGCTGCTCTATTTTACAAGCAACCGAAAAGGCGGCAAAGGAAAGATGGACATCTGGCGTGCCGAGGAACTGGGGGTTTCACCCGAAGGATTTCCCGTTTACGGAAAAGTCATCAATATGGAAAGTGTGAATACCTCAGGAAACGAACTTTCGCCTTTTATCCATGCAGATGGCAAAACGCTCTATTTTGCTTCTGATTTTTGGCCGGGGATGGGTGGAAAAGATCTGTTCTTTATCACGTTAGATAGTACTAAAACTTCACTTCCCCAAAACCTGGGTTATCCGGTGAACACATCTGCCAACGAAGAGGGGCTTGTGGTTGAGGTTTCGGGCGATCGTGCTTGGTATACGGCAAATAATTTGGGATTCGGAGGTCGCGATATCTTCACCTTTCAGTTGCCGGATGCATTAAAGCCGCAGCCAGTGTCATGGGTGAAGGGGAAGGTGATCAACCGAAAAACAGGCCAGTTGATTCTTTCCGAAATCGTATTAAATGATTTGGTCGGTAATAAATTGATACAGCATTTATATCCGTTTGAGAACGAGGGGGAATTTCTTTTTTGTCTTCCTGCGGGTCATAATTATGGTTTGAATATTTCAAAACCTGGTTACCTGTTTCATTCGGAAAACTTTAATCTGTTGGAGACAAACAACCGGCATCAGCCATTGACGCTTACAATTGCACTCGATCCGATCGAAACGGGTAAGACAACCATTCTGAAAAATATCTTCTTCGAGACAGATTCTTTTAGCTTAAAGCCTGAATCAACGGGTCAACTGAAGGAAATTGTCGATTTCATGAAGACTAATCCGGGATTGGTTATCGAGATTGGCGGGCATACCGACCATCAGGGAACCGAAAATTACAACCTTATTCTTTCAGGCAAGCGGGCAAACGCTGTCGTCCAATCTTTAGTTGAAATGGGCGTACCATCAGCAAGGCTTAAAAGTAAAGGCTATGGATTCGCGATACCGGTTGCTGATAATTCCACAGAAGAGGGCCGGGCATTAAACCGGCGAACCGAATTCAAAATCATTGAAAGTAAGTCGGGGAAGTAGTAACAATATGAATAACAATATTCTCAATATGAACAAACAACACGAAATTATTCTGTTGAATATATACGGTAACGATAAACCCGGGTTAACCTCGTCGCTGACCCAGATTCTTGCGAATTACAAGGTTAATATTCTCGATATTGGACAGGCAGTGATCCATAACAACCTGGATCTTGGAATTTTATTTGAAGTTCCGACCGAATCCGAATCATCACCAATATTGAAAGATTTATTGTTTAAAGGATACGAGTTAGGGATCAGGGTGAAATTTACCCCCATTAGCGAAAAGGAATATAATCTTTGGGTAACAAAGCAAGGCAAGGGACGTTACATTATCACCCTTGTTGGCCGTATTATTTCTGCAAAACATATTGCTGAAGTTACAGGGATTGTATTCAAACAGCAACTTAATATCGATAAAATTACCCGTGTGTCTGGACGAATAAAGCTTTCCGACCGGACACAAGGGACAAAGGCTTGTGTGGAATTACTGGTACGAGGTACGCCACTAAATATTGTTGAAATGAAAAGCAACTTCCTGACTATTGCTCATGATTTGGGTGTAGATATTGCATTTCAGGAGGACAATATTTATCGCCGTACCCGAAGGCTGGTATGCTTCGATATGGACTCCACCCTGGTACAAACAGAAGTTATCGACGAATTGGCCTATAAAGCAGGGGTTGGCGACGCTGTGAGTAAGATAACCGAGTCGGCGATGCGTGGTGAAATAGATTTTGCCGAAAGCTTCAAACAGCGTGTTGCACTGTTAAAAGGCCTCGATGAAAAGGTAATGATTCAAATTGCCGAGAATCTGCCACTCACCGAAGGTACAGAACGTCTTTTCCGTACCCTTAAAAAGTATGGATTTAAAACGGCTATTCTTTCGGGAGGTTTTACCTATTTCGGAAAATACCTTCAGAATAAGCTGGATATCGATTATGTATTTGCGAACCAACTGGAAATTGTAGATGGTAAACTTACCGGGAATTACCTCGGTGATATTGTCGACGGTGCCAAAAAAGCGGAATTACTGCGTAATATCGCATTTAAAGAAGACATCCATTTGGAACAAACTGTGGCAGTTGGCGATGGTTCAAATGATTTACCCATGCTCAATATAGCTGGTCTTGGAATTGCTTTTCATGCAAAGCCATTGGTGAAGAAGAACGCGCAGCACGCAATTTCCACTACAGGACTTGATGTTATCCTTTATTTAATGGGTTTCCGCGAAAGGGACATTGAATAGCTGCTCCTTTACCGAACCTGCTCCGGATTGTGATATTTTTGAAATCAAATTATTCAAGAACAATCTCCACCATGTAATCGAAATGGGCACCCGCGATTTTGTCTTTAACAGTGAAACCACACAATTTGGCAATATCGGAGAAGTTTTCCGGATCGACAAACAACCAGGGAAACGGTTTCCCTTTGATTGTTTTATAACTAAGCTCATATTCCATTTCACCATAATAGGCGTCGGAAGCGATGTCAACCCACATTTCGCCATTTTCGTCGGTGAAAAGATAGAGCAAATCGGATGAATCAGCCAGGATCTTACCTCCGGGATTGAGAAGTGACCTTAGGTGGAGCAACAGTATTTCGAGGCCAGGCAATGTCTGGGCAACGCCAGCGCCATTCATTAATAACAGGATGGTGTCGTATTTTTGGTCTTTCAGCGCATAAACATCTTTAAGGATGACATTTTTTATCCCTCTTTTGCGCATTGTATCGCACGAAAGCGGAGAAATGTCAAGCGAATCGACATCAAATCCATGGTCTTGAAGCCATAGCGAATGAACTCCTGCACCTGCTCCAATATCGAGAATTTTACCCGAACATCGCTTTAAGGCTTCCTGTTCCTGGATTGGCATCTCTTCGTACGTCCTGAAAAAATAGGACGGTGAAAGCACTTCATCTTCGGCAATATCTGTTTTTACAACAATTGATTCGCCAATGATTCCGTTCTGGTAGTCCCATACGGCCTGACCAATCGGATCATGATGTTTCTTTAGAACTGACATTTTATATTTGTAGTTGAATGATTAGTAAAGAAAACTGATGAAAAGAGCAATGTTTAAAGCTGTTACAATTCCGCCAATCAAATAGAGCAGCACCTTATCCAATTTGGTGTTTTTGTATTTACCCATCACTTTTTCTGATGAGGTGAGCCAAACCTGCACAAAGATAGTAATCGGAAGTTGGATGCTCAAAATCATTTGAGAATAAATCAGTCCGCTGAACGGGTTCGAAATAAAAAAGATAATTAACAGGGCAACAACAAATGAGATGGTTATCCCGAGTCTGGAGTGATTATCCTTAATATCGTATGGTTCGCTAAAGATCCCTGAAAAGATGGATCCTGCTGCCATCCCTGAGGTGATCGTCGATGCAATCCCTGAGAAAAGCAGTGCTACTGCAAAAACGATGCCCGCGTGAATTCCTAACAACGGATCGAGCAGACTCTTGGCTTGTTGCAATTCCGTGACTATTGTGCCGGCCTGAAAAAACGTGGCAGCAGCAAGTAAGATCATCGCACTGTTGATCGCCCAGCCAATAAGCATCGAAATGATGGTGTCAAGGAACTCGTAATTGAGCCGTTTCTTAATCGTTTTTTCATCCTGAAGGTTCCATTGACGGCTTTGAATAATCTCCGAGTGGAGGAAAAGATTGTGAGGCATTACAACCGCTCCCAGTACACTCATGATTATAACCATCGATCCTTTTGGAAAACTTGGCGTTACCCACGATTTGATGGCCGTGTCCCAATCTATATTTACGAGTGAAAGTTCATACAAAAACGAAAGCCCGATGACCGAAACAAACGCGATGATCCATTTTTCGATCATCTGATAACCATTTGTAAAGAGCATGATAAGGACAAAAACGACGACAAGGATTGCACCAGCCCGTATTGGAATATTAAACAGCATTTGCAGTGCAATTGCACCGCCCAGAATTTCAGCAAGTGAAGTTGAAATTGAAGCCAGGATTGCTGTAACCAGCACTGAAATAGAATAACGGGGCTTCATATATTTGGTGGTTGCCTCCGAGAGGCAAAGTCCGGTTGCAATCCCAAGATGCGCGACATTGTGCTGAAGCATGATCAGCATGATCGTCGATAAGGTGACCATCCATAGAAGTGTATAGCCAAATTGAGCACCGGCTCCCAGGTTGGAGGCCCAGTTACCCGGATCGATAAACCCAACAGTGACAAGTAATCCAGGACCCAGAAACTTCAGAATTTCAAGTCCTCCAAACTTTGGCCGGTAATCTTTCCGGTCGATATTATTGATGAGATGAGATAATCGTTTGAACATCGTACAAAGTTAATTTATTTTGAACTTTTGCTTTTATTAAACAAACAGTTTCCTTTTCATTTTGTTATTGGCCAATGTCGTTCAAAAGCGGTAAATTTGCCCCCACATGATAAAAGAGAAAGTTGTTTTAGGCCTTTCGGGCGGCGTTGATTCCAGTGTGGCTGCCTATCTTCTTAAGGAAGAGGGGTATGATGTCATTGGGGTGTTTATGATTAACTGGAAAGAAAATACCGGGACGCTCACCGCTGGTTGCTCATGGGAAGACGATGTAACGTTTGCCGAAATGATTGCCAAAAAATTGAATATTCCATTTCATGTGATTGATCTCTCTGATTTCTATCGCAAACGCGTAGTCGATTATATGTTTTCGGAATACGAAAAGGGGAGAACACCCAATCCGGATGTACTGTGCAACCGCGAGATTAAGTTCGATCTTTTTATGGATAAGGCGATGGAACTGGGGGCTAAGTATGTGGCAACCGGTCATTATTGCAGACGTGAGATCGTTGAAGTTGATGGAACGAGCTATTATCGTTTGCTGGCGGGTACCGATCCGAATAAAGATCAGAGCTATTTTCTGTGCCAGCTGAATCAATATCAACTTTCAAAATCCTTATTCCCGGTCGGGCACCTGCTCAAACCTGAAGTGCGCGAAATTGCCCGTCAGCAAGGATTGATCACTGCTGAGCGCAAAGATTCACAGGGGATTTGTTTTGTTGGTAAGGTCGATCTTCCTGTTTTTCTTCAGCAGAAGCTTACTGCAAAAAAGGGAAATGTGATTGAGATTTCAGCAGATTTTATGTCTAAAAAGAAGACATTTCCGAAAGAACCCGAGTTTTTTAATAAGCTTTGTGCTCCTTTTCCCTATAAACCATGGAATGGAAAGGTAATTGGCGAACACAATGGCGCGCACTTTTACACGATCGGTCAGCGGAAGGGACTAAATATAGGAGGGTTCGAAAAGCCGCTTTTTGTGCTGGCAACCGATGTTGTCCGCAATATTATCTATGTAGGCGAAGGGAAAAAGCATCCCGGACTTTACCGTCAGGGACTTTTTATTCCCAAGGATGATATCCATTGGATACGCCCTGATATGGCAATGAATGAGGGTGATGAACGGAATTTCCTCTTCAGGATACGTTATCGGCAACCGCTTGAGAAAGGGAGGTTTTATATGAAGAGTGACGGAGCCTATGTTTTGTTTGATGAGGAACAACGTGGAATCACCTCCGGACAGTTTGCTGCCTGGTATATCGATGACGAATTGATAGGTTCGGGTGTAATTGCTTGAACGAAAAAGCGCCCTTTTAAGGCGCTTTTTTATATTTGAACAATTGGTTCCTGTTATAGTTTATCCGAATTCCCAAGCAGATAGGCTTCTGCGTCGATACTCCACAGTCCATTGTATTGATCGCAGATTTCAGCCAGACGGGCATAAACCGGATTGGCTTTTCCCTTTTCGGCGAATTCGGCGATTGGTGTTAATGGCATTTTAATATGATTGTAAATCAGTTTTTTGCCACCGGGAATTTCAGGAAGATGTAGTGTTGCATCAATTACGGCATTGATGCCACCAATGTGAGTGACTAACCCTGCAGGATCGAGTCCGGCTGACATCAGCGCAAGGGCTTCTTTCATATCAGCGGTGTTTCCACCACTGGTTCCTACGATATGGGTATAGGCATAATGAACATTGTAGAAGTTGAGGCTTGCCTTGAAATTCGGATCAGATGGCCCGGCAAAGAAATTCAGACACCCGTCGAAAGCTAACAAAGCATCAGCCTGTTCGACAACCGGTGCTACGGGAGCAAACACGAAAATGTCGTTATAACCTTCACCATCGCTGATCTCCTTGAGTGATTCAATTGCATTGGAGAATTTAGAGGTATTTACATACCGCAGATCAATTCCTCTTGATGCAGCAAAAGCTACGGTATACAATCCGGCAGCGCGATCCAACCGGGTTTGATCGATATCAGTAACAATCAATAATGATGGTTTACGGTCGTCGCGATGAAGTACATAGTTGATTGCGGCAAGTCCCATTGGTCCGACACCTGCCAGCAGCGCCATTTTGCCGCCATCAACAATCTCCATTTTATGAATGTACGATCCGGGCGTGGTGTGATAATTGGCATGAATTGCTCCGATTACGCATGAAAGTGGTTCGGCCAGTGAGCCAGGGTAAAATCCTTCGCCTGTATAAGGGAGCAAACAATCGGCTTCCATCACTTCGTTCGGAATAATGACATAAGTGGCATCGCCACCAATAAAGCTGTAAGAATAACCGGGCGCTCCTAAGACACCAACGCGACTTCCTGGATAAGTGATGGCTGGCTGGATAGAGAATTTATCACCAACCTTGAACTTGCCTTTCCATTTCGACCCGATCTCGATCAATTCACCGGCAAACTCATGGCCAATAATGACTGGATTGATGTCGCAATCATTGGGAATCCGCTTGTGATCAGCTCCCTGGCATGCTGCTTTGTAGGACGACATGCAGAGACTGTCGCAGATCACTTTGGCTAATATCTCGTTCTCTTTGATTTGTGGCAGCTCGAACTCTTCAAGCCTCAAATCCTTCTTTCCGTATAATCGTACTGCGCGTGTCTTCATTGTATTCTTTTTAGTTTTTGTAATGGATAATAGCTGCTTGCAACTTAAAAGAGCAGCTGGCTATTCGCGGCTGGCAACTGGCAAATCCTGCTAAATAAGATATCGGTTGCTAACCAGATAATTATCGTTCAAAGTGTTTTAGAATGTTATTGAGCTTTTCAAACTGTTCAAATTTTGGCAACTGCTCAAGACTCATTTTGTGAATCTCAATAGCCACCTCTCTTGCCAACTGCCATATCTCCAAATTCTTATACGACATATTTTAATTTAAAAGCACTTACTTTATTTTAAGCACTATCTGCCATTAGCCAGTTGCTAACAGCCAGCCGCTAGTTCAGCATATTCTGTCCGCCAGTTACCGGTACAGCCTGGCCGGTTTCGTACTCCTGTTCCATCACATAGAAAATAGCTCTTACGACATCGATCACGCGACATCCTCTACCAGCCGGAACCTGTTTCTCGTAAAATGCTTTCACATCTTCCACATCTTCAGCTCCGGGAACTTTACCAGCTTTGAGGTATTGGACAAATAGCCCTTTTACAGGATCGCTCCAAAGTGGACCCTCGAAGAAGTTCCCCGGACATATTGAGTTGACTTTAATCCGGTGAGGCATCAGCTCCATCGCAAATGATTGGGTGAGACCAATACCGCCAAATTTTCCGCCTGCATAGGCAAAATTACGGTTGCTCCCTTTCAATCCCGATTTGGAATTAATTTGGATAATATCTGTAAAATAGTTATCCCGAAACTGCGACTGAATCTTCATAACGGCAGAGGCATATTTTGCGCAAAGGAAATATCCTTTATAATTGACATCAGTCATTAAGGAGAATATTTCAGGTGTCATTTCATCGAGACCACCCGCACGAAGAATTCCGGCATTGCTGATGATTACATCCAGTCCGCCAAACTGTTTTACGGTGGCGGCAACCATCTCTTCAACCGATTCAGGGCTAACAACATTTGCTTTAACAAAAAAGGCCTGATTGGTTTGTTTTTTGGAATTCAACTTCTCAACCATCTTTCTGCCAACTTCTTCATTAAGGTCGGCGACCACTACATTGGCACCTTGCGCGTACAACAATTCGGCAATGCCTCCGCCAAATCCCTGTGCTCCGCCGGTAACAATGGCAATTTTATCCTGAACCCTGCCCGAAACCGCAGCAACAAATTCCTCCTTTGCGCCAAACAAACCATCAAGCAAAGCGGCATTTTCAGCAACAGCAACCAATCCGATCCCTTTCAAAAAGATATAATCGGGATGAACTATCCTGGTTTCGAACCATGTTGTGAGCTTCACCTTTAAATCATCAATAATTTCGTCGGGATCTGTTGTTTCGTCAACAACGAGAATGCCGGCAGATTTTTTGATGAATTTCAGGTCGTGCAAATCTTCCTCATTATCAATGGATAAAATTTCTTTTCGATTGTCGAACCGTATGGTCATGATCTTCTTACGCGATGCAAGCATCCTGATTGCAGGGACGACACGGTTAATTATCAAGGTATTCATGTTTAGTTTTTTATCAGGTATTCAATGATGGCTTTACCCAAAGTTGTGAAATATTCCCTTTTTGTTTGATCTGGTTTGCCTTCTTTATCAAGGTATCCAACCCCTTCTTTCGCGACAAGATACTGGTGCGCGGCCGTGATGCATGCTCCTTCGTAGTTAATTTCAAGGAGCATTTCAGATAATGGGGTATTGTTCCGTGCGAAAAGTTCTACAGGTTCCATTGCCGGTGTATTGTGTTCTGTACCAAAGGTGACAACAAATCCGTTTTTATTAAAGTATCCTGCATACTCTTCAAGTACCGCAATACTATTTCTCGTGGTGATAAACTCCACTGAGCAGATATTTCTACTTTTAAGAATCTCAATTACAGTTTCTTTAGGTGCTTCAAACTCCGTGAATTTACCATTGTTGTCATCGGCGAGAAATGGGTAAGTTGGAATACCTCCTGATTTGAGAATGATCTGGCAAACGTCCTCCATATCAAGAAAAGCTTTCGGACTTTCGGGAATAAAGGCTGCACCACCCGCCTTGAGAAGATTACCTCGAATCTCGTTTTCGATCGCAGCAAAATTTCCAATATCAGATTTGAGGGCTTTCCCGCCAAAAATGGTTTTATAAAAAAGGAGCTGATCTTCAGAAGTAAACCGGGAGTTGATTTTTTCGCGTAATGCTTTGGCAAGGTGGCGTTCGCGCACCATTCCCTTGGTCATGTTTGATTTAATATCTTCGTAATCAAGTTTAAAACCAGCATTGTTATTTATAAGAACTTCATTGAGTTTATCACACATTTTCTGAACCTGCAGATTCGATTCAAGACGAACCGATTCGAGTTTTGAAGCATAAGGCTCATCAAGTTTTGCAGGGAATGCGAGTCCTTTGCCACTTAAATAGGTGCGACCTGGATTGTTTGGATCGTTCACTTTAATGCCGGCAGACTGATCATCGCGGTTAAGACTGATATATTCAATATTGAAAAGCGGGAATATTTTCCTTTCTGCACAAGCTTCAGCCCATTCAGAATAACCATCGGTCGTATAAAAATCGTTTATCCCTGCGACCTTCACATTTTCATTTACAGCCATATTCAGAGCCTGCGAAATGTCTGTAAAAGCGCTGAATGAATAGGGTGTATGCATATGTGCATTCACCAGCCGTACTTTGCCATCACCATTCTTCTCATACCATATTAACAATTCTTCCTTTCCGGGGAAGGTTTTCCAGAAATCCATAGTGTCTATATTTGAGTCCTTCAAAAATGAACTTAAAAAACGAATGTATCTTTTCAACTATTTTTTGCCACCAAGTCACAAAGAACCAAAGTTACACTAAGGATATTTTGCTTTTGTTCAGCTCTTTGTGCTTCTTAGTGTCTTTGAGACTTGGTGGCATTTTTAAGTTTCTATTTTTAGAAATTATATCAGTCTATTGTCAAGTTAAACCCCAAGTTTTGCCCTGCGTATCTGTTCCAGATCACTAAAGTTCTGACCTGAAACATGACCTTTTAAAGGAACAATCTTTTCGTGAATGGCATCAATAAACCATTCCGGCTGAGGGAAGAATGCTTCTTCGAGTTCGTAAGCCGGAGTTATCCAGTTTCTTGAGCCAACAACAACAGGTGGCGCATCAAGATAATCGAAAGCAAGTTCTGTGATATTGCGGGCCAATTCGTTCAGGAACGATCCGCGTGAATTGGCGTCACCTGAGATGAGGATGCGTCCGGTCTTTTTAACTGATGCAATCACTTTTTCATAATTGAATGGCACAAGTGAACGTGCATCAATTACTTCGGCTGATATGTTATATTTTTCTTCCAGAATTTTGGCTGCATCAAGTGCACGGTAAAGGGTAGCACCGATCGTAAGGATCGTTACATCTTTCCCTTCTCTTTTTACATCTGGCTCACCAAAAGGAATTTCGTAATAACCTTCGGGAACGCCGCCTTTGTGAAATTGTTCGCCAATATCGTAAACGCGCTGACTTTCGAAGAAGATGACAGGGTCGGTGCCTTGTAAGGCGCTATTCATAAGTCCCTTTGCATCATATGGGGTAACCGGGAAAACGACTTTCAAACCAGGGATATGGGCAACAAGGGAAGTCCAGTCCTGGGAGTGCTGCGCGCCATATTTTGATCCAACCGAGACCCTTAAAACAACCGGCATTTTAAGAACGTTTCCGCTCATGGCCTGCCATTTTGGAAGTTGGTTAAAGACTTCGTCACCACATCTTCCAAGGAAGTCGCAGTACATGATTTCGGGGATTACCCGTCCGCCACACATTGCGTAACCAATTGCAGTTCCGACAATTGAAGCTTCAGAAATCGGTGAGTTAAATAACCGGTGATAGGGGAGTGCTTCGGTAAGTCCGCGGTAAACAGCAAAAGCGCCGCCCCAGTCGCGGTTCTCTTCACCATAGGCTACCAAAGTTGGATCTTTATAAAAACGATCGACAATTGCATCGAAAATACCATCGCGCAATTGGTACTGTTTCATTTTTGAGAAAGGTTTTCCTTCGGTATCGAAAGCAAAACGCTCTTTTTTCGCGATCTGGATAACCCTTGCATTTTCAGCCATCGGATGGTTTACTTCAGGGGTACGATGAACATCCATACTCTCAACCGATTGATTGGAGAAAATCATTTCGCCAATCTGCTCGGGATGTTTTTGAATATCCATGCGTGGTGAAATCTCGTCATTGATCGAAAGTTTAAGCATTTCGACCATAATTAACTTAATATCAGCCCAAATCGCATCAAGCGAAGATTGGGACGTTACTTTGGCATTGATCAGGCTATTCCCGAAAGATGCGATACTGTCCTGTGCCTGCCATGCTTCGATCTCTTCTTTTGAACGATAGGAGGAGGCATCGGAAGGGGAGTGGCCGCTATAACGATAAGTAAGCACTTCAAGTAAAACAGGACCGTTTTTCTCTTCAATAACCTTGCGTTTACGACGATAAGCGTCAATCACCGCCAGCGGATTGTAGCCGTCAACTCTTTCGGCGTGCATCTGTTCGGGATTTACTCCAGCTCCGATGCGGGCTACTTTTCCGTAACCCATTGTTTCGCCGCAAGTTTGACCACCCATTCCATACTGATTATTCATCACATTGAAAATCACTGGTAATCCACCCTTCAAATCACCTTCCCAAAGTTCTTTAAACTGATCCATTGAGGCGAAGGAAAGTCCTTCCCAAACCGGTCCGCAGGCCATTGATGCATCACCAATATTGGCAACTACCATACCCGGTTTGCGGTTGATTTTCTTATAAAGTGCAGCGCCCACCGAAATATCACCGCTGCCGCCCACAATTGCGTTATTCGGATAGACACCGAACGGCGTGAAAAAAGCGTGCATACTTCCGCCTAAGCCTTTATTGAAACCCGTTTCACGGGCAAATATTTCGGCTAATGTACCGTAAAGGAGAAATCTGCGTCCAAGTTGCTTTGTTGTTCCTTTGAAATCTTTGCTTACTATTTTAAGAATAGTTCCGTCAAAGAAAGATTCCATTGTATGCATCAATTCAGCATCATTCAGTTTTTGAATGGCGCTTAACCCTTTAGCCAGAATTTCACCATGGCTTCGGTGCGAACCAAAAATAAAATCCTCAACAGTAAGCTCGTAAGCCATACCAACTGCTGCTGCTTCCTGTCCTGCAGAGAGATGCGCCGGTCCGGGATGATCGTACTTTGTTCCGCTGTACTCTCCGGTAGTTTTAATCAGGTTTAACATCGTTTCGAATTCGCGGATCACCACCATATCGTGGTAGATGCGAAGGAAATCTGCGTCTGAAAAATTCGCTTTTTCTTCAGCAATCGTTTTTTTGTACTGATTTACCGGAATTGGGGTAAAAGTTATTTCTCCGGCTTGTCTGGCCACACTCGGGTCAATAAACTGAACTTTAGGCATATGAAATTTTTATTGGTATTACGATGATTTGGTGATTGGTTTTAGAAGGAAAAGATGGTCTCTTTAAATATTTCCGAAATTGTAGGATGAGGGAATACAACTTCCTCCATCTCTTTAAGGGTCATCTCCATTTCGATGGCCATTGATGCTCCGTAAATAATTTCGCCTGAAGGATTTCCAAGCATATGCACGCCGATAACTTCGCCATATTTTGCGCCAACGAGCACTTTGCAAAGTCCGCTGCCGCCTTCATTTTCGGCAATAAAACGTCCCGCAAATGCCATTGGTAGTTTGGCGACACGGTATTCGATATTTTGTGCTTTTGCACTCTCTTCGGTATATCCGACACCCGAGAATTCAGGGTTCGTATAAACGACACCAGGAATTGCATTGTAACGCATTCTGTCAGCACGTCCTGTAAGGTTATTTACAACCACTTCGCCCTCTCGGTATGCAGTGTGAGCAAGTAATGAAAATCCTGTAACATCACCGGCAGCGAATACATTCGGAACATTCGTACGCATTTTTTCGTCCACTTTGATGCCACCACGGTAAAGTTCTACTCCGATATTCTCGAGTCCAAAACCCACAGTATTGGCTTTACGTCCTACACTTACGAGGATTTTTTCACCTGTGATTGACTCTTTTTTGCCGTTCTTTTCATAGAATACTTCATTCCCTTTCACTTCAGTCACTTTTGCTGAAATATTGAAGGTGATTCCTTTCTTCGTATACATCTGACGAAGCATGGTACTCATTTCGAGATCCATGCCGGTTAAAATTTCATCCAGCATTTCGATGATGGTTACTTTGGTGCCAAGGCTGTTAAAGAAGCTCGCAAATTCGAGTCCGATTACGCCACCTCCAATAATAATCAAAGAATCAGGCCTTTCCTTTAACTCAAGAATTTCCCTGTTCGTGAGGATCAATTCGCCCGGAGCGCCAAGTCCGGGAATAGGTGGCATAAACGCTTCTGAACCTGTGCAAATCAACAGGTTTGTCGCGAGGATTTCTGTTTCACCAGCAGTGATTTCAATTCCTGCAGCTGAACGCCCTTTGATGAATGCGGTACTTTTAATCACTTCAACATGATGTTCTTTCATTTTCATGCCAACGCCGCCAACCAGTTTTTTGACAACTTTTTGTTTGCGGGCCATCATTTTCGAAAAATCGAAAGTCACCTCTTTCGTGTCAACTCCGTATTTACTGCTTCCAAGCGCATTGTCGTATAGTTTTGCACTGTATAACAGGGTTTTTGTGGGGATACATCCCTCGTTTAGGCAAACCCCGCCCAGTTCTCCTTTTTCAATCAGAACGACTTTAAGTCCTTTTTGTCCAGCTCTTTCAGCTGCTACATACCCGGCAGGACCCCCGCCAATAATAGCTAAATCGAATGTTGTACTCATCGTAGAATCTCCTATTTTATTAAAGTTCAAACTCAAGGTTTTCGATTTCTATGGCGATTTGTTTCAGAAAACGGGTTGCTTCACCACCATCCAATGCCTGATGATCGTAGGTAAGACTAAGACCGATAAACGGAACGAATCCGTAAACTCCGTCTCCTAAATCTTTCGGACGCGGGACTATGGTGTTAACTCCTAAAATACCAACCTGCGGAAGGTTGATTACGGGTGTAAACATTTCTACTCCGTAATTTCCGAGATTTGAAACGGTAAATGAAGCGGCTTCGGAGGAGAGCAATTCAGGATTGATTGCCCCTTTACGACACGAAACGGCTATTTCGCGCATCTGGTTCGAAAGCCCCTGAATTGAAAGGTCGTCTGCATTTCTGATTGCAGGAACCATCAATCCGCGATCGGTGTCGACCGCTACCCCAAGGTGTATTTTATTAAAGTATTTCACACTATCGCCAAGAAAATGGCCGTTTGCCTGCGGAAATTTCCGCAACGCTTTAACCACTGCAAAACAAACCATATCGTTGATGGTAATGTTCACAGGATAACCATTATCATTGGCTTTTTTTACTTTGCGGCGCAATTCGAGCATTCTACGTGCATCAGCACCAAGGTGATGTGTCAATTGAGCGGAATTTTGCAGTGAATTGAGCATCGCTTTGGCGATCATCTTGCGCATATTCGATAATTTCTTGATTTCAAAATCATTGCTGTAAACCGGATTTGGCGTTGTGAGGTCTTTTGCGGTAACAGAACCGCCTAACCCACTTCCTGATGAGGCAGGTTGTAATTGTTCCTGACCGGCAATTTTCTTAGCCAGTGGTGTCGTTTTAGGATTACATGCGATCACAGCAAGAACGTCTTGCTCAATGATACGTCCTTTGGGACCGGTTCCCGATAATCCTGTTGTAAGGATCCCTTCTTTATCGGCCAGAATTTTTGCCCGAGGTGAGATTGCTCCTGTTCCTGCTTCCTGATTGACCACTTTGGCCGCCAATTCTTCAGTTTTAGCTTTTGTAGCTTCTTGCTTAACAACTGTTTCTGAACTTTCCACGCTTTTTGTGGCTGCACCTCCTGGCCGGTAAGCATCGGCTGATTCACCGGCTGCTCCAATCACACATACATTTGTCAGGACAGGGACTTCGTCGCCAGCTTCGTAAAAAAGATCAAGAAGAATTCCGTCAACAGCGGCTTCTTCTTCAAATGACGCTTTGTCGGTTTCGTAGGCAAAAAGTATTTCACCTTTCGTAACCTGGTCACCCTTTTTTTTGTTCCATTCGGTAATTATACAACTTTCAACAGATTGGCCTTGTTTAGGCATTATAACGACAGTAGCCATAGGAAAAATATTTTCTGCAAATATATTTCATTCAACTTGTATTTACAAGT
>Ga0209724_1002014_pt1 | contig 17816 bp, 5 predicted proteins | sample grotaG_FD_184143 | JGI IMG/M metagenome (GOLD analysis project Ga0209724, IMG submission 184143) | Glacier valley bacterial and archeal communities from Borup Fiord, Nunavut, Canada, to study Microbial Dark Matter (Phase II) -... | ecosystem: Environmental > Aquatic > Freshwater > Ice > Glacier ...
AAATTTTTCACTGGTAAGGGCCGGCTGGCCCAGATAGCCACGGGCCAATCCCGCACCGCCCAAGTAGAGTTCCCCGGGAACTCCAACCGGCACCAATTGCCGCTGCCGGTCCAGCACATAAGCGGTGGTGTTCCCAATGGGACGGCCAATAGGGATGAGTTCGCCGACGGTTCCGGGGATTCGGTAACACACTGCAAACGTAGTTGTTTCCGTAGGACCGTACCCGTTGATCAATTGAGTATCCGGCAGTACTTCCAGGGCACGGTGAACATGCCGGGAAGACAGAGCTTCTCCTCCCGTAAGTACCTGCCGGACGCGGGATAAGATTTCAGGAGCGGCATCGATGACCCAGTTGAAGAGAGAACTGGTGAGCCACATAATGGAAATCCGATGCTCTGCAATAATTTGCCCCAGCAGTTCAAGAGTGGGAACACGCTCCGGGTAGATGACAATTTTGCCTCCGTGCAACAGAGCTCCCCAGACTTCAAAGGTGGAGGCATCGAAGGAAAGAGTGGCCGCTTGAAGAAACACTTCTTCAGGTCCGAAGGTGGCGTAATCGACCCCGAACAGGAGGCGCACCACGGCATGGTGCGGCGTCTCGACGCCTTTCGGTTCGCCGGTGGAACCGGACGTATAGATCACATAAGCCAGGCTGTCCGGGTTAGGCTGCCCGCCTGCGGTGTTGGTGGTGATCCACTGGTCTTGGCGGTCCATCAGGACCAGATGATCGGGAACCAGGGGCAGTTGTTCCGAAAGCGCGCTGCTGGTGAGAATCACTTGCAGTTCGGCGTTACGGATTAAGAAGCTGAGACGCTCGGCGGGGAAGCCGGGTTCGAGAGGAACGTAGGCACCACCCGCTTTCAGAATGCCGAGCAAGCCGGCGATCATTTCCGGCGAACGATCCAGGTAAATGCCGACTCGCGTTTCCGGCTTTACTCCCAGGCCGCGCAAGTGATTGGCAAGACGATTCGACCAGCTTTCGAGTTCCGAATAAGACACCTGCCGGTCCTGATAGACCACCGCAATTGCCTGGGGAGCGCGCCATGCCTGCGCTTCGAATAACTGATGAATGCACTGGTCCGGGTAAGGCCGACTGGTATCGTTCCACTCCACCAGAATCTGGCGCTCTTCCGCTTCGGTCAGGATGGGGAGCACGGCAACCGGCATTTCCGGATTCTTCACAATGCCGGTGAGCAGCACCTCCAGATGCCCCAACATGCGGCCGATGGTTGCGTCATCGAAGAGATCTGTTTTGTACTCGAAATTCAGCCGCAAGCCGTTCGGGCTTTCTGAGGCGATCAGCGTCAGATCGAACTTGGAAGTCTCATTCTGGACAGAGAATGGCTGGGTGGTCAGATTTTGCCATTTCTGTTTACCGGCCGGTACGTTTTGCAGGACCAGCATGACCTGAAACAGTGGCTGGTGCCCGGGATTCCGTTCCGGCTGAAGTTCCTCAACCAGTTTTTCGAAAGGGATGTCCTGGTGCGCATCGGCACCCAGACTGGTTTCTTTTACACGCTTGAGCAGGTCGCGGAAGGAGGGTTCGCCAGTCAGATCGGTACGCAGGACCAGCGTGTTGACAAAGAAGCCGATCAGCTTTTCGACTTCCATATGACGGCGGCCCGCGACGGGAGAGCCGATGACAATATCTTCCTGCCCTGAGTACCGGCTCAGCAGAACACTGAAGGCACCCAGAAGCGTCATGAACAGCGTGGCGCCTTCCTGGCGGCTGAGTTTTTGCAGGTCTTCGAGGAGTGCCGAGGGCAGGATGGCCAAACGCTTTGCGCCGGCAAATGTTTGGGTTAAGGGGCGCGGGCGGTCCGTGGGGAGCTCCAGTAAAGAGGGAGCCCCTTGCAGGTTTTGTTTCCAGTAAGCAATCTGCTTTTGGAGCTGATCTCCTGAAAGGACGTTCCTCTGCCAGACCGTGTAATCCGCATACTGAATGGAGAGTTCTTCCAAGGGCGAAGGCAAATCGTTTACAAACGCTTCGTAAAGAGTCTGCAACTCGGTTCTGAGTACACCGATGGACCATCCATCGCTCGAGATGTGATGAGTGGTGAGGACAAGAACGTGGTCTTCGTGATCCAAGCGGAAGAGACGGGCGCGGAAAAGCGGGCCGGTACTGAGAGGGAACGGACGGGTTGCTTCGGATTTGGCTTCGAGCCGTGCCGCGGCTTCGCGTTGTTCCGGTGGCGTACCGTTGAGATCGGTGATGGTGAGAGGCAGCATGGTCCACGGTTCAATGACCTGCGTGGGTTCGCCGTCTACGATTTCAAAATGCGTGCGCAAGGATTCATGTCTGCGCAGTATTTCGTTTATGGATTGCTCCAGAACCGCAGCTTCCAGCTTGCCTGCCAGCCGCACGATATACGGTATGTTGTAGGCGGTGTTCAGCGGCTCCATCTGATGAAGGAACCACAGCCGTTGTTGCGTGAAAGAGAGAGGGATGGGCCCCTGGTGTGGAACCCGCTTCAGGGCCGGAAGATCAGGCCCGAGCTCTTCGCGGCGGAGATCTTCAATCCGTTTCGCGAGTTCCGCCACGCTGGGCAATTCGAAAATGGTACGCAGGGGCAGATCCACTTGAAACAGATTTTTCAAGCGGGACATTACCTGAGTGGCTAAAAGAGAGTGCCCACCGAGGGAGAAGAAATTATCTTCGACGCCGATGCGTGAGATGTGCAGCACCTCTGACCAGATGCCTGCTACACGCTTCTCAATTTCGGTGCGCGGTTCAATGTGAGCGGTGTTTGCGTCCTGGGTAAATTCCGGCGCGGGCAGTGCGCGACGATTCACTTTTCCGTTCAGTGAAAGTGGAATGGCCTCGAGCAGAACAAAGGCGGAGGGCACCATGTAATCCGGCAGCTTGCCGGTTAACCATTCGCGAACCTGCGGCACCAGCGAGGTGATCTGTTGCTGGCGCAGGGGATTGTTCGCGTAGTTTTCCCAGGGGCGCACGGTTTCGGTTTCCGAGGGGAACCGCACGGTGGAATCGCTCTGGCCGCTATCCGGGCCTTGGCGGCGGAACAGTACATCGAACGTGCCGGGGGATTGCGCGGGGCGAATTTCCAGGCGGTAGGGAAGCTCCTGCTCTAACGCCCACAGATCTTCCGGTTCCAGACCAGGCGCGTGCGGCTGGTGACTTAAGGTGGCGCGAAGCTCGCCTACAGTAGGTGTGCCATCTTCCTGCTTCAGAAGCTGCAGCAACGCAATTTCCGGTGTGAGCCTTGAATCCGGCACACCGGAGATCACCAGGGTTTCCGGTTGCGTTTCGCGCAGCATCTCGCAAAGGGAATTGAGATTCAGGCCCAGCTTTTTCCAATCAAGCTTTTTCCAATCGAGCGTCGCGGGGGTGGCGGTAGAGGCGACCGGTTTGCCGACATGCAGAGTCACGTCATAGCGGAAACGCGTCATTTCATTTCGGGCCAAGCCGCGCTTCAACTGAATCTCCACACGGGAGATTCGCGGAATGCGCTTTCGCAAGGCCAGGAAGAAATCAGGATCGATCAGCAGTTCGCCTTCCTGCTGAACTTCTAAGGCGACCCGCTGCAGAAATTGATCCTTCGCCAACGAATCAGGCGATTGGAACCACTGGACGGATGTATGGAACTCTTTCAGGAGCCGAAGATTGCGAACATCTCCGATGAAGACAGATCCTTCCGAGGCGACCGATTCCACCGCGCTCTCCAGAACGCGGACCAGATAGCCGACGTTCGGAAAATACTGGATGACGGAGTTGACGATGACCAGATCGAATTGCTCTTCTCCCGCACCCGAACCCCGCTCATGCGCGGGCCGCTGCGTCAGGCTTACGGGGAAGAGAGAGAACTCGGGTCTTTGCAACTGGCGGCGAATAAACGTGAGCGCGGTTTGTGAAACATCGGTGCCGTGATAATGTCCGGCACTTTTCGCAATGCGGAAAAGCAGTAACCCGGTGCCGCAGCCGATTTCCCATACCTTATTCGGATGCAAAGCCAGAATGCGTTCGACGGTGGAATCGACCCACGCACGCATTTCTTCCGGCGGAATGGGCTGGTGCGTGTAACTGCTGTTCCAGCCGGACAGGTTGAGCGTGGCGTCCTGGACGTTGCCGCCTTCGCTGTAGGAAGCATCCCAGGTGATGGCCCACTGGGAGACTTGTTCTTCGCTTAAAGTTTCCTGCTGCGAAGTGTCTTCCTTCTCTGGGGCAGGAACAACATAGGCGACCAGCCGCTGCAGGCCGGGTTCATCTTCACGAAGCAGAACTACGCTTTGGCCCACCAGTGGATGCCGGTCGAGTACCGCTTCAATCTCGCCCAGTTCAATACGGAAGCCACGGAGCTTTACCTGGAAATCCGCACGGCTCAGATATTGCAGGTTGCCATCGGGCAGGAATCGAGCCAGGTCTCCGGTGCGATACATGCGCTCGCCTGGGCGGAAGGGATCGGCGAGAAACTTTTCAGCGGTGAGTTCGGGCCTCTTCCAATAGCCGCGGCCGACGCCATCGCCACCGATGTATAACTCTCCGGCCACGCCCACGGGCTGGGGGCGATCATGGGCATCGAGCACGTACATGGTTGTATTGCCGATTGGGCGCCCGATGGAGACACGGCCGATGGATACAGTGCCCTGCGGCTTTTGCTGAACCTGATAAATAGAAGACCAGATAGTGGTTTCCGTGGGCCCGTACATGTTCCACAGTTCGCCGCAGCGATCGACCAATTGGCCGGCCAGATCGGCAGGTAAGGCTTCTCCGCCGCAAAGAGCTTTCAAACGCGGGTTGCCGTTCCACCCGGCTTCAAGCAGCATCCACCATGTAACGGGCGTGGCTTGCAGGATGGTCACATTCCAGCGGTCCATCAAAGCCAGCAATTCGCCGGCGTCGCGTGCCTGATCCCGCGAGGCCAATACTACGCGCGCGCCGGTTACCAGCGGCAGGTAGAGTTCCAGGCCGGCGATGTCGAAAGAGAGTGTGGTGACGGCTAGCAAGGTATCATCTGCGGTGATGCCAGGCCGGTGCTGCATGCTGCTCAGGAAATTGACTACGTTCCTGTGGGTAAGCTGAACTCCTTTGGGTTTACCGGTGGAGCCGGACGTGTACAGTACGTAAGCGGTGTTATCGGGACCGGCAGAGTGAGGCAGGTTCTCTTCGGGCTCTGCTGCGATTTCCGGCCTATCGGTGTCAAGGTAAAGTCTCTGGCCGGCGAACTCCGGCAGCATGTCACGCAAGCTGGCCATGGTGACAAGAAGAGAAGCTTGAGCGTCTTCGAGAATGTAGCCGAGCCGGTCTTTAGGGTACTCGGGGTCAAGAGGCAGATAAGCGCCACCGGCTTTCAGAATGCCGAGCAGCCCGGCCAACATTTCGGGAGTGCGATCGATGCAGATGGCAACCAGGGTTTCCGGTCCAGCTCCGCGCTTGGCTAAGGCGCGGGCCACCTGATTGGCTTGCGCATTCAACTGCTGATAAGTAAGCTGCCGGTCTCCGCAGATTAAGGCAATGGCCTGTGGAGTCTGCTCTGCCTGCCGTTCCCATAATTCGTGCAGCGCTCGCTCACGCGGGTACGCCATGGACGTTTCATTCCATGCACCCAATAATTGTTGCCGCTCTTCCGGAGCAAGTATTTCAAACTGGCTGATGCGCTGGCCGGGGTTCTTCACAACGGCTTCGAGCATGATCCGGAAGTGTTCCTGAAGCCGGCTTATGGTGGATTCGTCGAAGAGGTCGGTGTTGTATTCGAACGTTGTCTCCAGATGATCGGCGCGTTCGATGGCGAACAGCATGAGGTCCATCTTCGAAGTCTCCGCACCATCGGTGAATACGGAAGTGGTGATGTTCGCCAAGCCTTTGGGCTTTCCCGGTATGTTTTGCAGGATCAACATGACCTGGAAAACGGGGTTCCGGCTGAGGTCGCGCTCCACATGCAGCTCTTCCACCAGCCGCTCAAACGGTACATCCTGATTGGCGTAGGCAGAGAGAGTGGTTTCGCGAACACGCGACAACAATTCGCGAAAGGTGGGGTCACCAGTTAAATCAGTGCGCAATGCAAGCGAATTGATGAAAAGGCCGATGAGCTTTTCGATTTCGACACGATTGCGGCCGGCGACCGGGGTGCCGACAAGAATGTCTTCCTGAGCCGTATAGCGTGAAAGAACAATATTGAAAACTGCCAGCAGGGTCATAAACAGCGTGACGCCTTCGGCGCGGCTTAGCTCGCGAAGGTCTTCGAGCAAGGCGTTGGGGAGAACTACTCTGCGGCGGGCTCCGCGGTAAGTGGCTATAGCAGGGCGCAACCGGTCAATCGGAAGTTCAAGGACGAGAGGCGCGCCCTCCAATTGACGCTTCCAATAATCCAATTGCTTTGTCGTTTGGCTGCCGCTCAGAAGCTTTTGCTGCCAGACGGCGTAATCGCCATATTGAAGGGCTAGGTCTGGCAGGGGCGAGGGCTTTCCAGAAGAGAACGCTTCGTAAAGATCCGCCATTTCGCCGGAGAGAACGCGCCGGCTCCATCCATCGAAAATGATGTGGTGGATCATGATCAGCAGAACATGATCTTCAGGCCCTATGCGAAGGAGTTCCGCCGCATGAGCGGCCCCTTTTCGAGAATCCATGAGGCGGCGGGTTTCTTCCAGAGCAACCCGTTTGGCTTCGGCTTCCGGCCCGGCGGTTTTGCTTAGGTCGAGTACAGGTAAGCAGAAATCTTTTGAGGGAGTGACAACCTGCACCGGTTCGCCATCCTGAACGGAGAAGGTGGTCCGGAGGATTTCATGCCGGCGGACGATCTCTCCCAGGCTTTGTTCCAGTGCCGGGACATTCAGCGGGCCCGCCAGGCGTAAAGACCACGGACTGTTATAGAACGTGCTCCCCGGTTGCAAACGGTTGAGGAACCACATCCGCTGTTGCGCGAATGTGACCGGGAAGACGAAGGAATCTTCCGGCAAGGTATCCGGAAGTGCTGCCTGTTCTCCCGCTAGATTGTTGCTCAGCCAATCCATGCGCTTGCCCGCTTATGCTCTGCTTTTGGCCCGGTACGCTTCGCGCGACACCGGAACAATGGCTAACTCAGGCGATTCCACGGAAGCCGCGTCAATGGCGCGGCTCACTCCGGCGATGGTGGGCTGGGTAAAAAGAACCGTCATATCCAAATGCACCTGGAAGTGCTCCCGAATGCGCGAAATCACCTGAGTGGCCAGCAGAGAATGGCCACCGATATCGAAGAAGTTATCGTCGGTGCCGATGCGCTCCCTGCGGAAGACCTCGCACCAGATTGAGGATACTTTGATCTCCGTATCGGTGCGCGGCGCGGTATAAGAGCGCGCCTGAATCTGGTCGGGCTCCGGCAGATTCTGCCGGTCGATTTTGCCATTCGCGGTGAGCGGCAATTTCGGAAGCAGGACCAAAGCGGCGGGAACCATGTAAGGCGGCAATTCTTCTTTCAGGTAGCTGCGCAGGGGTTCGGCGTCGAGCGCGGAGGGAGCCACCGCATACGCAATCAGGCGCTGATCGCCGCGTTCATCGGGACGGGCTACGACAACGGCTTGGCGGACCCCGGGATAGCGAGCCATTACTGTTTCAATTTCACCAAGTTCAATACGATAGCCGCGGATCTTCACCTGGTCGTCGGCGCGGCCCAGAAACTCCACGTTGCCGTCGGCACCGAAACGGGCAAGATCGCCAGTCCGGTATTTTCCGCCGGTAAAGCGGGCTGCCGTTAGTTCGGGCTCATTTAAATAGCCGGGCGTTACGCCGTTGCCCGAAATATACAACTCTCCGGTAACGCCGATGGGTACGGGCTGCTGCAGGGCATCGAATATATAGACCTGGGTATTGGCCAATGGACGGCCAATAGGGATGAAGGGCCCTGAATAATCTTTCAGGCGAAGCATAAGAGAGCCGACTGTGGTTTCAGTTGGCCCGTAATGGTTCCAGATCTCGCAGGTGGCGCCCAGTTCTTTGACGCGGTTGACCAATTGCCAGGTGAGGGTTTCGCCGCCGGTAATCAGATGTTTGAGCGGCAGCACGCCCCGCCCGGATTCGGTCTCGAGCAGCGCGTTCAGATGGGAAGGAACAATTTTGAGAACATCGATCGGATATTGTTTCTGGTAAGCGGCAAGAAGGCCGCTATCGCTAGCCACATCCTGCGCAAGGATATGCAGGCAGCCACCGGAAATGAGCGCGGGATAAATGCAGGTGTTACCCAGATCGGCGCTTAGAGTGGAAACCGTGGCAAAGTGCATTTGCTGGCCGGGCAGACGCTGCGCGATAGACCAGGCATAATTCACCAAATTGCGATGGCGGACGCCGACACCCTTCGGCAACCCCGTGGAGCCGGAGGTGTAAATGACATACATCAGGTTATCGGGCTTAGAGAGCGGCTGCAGATTGCCAGATGGTTCGCTCTGCCAGTTTGCGTGGTCGATGAGCACTTGCGGGCATCCGGTATCCGGCATGGCTGCGGCCAGCTTTGCTTCCGTAACCAGGGCGACTGCACCGGTGAGTTGGTGCGCGAGTCTGGTTTTCGGTTGATCCGCATTGAGGGGCACGTAAGCGCCGCCCGCCTTCAAAATACCAAGAACCGCGACCATCATTTCCACGCCGCGTTCCAGACAAAGGCCAACCAGGGAATCCGGCCCGATACTCAGCTTTCGGAGATGGCGTGCGAGTTGATTGCTCCGTTCATTTAACTGGCTATAAGTAAAAGCGGCATCGCCACAGCGAACAGCGGTGGAATTAGGGGTGCGCTCTGCCTGCAGTTCGAATAACTCATGCAGGCAGCGGTCGCTGGGATAGGGGGCAGCCGTTTGGTTCCAGTCTTCCAGAAGCTGTCTCTTTTCAGTTTCGGTAAGCAGCGGCAGACGCGCGACGGGAGTTTCGGGATGGGCCAGAGCGGCATGAAGCAACACTTGGTAATGTGCAGCCCAGCGTTCCATCGTTTCACGCGGCATCCGGGAGGCATCGTAATGAAATTCCAGCCGATTTCCCCGGACGCTCAATTTCACTCCAAACCGCTCCGTGCACGCTTCTTCGCGGACGATTGTGAATAGAGCAGCGTGACTCTCCCGATATTCGAAAGCCGCCCCGGCTTCTCCGCCAGGAGTGAAATGTTCCTGCCATTCCGCGGCTTCTTCCTGCGCGGCGTGGACATGGGCCACAATATCGGTGAAGCGGAACTCTCCATCGAATCGCGCCGGGATGGGCAGAAATTTGCCAATCAGCCCTGGTGCGCTCTTCAGTTCATCGTACTCACGCCCGCTGAACCATACGCGTGTTTCGAAATAGGTCTGGCCGGTAAGCCGCCACAGAAGTGTCTGCCAGGCGGCGAGAAAAATATCGGCCGTTGCGCCGCCAAACGAGGCCTCCACGGCAACGGAAGCTGGCCGGAACGCTTCTGCCGGCGGCAATACCAGGGCCCCGCCCTTTGGCCTGTTCCAGAACGCTCTGGCCGATTGGGCATTCTCGTCGTCCGCTTCCAGCAGGTCGTTTTGCCACTGTGCGAATTGCGCATAGGAAAGGCCAGCCGCAGCCAGGTGGCGGCCGCTATAAATCTCGGTTAGTTCCTGAATCAGAACCTCCAGAGAATCGCCGTCGCTTAACAGTGCGGGGAGGCTGACAATCAGTGCCGCGCGGGGTTGGTCTGCCGGGCTGCGGATGAGCACGGCACGCATGACCGGCCCGTTTTCCAGGTCAAATGGGCGGTTCAGCTCCTGGTGAAATGCTTCGGCAGAGTTTCCGGTTCGTATCTCCCATACAGGCGGCGCGGAATCTAGAATCACTTGAAACGGAACTTTCATTCCAGCGCTGGCGCGGAAAATGGTTCGCAAGACTTCATGGCGAGCCACTAATTTTGTAAGTGCCGCTTGCAATGCCTCTTCGAGAACGGGGCCGTTCAGGGATATGAGGGCTACGGCGTTTAAGGCCGATCCGTCTTGTGACCAAATCAGGTTTTGTTGGGGGGACGGCCAGAATGCCGTGGGGCTCTCCGTCATATAGTTACATTCCGTTTAGCCTGACCGCCTAGTATCGCTTTTTTTTCATTTAAATTTCTATCTAACGTAGAATCCTGGCAAGTTTAGAGATCACGCAAATATTAGAAAAGAGACGCGATACTCAAGGGGCCTTAGCCCAGAAGGGGATTCGGTAAACGATAAATAAAGCTTACCAGTGTTCTATCGCGAGTGAGATATACCATACCATCGGGCCCGAAGAGAAGTTTGATACAGAGAGCCCACTCCCTTTCATATGAACGGCCAGTCCATAGATAGAGACAATCGGGGTTATAGTTTGTAAACTGGGAGTCCGTTCCTTTGCTAAAAATAAAAATGCAGCAAACCTTTCTCTTGAAACATCTTCCCCTGCCCATACAGGAAAGGGACTAGCGGCCCTGTTCCCCAATTACGCAACGGAACTGTTTCGTGGCAAGCGATTATTGCTTGCGCGCTACTTTGTGACTTCCATTGGCCGGGCGCTCTCGCAAGTCCTCCTGGTGCTGATGATCCAACAATTTCTATCGGTCAGCCGGCACTCCGATGGAACCGTGCCCAGATTCATATCCGCTCACTTCGGGCATTCCCGGGTTTTTGCCGTGATGGCGGTTGCTCTGATCGTGGTGAACCTGATAGGTGCGTTTCTTGGCTACGATAACCGGATCACGCAGCAACGTGCGGCTGAAATTCTGGAACTCGGGGTGATGGAAAAGATTATCCGGCACCTGCTTGGCCTCTCCCTAAATTTTTTTAACAAACAGAGCAAGGGCGATCTGGTGCAGACCATCCGCACGGACGTCGTGAATTTACGCCAGACTGCCAATGCGTATGCCACCATTATCCGGGGCACACTACTGGCGGTATCGCTTGCGGCAACAGTGATTTGGCTTAGCCCGCTGTTGTCATTCTATGCTCTGGTCCTGCTTCCTTTTATAGCGATTCCTCTGCTGGCCTGGTCGTCAAAACGTCTTCGGATGAGTTCCCGCAAGCTGCGCAGCACGGGATTCGCGCTGTTTGATATTGTGCTGCAAATCATCTCGGGCATCCGCATTATCAAAGCTTACGGAGCGGAAGAAACCGAAGCCCGGCTTAGTATCGATAAAGGCAACTATTTTTTCAAGTGCGTAATGGAAGTGGCTAAGGTGAAGGCCCAAGTTCAGATCATGCTCGAAGCAGTAGGGGGCTTGAGTTTAGTGGTGGTAATTGCGGTGGGTGGCTACCAGGTAAGCCGCGGCAAGATGGTGTGGGAAGTGATGGTGGCATTTGTTTTCGCCACCCGTTCCCTATTTGGGCCCTTATACGAGATTTATGGCAGCCTTTCCGATATCCATAGCTATCAGGCTTCTCACGAGCGCATTCAAGAATTACTGCAAACAAAACCCGACTTGTTCGACCGACCCGATGCGCGTCCTTTGATGGAAGCTCCGGGAGTGATCCGGTTTGAAAACGTCAGTTTCGGATATGACGGACCCCTGGTGCTCAAAGATCTGAATTTTGAGATCCGGGCCGGAGAAACAATAGGGATCGTTGGACCTTCGGGAGCGGGTAAATCAACATTGTTGAATTTGATCGTCCGCTTTTATGATCCGACCGCCGGACGGGTCACGTTCGACGGAGTCGATATTCGCGACTACCGGATGGCGGATGTTTACCGGCACACGGCCATTGTTTCTCAAGAACCTTTTCTTTTCACAACCACAGTGCGGGAGAACATTCGCTGCTCCCGGCCGGAAGCCACGGACGAAGAAGTGGAACAGGCGGGGATTGCCGCTTCCATTCACGAAGAAGTTTTGCAGCTTCCCGAGGGGTATGAGACACCAGTGGGAACCGGGGGCCGCGAACTCTCCCGAGGACAGGCCCAAAGGGTGAATGTTGCGCGGGCACTGCTTCGGAACTCGAAGCTTTTACTGCTGGACGAAGCAACCGCAAGTTTGGATTCCATTGCTGAAGCGCAGGTACAACGGTCAATCGACACCTTAATGACAGGCAGAACCTGTTTTATTGTGGCCCACCGGCTTTCGACTTTGCGAAGCGCCGACCGGCTCATCGTGATCGATCAAGGCAAGTGCATCGCTTTCGGCAACCACGAGGAACTGATACGCGATTGCAATCTGTACCGGCAATTCTGGACGCTTCAGCAACTGAACCAGCCGGATTCCCACTACCTTCCCAGCATCACCACACTCCAGCCTTCGACAGAGAGTGAAGGGCCGCAAGCAACTGGCGAATCTGTCCTTTACCCATTTTCAGCTACAGCGTAATTGTGTCGGCATTTTTATTGCCAATCACGAACGCATCTAACTAAGGTAATAGCTTGTTTACAGTATGAGTTTTTTAAATATAGTGTGATATCGTACAGATCTCCACGTAATTAAAAAATCTTATATTACAAAGGCAAATTCACCCCTCAATAAATGACATTTAAAGCCGAGTATTTTCTTCTGTTCTTCATGACAGCAAGTGTCGGTTGTGCAGCGTTGTCCGTAAGCCCAACACAGGTATCTACCGCTGACCGAAGCCCCGTTTTTACTATTACGGGGGCTGGGACCCAAGGTGTCACCTGGTCACTTTCACCGAATCTTGGTTCCATATCGACAACTTCGTCGCGAGCTGTCTATACCCCTCCCCCTGGCTTGATGCAGGCCCAAACGGTAAATCTTACGGCGACAGATATCGTAAACCGTACTCTGGTGGCCAAAGCTTCTATCAATGTTTTCCCCAATATAACGGTAACTATACAACCCTCGGTTGTTGACATTACCGGGGCTGGGACTCAGGCTTTTACGGCAACAGTGTCCAGTACGACAAATACAGCAGTGAGATGGTCTGTGAATTCCATACTGGGCACCGTATCCTCTTCCGGGGTCTTCACAACACCAGGGGTATCGGTCGATACCAATGTGACGCTTACGGCCACCTCTTTGGCCAATTCCCGTAAGTTCGGCACTGCGCTGATTCGTTTGCATGCTCCGAATATTAAATTCACAACGCAAGCTAATGGTTTGCAGAGCGTTATTTTTAATGGAGCAGATTACAATTATTTATATGGTGAGGATTTGGTCACTTCTCTGACCAGCCTTGCCCCCGGCGGTACACCAAATCGCTTTGCTCCTACCTGCCGAAGCGTTTTCGATGCTGTCAGTGTCACCAAAACCTGCACGGGCGGATCGACACCGGTTACGGTCAGGGTAGATTACTCTACCCCGGATTCTTCCACCCTAACGGCTGTCATAAAGATCATCAATAACGGCACCACCGATACCATTACGGATGCTCAGCTTAGCGTTCTTGGGGTAGATGTGCCTCAATACGATCTTTCCCCTGCCAAGTCCCGGGTTTTGACGGTAGATGGATTGAACCCCATCAGCTATGTCAATTACCTTACAGGCCAATGGGCTATCTGGAACAATGCCCCTAGCCCCGATGTGGTTCTGAATGTGACCTGCGGTTGGACCACGTTTTGCAAAAATCAACCGGATATCCTGAACATCCTGCCCGGCCAGACCAAAACCGCGTCGTTCTCTCTTCGATTCACTCCAAACCCCGCTTTAGCATCTATTGATTTCGCACCGGAAGCTTACACAGCTTTCAACAAGGCTTACCCTTCGGTGGTGAACTGGCCTGACCGGCGCCCGATCATGGCGTGGTTTATTTCGGATTATTCCAAAAGGAGTGCCATCAATCCACGAGGCTATCTGCAACAGCCGACTCTGGATGTTTCGAACGTTCCCAACTTTACAACCCAGGTCCTGGGGCAAGCGCAGACGATTATCGGTCTTATGAAAGCACGTCCTGTACAGCCCCAAGGGCTACTGATCTGGGACCTGGAAGGGCAGGAGTTTATCCAGGCGACCACTTATGTGGGTGATCCCCGGATCCTTTCAAAGGGTTACGCGCCCGAGATGGACGCTACCGCTGACCAGCTTTTCGCACTCTTTAAAAACGCCGGCTACAAGGTTGGCATCACTCTGCGTCCCCAGCAACTCCAATGGGGAACACAACTGCCTTCCACCTGCCAATACGACATCGATAACGATTTTAAGGATTACTACATCAAGGTGAACAATCCGTTTGGACAACGGTTCTTTGCCTGTTATGATCCCGCGGGCGTAAATTGGTCTTTGATACCTCAGGGAAATGGCGGCCAGACGTTTTATCAGTCAACTCAACCCAATAGCGTAACAGCGCTCTTGATGTCTAAAGTGGCTTACGCCCATGCGCGGTGGGGAACCACTTTGTACTATGTCGATACGGCCGTTTGGCACGGCGGAGCACCGCTTCCCGCCGATACGTTCCGGCAGCTCCAACTGGCGTTTCCCGATTCGATCTTCATTCCCGAGCAATCCTCCCTTCCCACCATGGGAGTAAGTTTGCCGTTCTCCGATCCGAAAAACTCGAGTGCGCCCACATTTGCTCCAGTTAGCTGGCGTTACGTTTATCCAAACGACGGCTTGGGTGTTTACCTGGCGAATTGCCAAGGCACCTGCTGGACCAACAACTACAATGATTTTGTCGTAGGCCAACGCGTTGGCGATATGGCAATCTACCCACAACCGACTCAAATGTCGCTCCCTCAATTGCAACAGATTGAATCGATGATTCTGAGCGCACGCAGCCAAACTTCCTCGATTACGGTAACCGACTCCTCAACGGGAGCCAGCTACTCGTATCAAGGGGCCGCGAGTACAATTTATCAATATCCCGTTAAAATGCGTGTTTACTTCGCGCCTTCACCAGCCCAGGCGGCTTTAAGCACCACGTTTTGCGAATCGGGCCAGTGGTTAGGGCAAAACACCTGTTCGCTGAACCTAAATGGCCTTCTTACAGCACAGGTCCGCTACTACGATTTCGCCGGAAATCTGGTTTTGTCGCAGACTCCCGGGCCGCGTTAATCTTTATTGCCCAAAGGCCGCAATTCCCGCGCGGGGTTGCGGCCTTTTTCTTCCGCTTTTACAACGTCTTGAAGAAAAAGGTAAACGGGGCGATGAAGCCCTGGCTTCGGCGAGGCCTATGGGTCGCGGCATCGTTAGGGATCCTAGGTGTCCTATGGTTCTTTTCGACATCGCGGGGTTCTTACTATTTCGTTCATCTATTGGAATGGTCTTACCAGCCGATTCTTCCGGAGAATTGCCCGGCGGGGGATGCAATCGCCGTGTTGGCCGGCACAGGCTTGCCAAGAAATCACCCGTTACGGAGCTTTGAAACCCCTAATCGCATGGACGGCGCTCTCGCGTTATACAACGCGGTGCGTGCTCCCGTCCTGGTCTTGACGACGGAAGAAGGGGAATTGAACCGTTTGGCCGCAATTGCGCGGGGCATCCCGGCAGACCGTATTCTGCTTGCCGGGCCAGCCGATAATACCGCCGGCGAAATACGTCTTATCGCCGATGTGGCGAGGCTGCGAAACTGGCACAGATTGCTGCTGGTTACCTCCTCTTTTCATATGCGCAGGTCGGTACTGCTATTACAGCGGGCAATGGAAGCCCGGAATCACCGGCTGGCCGTTGTGCCGTATCCAGTGGATTGGCAGCAGATTCCCGCTGTGCCTGCTGGCCATAACCCCTGCGTGCCGAACCGATATGGCCTGGAACTATTTAAAAAAACTCTCAAAGAAATGGCTGAAATAATTTTTTATTCTTTATAATTGCCGATGTGAAACGCGATGAGCTTCAGGCGAACACGCCCCCGCACTCCAGGCTTTCGTCGAATTGCCAGAGCATTCCCTATTGGAAAGGTAGGTTTGGGAGCGTTCGGGCGGTCGCTCAGATGGCATTTACCAGAATCCGCCCAAGCCAGTTTTCGTCCTGTTACTTCTTACAATGGCAATTTGGCATTTATAACCTTGGAAGGATTGCGCTAATCCGAAATCTGTACTACCATCGCTTTTCGAGCCAAGTTTTGTCCTATTTTATACGGATGGAAGTCTGATTCTTATGCAGCCCAGTACCCAAGATCTGAGATGTCGGCTGTATTTGCGTCGCCGCGCCGGTCACACAACTAGTTCTCACCGAAGAATGGGCTATTGCCGGCAATGAAGATACTCTTTCTCAATCAATTCTACTGGCCGGATACTGCTGCTACAGGGCAGCTTCTTAGTGACCTTACCGAACAACTGGTCACTGCCGGAGATACCGTGAGCGTGATCTGCGGGTCGGCGAGCTATGGAGCCGTCAGTAGCGCTCCTCCCTCTAAAGTTCGAATTTACCGTCTAAAGAATTCCGCATTTTCACGTAAAGTTGCCGGCCGGATGGGTTCGTATTTGAGTTTTCTGGTCGGAGCGTTTTGGCAAAGTCTGCGTTTGAGCGCGCCGGATGTGGTGGTGACGCTTACCACTCCGCCGCTGCTGTCTTTGATTGGATTAATGATTCAGAAGCTCCGCGGAGCCCGACACGTGATTTGGGAGATGGATGTATACCCCGACGTGGCGGTTGACCTGGGAGTCTTACACCGCGACAGTGTGGCCGCAAAATTATTCGGATGGCTTGCCGATCTCCCCCGCCGCCATGCGGACCGGGTGATTGTTCTGGGTGAGTGCATGAGGGCTCGTTTACTAGCCCATGGTATTCCCGACAACAAAATTGTTATCGCGGAAAACTGGGCGGGGCGTAATGAATTTGCCGGCCTTGGCCGCCGCGAATCGCCTCTGGTTGTTAAGGACGCCATCTCAATTCTGTATTCCGGAAATTTCGGGCTGGCCCACGATGCAAAGACGATTTGCGCCGCCATGGCCGAACTGGACAATCGGCAAACCGGTGGAAATGCTTTTCGTTTCACATTTGCAGGTAGCGGTTCGGGGCACGGGTGGCTTCAAAATTTCTGCCGGGAGCACAAGCTGAGGAACGCTGTATTCCAGGGATATTGTGAACGGCAGGATCTGGATGCGCGGCTGGTATCCTGCCATATCGGCTTAGTAACGCAAAAGAATGAATGTCTTGGGTCCGCCGTGCCAAGTAAGACGTACGGCATCATGGCCGCAGGGCGTCCCATTCTATTTATCGGCCCGAAAGACTCCACCCCTGCGCGAATTATTGAGCAATATAATTGCGGGTGGCAGATTGAGTGCGGCGACGTCCAGGGGTTGCTCGAACTGTTGGATTGCTTGAGCGCACAACCGGAATTGATCGTCGCGGCAGGCGCCCGTGCTTACCGCGCCTTCATCGCACAGTACCAGCGTTCCATCGGCGTTGCGCGCATTCTTGCCATCATCGGCTCTGAAAGCGCGGTGGAGTCCACCGCTGGCGCACAAATGGCCTCAAGCTAAACTCCAGGGCTCGCGAGTCAACCCGACAACTAACGTTTTGCGCTCATTCGGCCGATCTATTTTTTATGGAAGGAATGAGTAATTTCATTGACATTTGTCAATGAAATTGTTACTTTCATTGGACGGACCTTTAAAGTGAGTTACAGTACACGGCCAGATATGGTTATGGCTGCGTAAACCCTAAGCAATGCAACCCATGGCGAATTTGAAATCGAGAACACGTGTAGTCTATTTCCGCATATCGGAACAAGAGTTCGCGGAGCTTTGCGACTTACGTGAGGCGCGGGGTGCCCGCAGCCTTTCGGAATTAGCCAGATCGGCGGTTTACGCTATGATGCAGCCCCATACGACACCCGTAAAAGAAGACATTTCGGAACGGTTGAACGAACTTGAGCGTTGTCTTTCTGAAATGAATCATCATCTTAAGACACTTACAAAAGACAGGGTCGAGCAGGGATCTTACAGGGAGACCATTTGAGACTCACGATTTTAGGCATGGCCGGTTTTTTGATTCTTGGATTCACCACCGCCACTCTGCCTGCCCAAGAAGCAACCCGCGCGCAACAGCCCGCCAGTGCCCAAAGCGTTCAAACCGGCC
>Ga0209724_1002016_pt1 | contig 17810 bp, 16 predicted proteins | sample grotaG_FD_184143 | JGI IMG/M metagenome (GOLD analysis project Ga0209724, IMG submission 184143) | Glacier valley bacterial and archeal communities from Borup Fiord, Nunavut, Canada, to study Microbial Dark Matter (Phase II) -... | ecosystem: Environmental > Aquatic > Freshwater > Ice > Glacier ...
TTGTGGTTCATCAGCTTCCGCATTTGTTGATCAAAGTGCCGTAGCAGGTACTACCCTTACTTTAACAGCGACATCGCTTGAACCGAATAGGCTTTCAGCGCTGATTTCGAACGGCACTCTGACAGTTACTCGTGCTCCAAACGGTGTTGGCGGCGCCGCTACAGTTCTCGTTCGTGTCAGTAATTCAGTTACGTTTGTTGATGTTCCGGTCACCCTGTCTGGCGTTGCACCGTTTGGTTGCGGCAGCAATGCCGGCGTAGGCACCATTACAGTCGGTGGCGCTGCTAGTGTGTCCGTGGCTGCGGGAACGCAATTGCCGCAGACCATTTCAGGCGGCGCTGCGCCCTACTCTGTTGTTAGCGCAAACTCCGCTATCGCGTCAGTGACAGCATCCGGCACAAGCACGTTTATTATCAGTGGCGTGGCGGCGGGAACAACCTTTGTGACCATTACAGACTCCACGGGCGCTTCAACCATTGTGGTGGTGACGGTTACTACTGCAACTCCCCTCAGCATCGTTGCAGGTGGCTCTGGAAGCGCATCCGTAGCGGCAGGAACCAGCGCGAATATAGGCATTACGGGCGGCGTTGCTCCCTACACCATATCGTCGCAATCATCAGTTACCCCGGGGCGTGTTAATGCGACGATCAACGGCAATGTATTAACTGTATCTGCCGCTGTTGGCCCTGCTCAGGCGCCTGCGGCAACGATTGTTATCACCGACTCGAACGGCGCAACGCTCACCGTGACGATTACGATTCCATAAAAACCCGGATCACAAAATCAAATGGGCATCTCAATTGAGATGCCCATTTTTTCTTGTAAATCGTGCCATACCGCGCTAATGTCAGCATCGAAAATTCATGATTGATATTGCTACCCAATCTATCCATCCGCTGCTTGCGTTCGGGCTTGCATTGGGGATTTCTGCATTAGGAATTTTTATACTTTTGCATCTGCCTAAAAAACAATTGGTCTGGGATATACCTGATCGACCCAACGCCATGCACACTAGCCCCACGCCACGTATGGGCGGCTTGATGATGACCGCCGCGGTAGCGTTGACGCTCCTGGTTTTCTCAAACGGAGGATTGCCCAAAGTACTAATAATGACCGCAGCTATATTAATGCTGGTATCGCTTTGCGATGATCGCTGGCAGCTTTCGCCTGGCTTGAGACTGGCGACGCATTTGGCGGCCGCAACATTGGTGACTTTATTTTGGGTTCGCAGCTTTGTTTTTTCGTCTCCTGCAGACAGCACTTGGGTATGGCTATCAAGCCCGCTCGGCATTGTGATCGGCATCCTCGCCATTACCTGGATGACCAATCTTTATAATTTTATGGACGGCGCCGATGGATTAGCGGGTGGCATGGCAGCGTTTGGATTTGGCAGCTATGCCCTGATTGCATACAACACCCAAACTCAGGATGCGGCGGGCATGGCACTATTGTCGGCCGCACTTGCAGGCGCGTCGGTTGGCTTTCTAGTATTTAATTTTCCCGCCGCAAAAATATTTATGGGCGATGCCGGCTCTATCCCATTGGGGTTTTTAGCTGCAGTGCTGGGCATTCACGGCATCTTTATCGGCATTTGGCGCTGGTGGTTTCCCATCATTGTGTTTTCGCCTTTTATCGTTGATGCCTCCATTACGCTTATAAAAAGAATAGGCGCACATAAAAAAATATGGCATGCACATCGCGAGCATTACTACCATCGCTTAATTTTAGGTGGCTGGAGTCATCGCCGTACCGCCGTGATTTATTACCTCATCATGTTCAGTGCCTCATTGAGCGCCTTTATCGCGCAAACAAGCGCTCCTTTTAACTCTCAGGGGATCATAGACGGTGTCATATTGGTGACTTGGGTGGTAATATATGGACTGTTCATACTCCTGTTGGAGTGGCGCTTTACAAATAATAAAAATGAAAAGTAAAAAGACAGTAGAGGCATCATGAAGAATTTTTCGATCAATGAACGCGCTGTGTTAGCGTTTTTTCATGACGCGATAATGTTGGTGATTTCGTGGGCAATAGCCTTGTCGCTTTTTGCTGAAACCGCCGACATTTTCCAATCAAATGTGATGTTCGAGAGCCTTGCCGTGGTGCTAGCGGCGGCCATTCCGGTACAGGCAACGGTATCAATTGTTTTTGGCATGTACCAGGGATTGTGGCGCTATGCCAGCTTGCCTGACGTGCAGCGTATTGTCGCCAGCGCAAGCGCCGGTTCAATCGCCGTTGCACTCACACTCTGGGCTGGCGGATGGTTAGGCGCTGTAGGATTTCCGGCGTTTTTTGTACAAACACTTCTATTGATCGTACTCATGGCCGGCAGCCGTATCAGCTACCGGTCGTGGAAAGAGTGGCGACTTTATGGTCGCGCTGGCGAACAAGGTACGCCGGTGCTAATTTTAGGGGCAGGTGACGCAGCGGTCAGCCTTTTAAAAGAACTTTCACGTAGCGCAGAGTGGCGCGTAGTGGGGCTACTTGATGATGATCCCAACAAGCGCCATCGCTTGCTGCATGGCGTGCGCGTTTTGGGTTCAATCAATGAGTTGCCGCGTGTTACCCGTACCATCAAGGTCAAGCACGCTATTATCGCCATGCCGTCTGTGCTCTACCCGGTTCGCCGCCACATTGTTGAGGTCTGTAACAAAGCGCGCGTGACTGTCTTGACCGTTCCCAAATTTAACGGCATCAGTATGTCTCCGACGATTCCGGGGAAAACTCAGCCGCCTAAAATTCGCCGCGTTGCGGTAGAAGATTTGATGAAACGTGAACCGATTATGCTGGACGATGCTGGTTTGCAAGATCTGCTTACCGCCAAGGTCGTCATGGTTACCGGTGCTGGAGGCTCAATTGGCTCAGAGCTTTGCCGACAGATTGCGACTTATCAGCCCTCACTCCTGGTGTTGTTTGAGCAAAGCGAATTCGCACTTTATAAAATTGAGCAAACCTTGCGCGACGAGTTTGAAAACCTCCCCATCGCCGGTGTCATTGGCGACATCAAGAATGCTCGTCGTGTTAATCAAACAATGCATCAGTACTCGCCTTCACTTGTCTTCCATGCGGCGGCGTACAAACATGTGCCGTTGATGGAAGAAACCAATGCATGGGAAGCCGTACAAAACAATGTGCTGGGTACGCTGGTGATTGCGCGTGCCGCCATGGAATATGGCGTCAAAAAATTTGTGCTTATCTCTACCGACAAAGCGGTGAATCCAACCAATGTGATGGGCGCATCCAAGCGCATGTCAGAAATGGTCTGCCAAGCTCTGCAGCAAACAGGAGAGACTCGTTTTGAAATGGTGCGCTTTGGCAATGTACTCGGCAGCGCGGGGAGTGTAATACAGCGCTTTCAAGATCAAATTGATAAGGGTGGCCCGGTTACCGTTACTCACCCCGATATGGTGCGCTATTTCATGTCGATCCCAGAGGCCGCACAGCTTGTTCTGCAGGCCGGAACCATGGGGCTTGGCGGAGAAGTCTTTGTGTTGGATATGGGCGAGCCGATTAAAATAGTTGATCTCGCCCGCGATATGATTCGTCTTTCTGAGCCGACAGATGAAGAAGTTAAAATCACCTACACGGGCTTACGCCCCGGCGAGAAATTGTTTGAGGAATTACTCGCGGATGACGAGCACATGCGACCCACACCTCATCCTAAACTACGCATTGCCAAGGCGAGAGTGGCAGAGCCCGGCTTTCTGGAAACCATTGCTCAATGGCTTCATCAAGATCGCATTCCTGAAGATTCGGAAGTACGCCGTGACCTTAAACGCTGGGTGCCGGAATATGTTGCACAAGTGCGTCCACGACTTAAAGCGGTAGCAGGCACTGGCGAAAAAAAATCCGCTTAAGTTTATTATTTATTTTTTGCGCGGCGTCCGTGGTGCCCGGATTGTCATTTGCAAGCCATCAACTACACCGAAAACAGGGCTGCACTTCGTGGCGCATTCGCTGCTAAAAGTGGCAATCTTTTTTGGCTTACTAACTAAAATATGATGGTGCGCTCGGCGGGAGTCGAACCCACTACCTTCGGCTTCGGAGGCCGACACTCTATCCAAATGAGCTACGAGCGCATAAATATTTGATCGCAAGTTTAACACTTGCCATGCCATCTGCACGATGCGGTCCTTGCTGCTGCACACCAATCATTTGAGTCGGCTCGTGCTTCACCGGTATAATTCATTATTCTTTTTAACGCCACGAGACCTACCATGTCCGATCACTCCAACAACCCTGCCGATAGCGCCAAATCTAATAACCCTCTAAAAGTCGCAATCGCGGTTGTTGTTGGGGTATTAGCATTGATCATCGGCATTATTTTACTCACTCGGTTCGCTGTTGGCACTCACGAAATGGGCACCAACGTGGTTGCCGCCAATACACCTGAAGCCATCAACAAGCGGATTGCACCGGCCACAATGTTGTTGGTTGATACTTCAAAAGGAGCGGCACCTGGTGCTACTCCTGCCGTGATATCTGCGCCAGCAGCTAACAGCCCTGCCGTAACAGCAGCGCCCATCATGGCTATGGCTATTCCTGCAGCATTACCCGCAGGAAGCGCTGCACCGGCTGGTGGCGAGGGTGTGTATAAGGGTGGTTGTGTTGCCTGCCATGGAGCCGGCATTGCTGGCGCTCCAAAAGTAGGCGACAAAACCGCCTGGGCACCCCGTATTGCCCAAGGCAAGCCCGTGCTCTATGAGCACGCCATTAAAGGCTACCAGGGAAAAGCGGGCGTCATGCCTGCTAAAGGCGGCAATGTTTCGTTGGCGGACGCTGACGTAAAAGCCGCAGTTGATTACATGGTTTCGCTCAACAAGTAACGCTTTATGCAAACTGGCCGGGGCTACTATCCGTTCTTTTGTTTTGCAACATGAGCACTTATGCTATTGGTGACTTGCAAGGTTGCTTTCTTAGTCTGCAAGCTCTACTCCACAAAATTCAATTCTCGCCCGCAAACGATAGACTCTGGTTTGTCGGTGATGTGGTCAACCGTGGCCCGGGTTCATTGGAATGTCTGCGTTTTGTAAAACAACTCGGCAACGTAGCGACCATGGTTTTGGGCAATCATGATTTGCATTTATTGAGTGTGGCCGAAGGGCTTCGCCCTTTAAATAAAAACGACACGCTAAAACCAATTTTGGACGCGCCTGATTGCAAGGCGCTATTAGCGTGGCTACGTCAGCAAAAATTACTGCATATTGAGGATCAATATGCGCTGGTTCATGCCGGGTTATTGCCGAACTGGGGCTGGCCTGAGGCACAAGCGCTGGCTCACGAAATTGAGTGCGCACTCAGAGGCCCTGACTATCAGACTTTGCTGCAAAATATGTACGGCAGCGAGCCTGATTATTGGCAAGCTGACTGGCGCAATGCGCCGAGACAGCGCGTCATTATCAATGCCATGACCCGCATGCGAATCATCTCGACTGATGGCCATATGCAGCTTAAATTCAAGGGGGAATTCAACCATATTCCTGATGGATGTGTGCCCTGGTTTGAAGCAAAAACTTCGCGCTCTCTAGAGCGCACCATTATTGCGGGTCACTGGTCAGCGCTGGGGCTACATATTGTGCCGAATTTTGCAGGGCTCGATAGCGGTTGTGTGTGGGGGCGTGAATTAACGGCGATGCGTCTGGAAGATCGAGCGATTTTCCAGGTGCATTGTGCAGAGATAGAATTATCGTCAGGCGTGGATTAGCATAAAAAGCGCCAAAGTTTAAAGCCACATCATCTAGCGCGCTTGATCTAATGAAGTCGCCTCTACCGTATTACCAAAACGTTGATGAGCGTCCGGTATGGGCACATTTAAAATCGCTGCAATCGCAGCCTCAGCTCGCAACGCCAACTCGCGACGAGAAGCCGATCCTGCCGGGATCGGGGGCGCAAAAGTGATTTCCGCAATCATCGACTTTTGGCTGACAATCAACTGCAGCGATTCCGCAAAACTCAGATCGTCGATATAAGCAACCGCCACGCATCGGTCACCATCGCTTTTATGGTAACGCAAAGCGACGGGTGCTAATGTGGCTTGGTTGACGACAGCAGGCTCAAATAAAGAAGAGTGAAACTTCAACAAGCGATCACCTGCTGTTGTGGTGCCTTCTGGAAAGAGTCCTATAGTGGCACCACTCCTCAGGACATCATGTATCTCAGTATTGGTTCGTGCAGTATCGTGACGATGAGTGCGGCGGATAAAAATTGTACCGGCTTTTTCACATAACCAACCGATGATGGGCCAATCACGAATTTCCGCTTTCGCCACAAATCGCGCGGGATGGGCAGCATTAATCACATAAATATCAAGCCACGAAATATGATTAGCCGCAATAATCATATCGCGCGCGCGCGTATCTGGGCGAACGCCATGAATAGATAAAACAATATTGAGAATCCGCAGGGTTTTTAGCGACCACCATTGGGTTATTAACGCCCGTTTTGCGTTTTTAACCCGCGGAAAAATTACGCCTGCCACCAATAATCCGGTGGCAATATGTATGCCCAACCTAGTCCAGCGTATTGCCCGAATAAAACGATGCGTCTCAGAAACCACGTCGATACCAATCTTTTTGCAGATGACTATGTTTTGTATGTTGCAAGTCTAACCTGTAACAAACACATCATAAATAAACCATAGCCTAGACAGGTACCAGATATTGACGGTGCCAATCTAAAAAAAGGCGTCCTAAGACGCCTTTTTTTGATCTCACAAATAGCTACAGCCTGGAGACTCGTGTCACACCCTGCCCTGAGAGAATTCTAACTCGATCACCGATTCGGAATTCTTCGTCTTTTTCCTGTGTGACGGCAATCAGTTTTCCGCCCTCCAAGCGCACCGTTACCTCAACACCTTTGCGCTCGTTTTGTGATTTCTCGATTGCTTGCCCCGCAATGCCACCCAATACCGCGCCCGCAATGGCACCTACTGCATTCGCTCTGCTGCCGCCACCAATAGTTGAGCCTCCAATACCGCCCAGCGCAGCACCAATCAATGTGCCACCTCCATCGCGTGGCGCATCAATTTGCACATCGCGAACTGTCTCTATGATGCCAAGGCGCACAGATTGTTCACCACGTACCTGCGAACGGCTATAGTTGCTGCCACCCAAGCCGGGCTGTGCACAACCTGTCAACGCAGCACCTACGGCGACCGCGCTAATAATAAAAATTTGTTTCGAGATCATTCTATTCTCCACTTAATTAAGCCGGGATCGTCAAGATCACCAAAGTTGTTCATCAAAAGCCAGCTGGTAACGTGAAGCAATATCGTCACGAGTCGGCTGATGGCCTTGCGGTCCCCGGTGTTCAATTTTTATGCTGCCAATTGTATTGGAGAGCCGCCCGATTTTCTGCCATGACCATCCGCGCTCGATGCCATAAAGCAAACCTGAACGGTATGCGTCTCCGCATCCGGTAGGGTCTACGCGCCGATTTTCTTTAACGCTAGGAATAAAGATTTGTTGACCGTCTGCATAAATCACAGAACCTTCAGCTCCTTTTGTAACAAAAAAAGCCTTAACTCTCTCTGTTAATTTGGAAATGGTGTCGCCGGTCCTCTCTTCCAAAATGCGGGCTTCATAATCGTTGACTGCAACATAGTCCGCAAGTTCGATGAAATGTCGTAACTCATCGCCATTAAATACTGACATCTGCTGGCCAGGATCGAAAATGAAGGGAATACCTAAATCATGAAATTGTTCGGCATGTTGCAGCATGCCGTCGCGGGAATCAGGCGCCAGAATGCCCAGTTTGATACCATCGGCGTCACCCACTTTATTCAAATATGAAGATGACATTGCGCCTGGATGAAAGGCCGTAATTTGGTTGGCATCCAAGTCAGTCATGATAAAAGCCTGTGGCACAAACGTGCCCGGAATTTCCCTGATGTGGGTGCGCGCTATACCCAGCTGATCAAAACGCGCTCGGTAAGGGCCAAAATCATCCCCGACTGTGGCCATGACAATGGGAGCGTCGCCCAGAAGCTTGAGGTTATACGCAATATTGCCTGCCGTGCCGCCAAATTCGCGCCGCATGTCAGGCACTAAAAAAGCGACATTCAGGATATGAATTTGATCGGGCAAAATATGCTCGCCAAACTGACCGTGAAACACCATGATGGTGTCGTAAGCTACTGAACCGCAGATGAGCGCTGGCATAATTTCTATTTTTCTTAAGTAAATGGTTATTATAGCGCCTCACAAGAGGACAGTTAATCAGGCCTTTTGACTATTATGAATACAGACGACATGCATACTTGACAGGCCATCATGTGTCGTGCGTTAATCAATTACCGTATCACTAATGTATCGATTACGGAACACACTGCGGCGCACAAGCAGTGTTCTTAACGAAGTCTGAAACAAGGCAAACTCTCCGAAAGGTGAGGACGCAAAGTCTCCGGTCTAAAAGGTTGGTCAAAGCCTTACGATAGCGGGATTACCAGAGAAGCGAACCATAAGTCATGGATTTTATTTCTATCCGGGCAATTAAAATTGCCCATTGCAATACGGAAAATGGTGCTCGCACGCTACAGCGGCGTACACGCACATTTTGTATATTGTGATCGACCCTACTTCCTCGTAATTTGATGGTCGCCATAGCGACATCGATGACCTTGCGTACTCATTTTTCGGAGAGCTTGCCTTGGTAATTCTTGCCTTCACCGGCTGGAGATCCAACCATGGCTATGTCCCATACAAATCCACTCACATCGAACTTCGATAATGTTATTTCGCTTGCGAACGCGCAGGTGCGAAAGCGTCCTGTTTCGGCGGAGTCTACTGGTGTCATAAATGACTGTCGCGATATCGCGTTAAAGCGTATTACGGACGTTCTTTCAAAAACCTTCGATACGATCGAAGATGAGCTTTTCGAAATGGCCCAGCTTTCACCTGACCGTGATACGCAAGCGCTTTATCTGGATGCTCGCGCTCAAGCGCGCGAAAAACGTAGCGCCATTGAATCTTCATTCAAAAAACAGTTTTTAAGTTTTTTTGCGCACAAGATTTCCGGGACGAAGCAAGAAACAGCAAGCGCGGCCAACGGTTTTGATTTCAGCAACATGTCGCTTGTTGAGGATAGTGATCTGGAAGAGAAAATTGCAGTCGACGAAATTGCGAAACGCCTCGCCAACAACTGTGATGAAGAGCTGCGCGCGCTATCGCAACGTATGGGTTTCTTGATGCTGGAGCCGGAACTTGACGATGATGCCAACCCCATGTCGCCCGACACCATTATCAAAGCGCTCCAGGTAGCCTGCGATCAAATGACGAGTGGCTATAAAACCAAACTGACCGTTATGCGTTTGGTTGAACAGCATATGACCAAAGAAATGATGGGGGTATATCGGGACATTAATTCACACCTGATTGCGCAGCAAATCATGCCCACTATTCGTCCTACTTTTCGCAAAGCGCAAAATAACAACCCACGCAAATCAGGCAATTCAAGCAACGCCGGCAATAACGGAACGAACGTGGGTGAGCCGGACTTTGGCGGTAAGCCAGATGATTTCGGCAAGCCATCACAAAATTTATTTGCCACACTACAGCAGCTAATGTCCGGCAATGCCATGTTTGATCCTTCGGCGCAGCGGGGCGTCAGTGGCTCCCCAAACAATATGACTGCGGGCGACATGTCTTCAACATTTGCGGGCTTTGGGCAAGCCGGTCAAGCAGGACCTGCAGGACAAGGGACGCCAAACGCGGGCAACAATGTTGATCCGTCTTTAACCAGTGCCGGCTTAATCTCTGCGCTAACCCAAATTCAGCAACAGGTCATGGCAAATACTGCGCAATTTTCAGCCTTGACCAATATGCAAAATTTTGTCCCCGGCGAGACTGCTCTTGCTGAACTCAACGTGCTTCGTAAAGTGAAGGAATCAAGCTTCGGCATAAATGGACAGAATGGGATACAGCAGGGAAATCAAATCGATGGAATGACCATTGATATCGTCGCCATGCTGTTTGATTATGTGTTTGAGGACAAAGCGATCCCCGACACGATTAAGGCATTACTGGCAAGGCTTCAAATCCCTGTGTTGAAAGTGGCGATTCTTGATAAATCATTTTTTTCCAAGAAATCCCATCCCGCCCGACATTTGCTCGACGTGCTTGCCGAGGCATCCGTGTGCTTTGCGGGTCAGGCAACACGTGATAATCCGCTTTATCAAAAAATTGAAGTTTTAGTCGACCGCATACACTCTGATTTTGATACCGATATAGAGATATTTGCTATTGCCTTGACTGAGTTTGAACAATTCCTCGGCGCACGGGAGGCCGCCAGCGCAGATATGATTGAGAAGTCTGCACGGGTGGTGCATGAGAGCGAAACACGCGAGATGGCGCGTTTAATCGCGGTGGATGAAGTTGAGCGCCGGATTCAAGGATGTGAACTCCCAGCGCCAGTCATTGCCATGCTGCGCGGCCCTTGGGCACGTGTACTTGAACGAGTATATTTACGTGACGGTGGCCGTAATCAGTATTTTATGGATGCGCTTGAAGGTGCGGATGATCTGGCTTGGAGCGTTGCGCCGAAAATGCATGGCGACGAACGTAAACGCCTGGTGTCAATGCTGCCGTTGTTGTTGAAGCGCCTGCAGGAGGGTATGGATATTGCGGCCGTTGAGCAAGAAGAACGTGAACGTTTTTTCTCGGCGTTGGTTGATTGTCATGCAGTGGCCGTCAAGGCCGGATTGCGCGGCGAAAGTATCACTTCATTATTTGCAGCAGCTCAGCCGCCGGCAGCGGCAGTGCCGTTATTTGAAAAGCTTATTAATGAAGAGCTCGCTCGTGAAGAGGCGATGAAAAACACCAATCGCAGTGGTGTTGCCCGTATTCAGTTTACTGAACACGGGGTTGAAATTGAAGAAATCGTGGCGCAAAAAAACGGTGACTTGGCGATCACCAGTGAGACCGCAATATCGGGCAGTGGTCAGGAAATTGTGCCCTCCGCTTTTCTGGAGGCCCGCGATTCTGCCCCCAATGCCAACAGCAGTCTTGATTTTGACATTACAGTTTTGCCAGCCGTAGAGTTAAAGCGTGGGACCTGGGTTGAGTTTATCCATGAAGGTGGCGTAAAAGTTCGAGCCAAACTAACCTGGATAAGCCCTTTAAAAGGCGTTTATTTATTTACTAATCCAAGTGCCACAGAAGAAGCTTTGTCAGTAGCCCCGGACGCATTGCAAGCTCAGTTCCGGCGTGGTGTTGCACGTATCATAGAAGAATCTTCCTTGATTGATCGCGCAGTGAATCGCATTGTCAATTCTCTGTCTGGCGCAGCCGCTTGAAGCGCACTCCAGAAATTTAAGCGATGAGCGCGCCATATTTTTAAATCCCTTACGACGTCTGCCTAATGATCATGATGAAAGCCACGTCAAACGAATAATGTGATGATGAATGAAAACGGTGTTACTGATAATAGGCGCGCAAGCCATACCCGGACGCGGCATTTTTATTACTCGACTCTATATTCAAATTAATAAATAGTTCAGCATTCGGCGCAATGCCCTCACCCGGCAGAGGCTGGCGGCCTAAATAATCGGCTGGTAGGAGGACGCGACTTACCAATACCTGATTGCCATTGTCGGTCAACCGTAATTCGATAGCAGGTAAATCCTGTTTGATCAAACCACGATTTGCCAACGTCGCTGTAACCAGAAGACGGCCTGGTTTTCCAGGAGGTTCGATCAAATCAGACTCAACAATTTTTATCGCGTCGCTATCGCGTCCCCACGAAACAGTGCACCCCAACACATCACAGGCCTTTACAAAATACGACCTGGTTTGGGGAAACATGTCGACAATCGTCGCTCGTAAAAACAGGCTTGCCTGCGCGATCAACACAATCAACAATATTAAACTGCCCGCTAACCACGATTTATGACGCGGGGAACGCACTGGTTTTGCACGCAGCCATTTTGGATGGTCATCGTTTAACCTGACCACATTTACGACCTTTACATCGTTTGAAGTAACATCAATCCTATCTTTGTGATGATCGCGTTGATCAACGCGAAGCCGTCCGAGCTCGGTTAAATTTTCGTGTTCAAGTTCAGCCGCACTCTCAGAAGTTGTTTCTTGTAACGGCCCATTTTCGAGTGGCTTTTCCCGTTCAGTCGCGGCATTTTTAGCCCCATCATTTGCTTCGGCATTTAAAATAATCGGGCGCACATTTTGTGGTGGCACAGCAGGCTCATTCACGAGCTCAATAAAACCGATAAATCCCGAATCAGCCGCAGGCGATAAATGCAGATCTGTACCTACTTCTTGCGCAGTAGCATTGATGACCTCAGCGTTAGCCTGCTCATCCTGTGTAATTGGCGACGCGGCCAGCAGCGGGCTGCTCGTTGCCTCAGTTTCTGCGGCGGGCGAAGCGACGGATTCGATGGCGTATGCATCGACCCTCACCGATGCATTGGCAATTATGGCGTCATCTTCAACACGCTTAAGTGATTCAAACGCATTAAATACTTGACGGCAACGGCCACACATCACGCGACCCTGACGGATGTTGAGTTGCTCGGGTTGGACTTTAAATTGCGCGGCGCAATTAGGGCAGGTGGTTAACAGCATGCTGGAATTTTAACCGAGCGCAGCGCTAATGGACGCGAGTCATAACTAATTTAGGCTAGCCGAATGCCAGCAATACAAGACCAACCTTCGGCACGTTGCCAGACATCGAGTTTAAACCAGGGCTTGTAAATAGCAATAATCTCATCCGCCTGATGATCCAAAATTCCAGCAAGCGCTATTTGACCGCCGATCTGAGTGTGACTCGCGAGAAGCGGCGCGAGCACTTTTAGCGGGTTAGCCAGAATATTGGCCACCGTTATGTCAGCAACATAATCAAGCGTGGAGTGGGTGGTAGAAAACTCAATCGCCACACCGTTTTGTTGCGCGTTATAACGAGCCGCCTCAATAGCCTGCGAATCAATATCCACACCAACCGCATGATGTGCGCCCAGTTTCATGGCGGCAATCGCTAAAATACCTGAACCTGTGCCGTAATCGAGCATGGATATTTTTTTCGGTGGTTGTTGCAGCGATTTTTGCAATGATTCAAAAGTTGCTTCCAACCATTGCAGACATAGTCGTGTAGTTGGATGGCTGCCCGTGCCAAAGGCTGCGCCAGGATCTAGCGAAATATTAATAGCCGCACTATCGGGCGCGTTATGCCATGTAGGTACAATCCATACCCGCTCAGAAATTTTAATAGGCTGAAATTGATCGCGATTCTGTTGCACCCAATCAACATCTTCGAGCGTTTCAACAGTCAGCAATGGCAGCTCAAACTCCAGCACTGAGGCGGCTTCCCGGGCTATGCCTGCGGGATCTGCATCCGGCAAAAACAACGCTGTTAATTTGCAACTGTCCCACAGGCCTGCACTGGCACCGGGTTCACCAAAGATCGGTTTTTCGGCTGCAGTACCTTCAGCCGCATCCTCGACGTTTATTGAAATTGCGCCCAATTCCATCAAGGCATCACCAAATGCGTCAGCCTGCTCACGCGGCATGTGCAAAACGAGATTTAACCAGCTCATCGAATCTACTTGCCGAAAAACGCCATCAATCAGCTTCCCCACCTGCAATTTTTTTCAGCTTTGCCATGCGCTGTTCAAGAAAATGAATGGAAGTGCCGCCGCGAATAAAAGCCGCGTCATTCATTAACTCCTGATGCAACGGCAAATTAGTATGAATACCCTCGACAACCATTTCGGAGAGCGCTGTTCTCATCCTTGCGAATGCCTGCTCGCGGGTATCACCATGCGCAATGACTTTAGCAATCAATGAATCGTAGTAAGGCGGTACAAAATAATCGGCATAAACATGCGAATCTACCCGGATGCCTGGTCCACCCGGCACATGAAAGCGAGTAATGCGGCCAGGCGAAGGCACAAACGAAACTGGATTTTCGGCATTGATGCGACATTCCACTGCATGGCCACGCAACTGGATATCTTTTTGCCGATAACGCAAACGATGGCCTGCGGCAATGCGAATTTGCTCTTGGACAATATCAACGCCCGTAATCATTTCCGATACCGGATGCTCAACCTGAACGCGGGTGTTCATTTCAATAAAAAAGAACTCATCTTTTTCAAATAAAAACTCAAAAGTACCCGCTCCGCGATAACCCATTTTTGCGCAGGCCTCTGCGCAACGCTCGCCAATCCGGTCGCGCAGTTTCGGCTTTAATTCCGGCGCTGGTGCCTCTTCAATAATTTTTTGATGACGCCGCTGCATGGAGCAATCACGCTCCCACAAATAAATTGCGTTCTTGTACTCGTCACACAGCACCTGAATTTCGATATGGCGAGGATTCTCCAAAAATTTTTCCAGGTACACCATGGGATTACCAAACGCGGATTGGGCTTCGGCCTTTGTCATTTGCACTGCGTTGACCAAAGCAGCTTCGGTATGCACCACACGCATACCACGACCGCCTCCACCGCCAGCCGCTTTGATAATGACCGGATAACCGACTGCAGCCGCAATTTTGCGAATTTCTTTCGCGTCATCAGGCAGTGCGCCGTCAGAACCGGGCACGCAGGGAATGCCCAGCCGTTTCATTGCTGCTTTCGCAGCAACTTTATCGCCCATCATGCGAATATTTTCGGGTTTGGGGCCAATAAAAACGAAGCCCGAGTTTTCAACTCTTTCCGCAAAATCAGCGTTTTCAGATAAAAAGCCGTAGCCTGGATGAATAGCTTGTGCATCCGTTACTTCGGCAGCGCTAATGATGGCAGGAATATTAAGGTAGCTATCTTTAGATGGAGCGGGTCCGATACAAACTGACTCATCCGCCAGCATCACATATTTGGCATCAGCATCCGCTTCAGAATGAACTGCCACTGTTTTAATCCCGAGCTCGCGGCAGGCACGTTGAACCCGGAGCGCAATTTCACCACGGTTAGCAATCAGAATTTTTTCAAACATTGCGCCGGTACGCGTACCGGCAGGGCCAGAGCCAAATACCGCCATAGTGGGTACTCGCCTATTCGATAATAAAAAGAGGTTGGCCGTATTCAACCGGCTGGCCATTCTCAGTCAATATGGCTTTAACCACACCTGAAGCATCAGATTCGATTTCATTCAATAACTTCATCGCCTCAATAATACATAGGGTTTGTCCTTTAGCCACGGTCTGCCCAATTTCAACAAAAGATGGCGTGCCTGGCGACGGCGAACGGTAAAACGTACCAACCATAGGCGATTTCAGGGTATGACCCGCGGGCTCTGCTGGTATCGCCGCTCCTGCGACTGCAACCGGCATCGCTGGCATTAAATTTGCGGGCAGCATCATCGAGGTTGGCGTCATGGGTTGCATGAAAGGCGTGTTATTACCGTTGCGGCTAATCCTGACTTTTTCTTCGCCTTCGGTAATTTCAAGCTCGGCAATGCCGGATTGCTGCACCAGGTCAATCAGCGTTTTAATTTTTCTTAAATCCATCGTCTCCACCTTCTACAATGCTAAGCAACAAAAAGTCCGCAAGGATCGCAAGCGGACTACGGGTGCTGCTGTTTTTATTTTGTATGTTTTTCGTTCGCGCTTCGGGATTCAAACTTAGGCGACGCAACATGAACTGTAGCCGTCACATCAGCACTAACCATGCTAGCTGAAAGCATACGAATGGCTGCATCGAGTGCAAATTCATAGCCCATGGCACCCAAGCCCGTAATAACGCCCACCGCCTTGTCTGAAAAATATGAATGATGCCGAAACACCTCACGCGTATAAATGTTTGAAAGATGCACTTCAATAAACGGAATCGCAACTCCGCTCAAAGCATCACGTAAAGCCACGCTGGTGTGGGTAAACGCAGCCGGATTGATGATGATAAAGCCCACCCCCGAATGCTGCGCTGCATGCACAGCGTCAATTAAGGCAGACTCGGAATTGCTTTGGAAACATTCCATAGCTATTTTTGAGTACTCCGCTTTTTGGCACAAGCGAGCATCAATATCGGCCAGAGTAACGCCCCCATAATGCTCAGGCTCGCGTGTCCCAAGCAGGTTTAAGTTGGGGCCATGAAGAACTAATATCTTGTACATAGAGGTTAGTTTGCCTCAAATCAACGCAGATTGTCCAGTTGATCGGCGAAGTTATGCATGCTTATCTTCAAACGGCAATCTGATATGAGCGCAAATGTTGAGTGCATAACATGGTCATAACGCTCTCCTGAACGACTAGAATTATGCTTTCCTCTCCCCAAAGCTTTCAGTATTTTATGTAGATCTCGCCGTACTTAATTGCAACGTCTTGCGAAAAATTGCCCTCTTAACGTAAATAAACATCAAATAACGGAACTTACGCATATTAATACTATTTAGGCAGATTTTTGATAATAACAGCTTCGAATTCATCCTCCCGAATAATCCCTAAACGGGCACTTATCACCTCACCACCTGGCCGGATGATCACCGTATGAGGCAATAGGCCCAAGCGATTACCAAGTCGCTTGGAAAACTCAATTGCCCCGCCCTCATCAGGAAGCAAAGGGTATCCAACAGATAGCTTTTGTGCGAAGTTAGCCACATTTGATGGTGAGTCAGCTGCAATACCAATGATTTGCAGGCCTTTCGCTGCGTATTTTTTCTGTAAATTTGCAAAAATAGGCATTTCTTCTTTACAGGGGCCGCACCAAGTAGCCCAAAAATTAATAACCAATAATTTATGTTGCCATTGCCCCAAAGATTGGGGGTTGCCTGCCATGTCCATGAAGCTACTGGTATAAATGGTGCCCGCGCTCGCATCAAGTTCGCTAATTTTAGTCGGCAGCGTATCAGATCTACCTGTACACATTGCCAACCCAGCCAACCCGACCAGCAACAATACGCCCGCTCCAACAATGAGTATCAAAACCCTTGCCGACTTGGAGTTATGCTTGTTGATCGTTTCCATTGTTTCTTGTGCGCTAATATTTAAGGGGGTTTACGGATCAAATCAGATATAGAGGCGGACGGCTTTACTGTGCTTGAGCTCAATGGCGTTAAGGGGTTGAGGGCCGGACCGAGTGCCGAACTCGGCGAAAAAGCTGGCCCTGCAACGGGATTCACCCGATCCCTTGAACGAGCATTCAAAATAAATTGATGGCGTAATGGGGGATAGCAAACCCCCACATCCGCGCAGCCTTGAGAGGTGACGTTAATACTGACAATATCATTCTCAGCATCAGATGATATAGCCATGCCATTTGCGCCGTTCAATATGCGGCCCATTTTGTGACTAAAGGGCAAAAGTACGCGCACGCTTTTCCGATAAGTCTCAACTCGTCCAAAGGTTGCGTCATGTTTAACTTTTCCTGCGGGCGTAATGGCTTTATGAAAAATTGTGGAGTCATTTTGCCCTGCAAATTTAAAACGGCTTCGATACATATAATAGCCATTTGCGATGATGTAATGAAGCTCGATTGTGTTCGCATTGATCATCTTGGCCGACACCTGAAAAGCCTCTTCGGCGGCCAGCAGTTCTGCCGCAATGACGAGATCGCTTTGCGCTGCAAATATTGATCGCGTCGTTCCCAACATGGCCAAAATGCAAAGCTGAGCAAAGACCCGCCGAGTGCGCTGATTTTTTCTTATGATTTGCCCTGCTTTTTCAGTGCAATTAGCGACGTCATTATTTTGTGAGCTCATCTGCGATCCCGTTTAAATTCAATTTAGTTGGCAAGAACCTGCGATTGTCGGGAACGACGCGGGGGTTATACCGTCATAGAAATGACATCGACCCATTACGCCCACTTAGGTACGAAAAGCAGTCACGACCATGGCGATTGAGTGCAAGTTTGTCATCTTTACAGCAAGGTT
>Ga0209724_1002017_pt1 | contig 17808 bp, 14 predicted proteins | sample grotaG_FD_184143 | JGI IMG/M metagenome (GOLD analysis project Ga0209724, IMG submission 184143) | Glacier valley bacterial and archeal communities from Borup Fiord, Nunavut, Canada, to study Microbial Dark Matter (Phase II) -... | ecosystem: Environmental > Aquatic > Freshwater > Ice > Glacier ...
AATCCGGTCATTGACCGAAACACGCTGCGATGTCCGTTGAGGTACTGGTATTGGAGTATCATTGCGCTAGTCTACCCCATGTCCGCTAATTCCGAATGTTATCTACTGGTTCACTGCTGTAACGCACAACATGAAAGTCAGGTGTATATCGATGTGTTTTACCCGCCCACTCGTATTCAATTATGAAAGGCTGTTCTTCAAATGTTTTGACATCGGGATCGTAATCCAGCAGGTAAATAAAATCGCGCTCGATAGTCGACTCAAAAGCAATCATCCGCCCAACCTTGAGTGATGGGTGATGACCGATGATATTGCCACCTCGATTAGATACTTTTCTGGTAGGCACAAGTATTGACTCCTGGTATATACTTGAGTGGCGTGATAGTGACGTTTACCACTATTCAGTTTCAAATGTAACCGAATGGATACATTATAGCACGCACGTTCGGAGCGAGTCAATAGACTCGAGGAAGAATCTTTATCTTGGATAACATTTACATCTCCGAGAGGCGCCTGGAGATTGCCAATAGAATACGCGAAGCACGTAGTCGGGCAGGCTTCACGCAAGCAAAAGCCGCCGAGTTGATTGGTTGTTCACGCGTTCACTTCAGCCGGGTGGAACAGGGAACGAAAGATTTGACAGGTATCGAACTGGAAATACTCGCGCGCGGGTTCGGCGTACCAGTAACTTATTTCTTTCGCCGTTTGGAAGACTATCCGAATGCTTCACCAATCCGGCGATCCATCGAACGACAGCCTACTTGAAAGCATGTAGGCTAGTCTCATCAACTTGAAACACTAAGTAGGCTGGTCTCATCAACTTGGAACATGAATCTCATCAACTAGGGTAACGAATGACATCTTTACCCTTAAATGAGTCTCATGAACTAGGAACACCTACAGGATTCTGCAGGTTTTCCTAGTTGGTGAGACTCGGCCCCAAGCTGGTGAGATTCATGTACAGCCGTAACGAATCAAGTAAAGTTGTTTTGACCGCATATTGATTCGAAGTCGAGCAGAAAACCTTAATGCGGTCTGTCTTCCTCCAGAAACCAGAAATGCCCGGTATAGTGCGTGCCATACCGGGCAATAAGTCCATGAGCAGCGCTTAACCGTCGTAGCTACCTGGCTGCGTTGGAGTCGCTCGCCGCCGTGCGTGCAAGGCAGGATAGGTTAACAGTTCCAATAATGCGAGGCATAGCAGCGCCGCTGAGCATCGTGCTTTGGGTGGTGCGGTATGCCGATTTCTGAGCAGAGCGACAAATAAATCGAACATTGAATGACTCTCTCTATTAGATGATGGCATGTAACAGGCTGTACAAACCGATAGCATTTATCGGTGGCTAGTCAGGAATGAATAACGATCAATGATCTGATTTGTGGTGACGATCGGGACACGTAGGGGAGTACGGACACAAGGCAGAATATAAGCAAGGGTTTTACTGAAATTTATCATAACTCTATAAAAAAGTTGATCGAAACGAAATTTACCAAAACATCTTGGATAGTTGAAAGACCTTGATAAGCTGAGATAAGGGGTAGCACCTGCGTTATCAAACTTACTTCAGGCTGTTGCCGCGCTTGATAGCTCCTTCTCCAAATTTGTCTTTCAGCTTGTCGAGCGTTGTTTGTAAGTGTTTCTTCTTTTCGAGATCAGGATCAACCCATAGGCCGAGCTGCTGTGGTTTGTCTTCAAAACCGCTGACGCCCACGCCGATCAGTCGGATAGGTCGGCCTCGTGTCCACACCTGCTCAAACAGTGCGAAGGCGGCCTCGAAAATCTCGTCGTCCAGATCGGTTGGTGAGAGCAATGACATTTGGCGCGTGACCGTCTCGAAATTCGACCAGCGCACTTTTATCTTGACCGTGCGTGCCAGCAGTCCCGATTGGCGGGTATGCCGTCCTACGCTATCAGAAAGTTGTTGCAGGGTGTCTGTCAGCGGCCTGATCGCTCGAACATCCACATTGAAAGTCGTTTCCTTGCTGATTGACTTCGTTTCATCAGCGGCCTCAACCGGTCGATCGTCAAAACCCTGCGCACGCTGAAACAGCTCTTGACCGTGTTTGCCAAAACACTGTATCAAATCCGCTTCTGATTGTTTAGCAATATCGCCAATGGTGTGGATACCGAGTCGGCTGAGGTGCTCGGCGGTTTTAGGACCAACACCCCACAACTCTCGGATCGGCAGCGCAGCCAGAAACGCCGCTTCAGTGCCCGGCTCGATCACCTGAATTGCATTCGGCGGATTGTCGCTGCGCACTTTAGCTTTGCCAATCGTGTTGGCGATCTTGGCGACCAGTTTATTGGTAGCGACGCCCAGTGAACAGGGTAAGCCGAGCTGCGTATTGATGTCGCGTTGAAGGCTTGCGGCGATCGTTTCCGCAGAATCCCGCAGACTGCTGACATCGAGAAAGGCTTCGTCAATCGACAATTGCTCGACAAAAGGCGTCAGGTTGTTGAGGATCATCATGACCTGCTGTGACGCTTTTTCATAGGCGGCGAAATGAGCGGGGATAATTTTCAAGTGCGGGCACACCTTCACTGCCTGACCCATCGGCATCGCGGAGTGCACCCCGAATTTTCGAGCGGCATACGAGCAGGACGCGACGACTCCGCGCTGCTCTGGACGTCCACCGACGGCAAACGGAATGCTGCGCAGGGAGGGATCACTTAGGATTTCGATAGAGCAGTAAAACGCATCGAGATCGAGATGTAGAATTTTTCGAGGCATCGCTATGCGCCTATGTATAAGGGTGACTTGAATTTGCCTGCGCCCTTCGTTATTATACTATGTGTCCCTATCAACAGCAGGAACGGTGAATGCAGCGGGTATATCGATCAGATCAACTGCGTCATGACTACTGTTGTATCCCACCGATATTGACCGGTTCAGCGTTATCTTCGTGACAAACCACATCTCTGGCCGAGACGTTTGTTTCGATCTGGACACGCCACGAACGCTGAAGATTCGATACAACGGGCTGCTCAATCCAGATGGCAGCGCTCACTCACATTCAACGCGCCAATCCCCATTATCGAGGTTCATCGCTATGACTGCGGCTTCGCATAAACGGTACGCCTGGGATGCCCTCAGCTTTAATTCCAGCGAGTAACCACTCTGCAACAAATAGGGTTCGCGCAGATGAGTCGGCTCGGCGTTGATAAGTGCAGGGCCAGTCCCTACAAATTCTTGGAACTGATGCGGATCCAGCTCATAGAACGCATCAAGCGTTTTGATCGCTACTTCACGCCAAGAATGCGTTTCCATGCGCTGCCTTAAAACATAGACAGCCACAGGTGTTTTGCCAGTTACATTCTGTGCATTGAGTGCCTCCTCAATGTCTGCGTCACGTCCGAAGTACGGCCAAATGGTGAGCGCCCGCTCAGCCAACGCCTCAGCACGGTTTTGAATGACCACTTCATTCCAAGCCTCTACTTGATCAAAATAATGGTTCAGCTCCAAATGGCTGTTCAGATAAAGCGTGCGTTTCTCTGGATAGGGTTTGTTGGACGCCTGACTGTTATAAGCGGTCAGGGTCAGATTACCCAAGGTATGCAGGCGCTCTTCATACAGTGTGTCGTAATCCAGACCAAGGTGTTCTGTCCACCACTCCGTCAGCGATTGGGGCATGATGTGTTCAATTGTCAGATTATCGAATGTGGCTTGCTCGCGATGTGCATAAGATGCTTCAAGGGTTTCCAGGATTAACTGCGTATTCGCTCTGCGTTGACCGGGGCCATAAAGTGCGGTCGTGATCAGGCGCGCTCGGAAATCCGCGTTTTTGGGAGTTTGACGCCCCATGATCAGTTGCATTTGCAGCCCGTCGACCAGATTGTCTGCATTGTTCTCTTTGGCTTGACGATATAAAAATGGAAAAGTTTTATTGAGCGAACTGGTAGGCAGTCCACACACAAACCGCCGGATGATGAAAGTCTCTACTATGCCCAAAATTTGGACGAATTCTCCGGGAGAGAGATGTCCAGTTGCATAATCTTGATAACAGTTCAGCAAAAATGGATACCCTGTAGTGAGAGTCAATCGCTTGAGTCGTGCTAGGGCTGTGCGAATGGCCGGATGGGGTTCTTGAGAGGGATCGATCAGCCGGTGATAGTAATCGGCATAGGTAGCGATCTCTTGGAGGGCTTCTATCGCATCGTAGTCTTTGTAACGTTCTTTCAACATGAAGTAGACCGAATCTTCTTTAATAATCACGCCCACGCGCATCAAAAAGTGTCGAATGAATTCCGTTAGATCCGCTTTTAACCTTTGTTCCATCGGTTGCCATAACCGTTGATGAGTGGCTTCCTGATCGTTTACATGAATCCGCATGAAAAAGTAGTTGCGAATGAGATCAGCTTGCGTGAGTGGGCGACCTTTGGCGTTTAGACTCTCGAAAATAATATGCGCATTGTCGTCTTTACCCAGAAGAATACTCACCACGGAAAGGCGTTTGATCAAAACATTGAATAAATCGTTCAGCGAGTAAGATAATTGGCTCAGTTTACGCCAGAAGAAATCATAGCATTCGCCTAGTTTTGTTCTTGATAAAGCGACTCTGTCACTGGCATCGCTTCCCACAATAGCCATAAAGTCTGCACGATCTACCTGAGTGGGCATCAACTTATATAAATCCATGGCTTCGGCGAACGGATTAATCAGCATGGTTTGCTCTATTCTTTGGGCGAGTGTTCCCGTCTCTGGCATCGTGGAGGCGACATCACGCATGGCGGTCAGCAGGATAATAATGGTGGTTAGGCGTTGTTGGCCGTCAATCAACAGATATTTTGTCACGCCTTCGGGCACGGAATTCGTTTGCATGGTCACGATTGACCCGATAAAATGACTTTCTGGCTCCGGATTTTCCAATAAAAATACCAGATCAGTCCATAAGACGTCCCACTGTTCTTTTGTCCAACTATAAGCGCGCTGAAAAAGCGGCACCACATACTGTTTAGTGCCTTCGATAATGGGTTGAAGCCGCGTTTCTGAAGCTTGCATTTGGATTTCCCGATTTAAAGTTTTGATTGCTGTGCTGATGGATAATGTTAACGTAAAAGCAGCTTATTGAGTCCACGATCAAGACGACGCGCGCGTTTTCTCCCGCCTCTTTTTCCCCCTACCTCCCGGGGCGCTTATAGCGGTTTTCGGTTGGTGTTGGTGTCCCGGCCCCCTTCTTTATAACACTGATCACTGTCGGGGCGAGGTGACGCACGTGCGGCAGCTATCGCGGTTAAGCGCGGCTTCAACTTCCAACCGGACGAAATCGCGTGGGTTGTCGAGCCGCCGATTGCCTTGCTCATCAACAGCGTCGATCCAATGCGCGCCAATGACGATCAACGCTACATCAGTTTGATTGATCGCCTCGTTGATTTTGCCGACAAAGTTAGCGCCACCGTGAATGCTGTCAAGGTCCCGGAAAACATTTTTTCGACCAAAGGCGGCTTCTAGGCGGTCATCAATACGGCCTACGATTTGGCTGCTGTCGGTACGTCGATACGAGATGAAGACCTTAGCCACCGCGATCTTGCCTTTGTTACAACGGATGGATCATATGCTGAGTACGTTTACTTTAGCGCATCAGCGTCGCCGCTACAAGAGCGGATCGATCTTGGGGCACGTATGTCGCGACTCCCCGAATCAAGACACAACACTTCGTTAGTATTCAGGTGTCTATTGCGATAAAGCAGGTCGTCTAGCCGCACCTTCATATATTCCAGCGGATCGAGCGCTTCACCAATGGTCAACATACCGAGTCTGCCAGGGCGCGGTCGAGTGTTTCAATCAACTCTTTGCTTCACCCCGATTTTCAACAAACGTTCGCGCGACGCCCCATCCAGGGTTAGTTGGTGGCTGTTACCGCAGGTGCCGTAAGGGCAGATGCGGTCGTTTGAAGTGGGCAGGTCGTGCTATCGTCCTGAATATTATCGAAACACACGGTAAAACCCCTGCCTTTAGGCATGGGGATATAAGGTGGAATTTGTTTTTTTGAGTTGAACCGGTACTATCTAACCATCATGTTGAACCTGGTTGAAACGCACAGAAACTACCAATATCGTTTGTACCGTTGCGACAAGAAAGATCGCAAACTGCGGCACAAGCTATTTGTTGCATCGCTCATCTGGAATCACCTGGTTGCTTTACAGCGGCGTTACTATCGGCTGACAGGCCAATACATCTCATTGATAACGATGAACAGGCATGTCCTGAAGCTACGTCGAACGGGTAAGTTCAAGTTGTGGAAAAAACTGCATTCGCAATGCTGTCAGGATGTATGCAAGCGTTTAGACGATGGCTACCAGCGTTTTTTCAAGAAGCTGGCGAAAGGCCGTCCCAAATTCAGGAAAGCGCGAAAATATAGCTCGTTCACGTTTCCACAATCGGGCTTTACCGTAAAAGCCCTGCCAAATGGCAAACGCTATGTTTGCCAAATAAGATAATACCGTTTCGATTGACGGCAGCGTGTACAAGTTCGTGAAACACCGTGACATGGGCGGCATGGTCAAGACGCTGACCATCAAGCGTGACAAGGTCGGGCGGTTGTGGTTGGTGTTCAGTGTCATCGAGAAAATAGTCGCGGGCGAGGCCAGCACGGGTGAAAGCGGCGGCTTCGACTTCGGCTTGAAAACGTTTCTGGTCGATGACAGCGCAAAACGCTACCCCAACCCACTCTATTTCGCGCAGGACCTTCACAAAACACGCAAGTTGAACAAGGTGTTATCGCGCAAGGTGCCGGGTTCAAAACACCACAAAAGAGCACGCCGTGACCTGGCTAAGCATCATGCGCATACCGCCAACAAACGCCGTGATCATCAGTTCAAGTTGGCTCACCAACTTTGCGATGTCTACGATACTTTGTATTTTGAAGACCTGAATCTGCAAGGCATGAAGGCGCTCTGGGGACGCAAAGTATCCGATCTGGGCTTCGCCAGTTTTTTGACCATCCTGCGTTGGGTGGCTTTCAAGCGTGCGAAAACGGTGATCAAGATCGATCGTTTCGCACCTTCCACGAAAACTTGTTCAGGTTGTGGCGCTCAGCACCAGCTCACGTTGCGCGATAGAACTTTGTCCTGCGCCTGCGGTCTGGTGATCGACCGGGATCACAATGCCGCCATCAATATCAAAGTCTTCGGGGCATCGAAGACCTACCAGACCGTCGGTCAGCCGTAGGTTCGCCTGCGCAGTCGGGTTTGACGGTAGAAGCCCCTGCCTTTAGGCATGGGGAGTATGTCGCCTTAGCCACTAAATCTATGAGGTCTGATAGAAATTTTGGTAGCCTGAAAAGTGTTTCCGATGTATTACTCCCGATAATCTTGCTTTGCTTGACATAATGCTGTGATGCATCATTTTGATTGGTACAGGTGTTTCCCTCTCCACTGTGCGAAGAAGGAAATGAGTTTCGAGGCTTCAGGCGGTCACGACGGGCTGCGCGTCCCATACCTGAACGCCAGTCAGATACGCGGCCATCTCTGCCAGCCGATTCGAGAAGCCCATCTCGTTATCGTACCAGGCGGCCACCGATACCAGCGTATCACCGATCACATTCACCAGCGGAATATCGATGATCGATGAATGCGAGTCACCGACGATGCGCGAGGACGCCCATTCTTCTTCGAGGACGCCCATGATATTCTTGAGCGGCGCTTCGCTGGCAGCATGGCGGAAGGCGGCTTTCAGTTCATCCACCTTCACCGCACGCTCTACCACGACGTTCACTTCAACGATGCTGCCGGTACGGGTCGGCACGCGATACGATTTGCCCGTCATTTTCAAGTCCGGCCATACGAAAGCAAGCACCTTCGCTGCGCCTGACGACGATGGAATGATATTTTCCGAAGCAGCCCACGAGTCGCGACGATCTTTCATTGGCTGATCGGTCAGCGATTGGGTGTTCGTGTAGGAGTGAACCGTCGCGAAAAAGCCCGCCTTGATCCCGTAATTTTCCTGCAAAACCTTGACCATTGGGGCCACGCCGTTGGTGGTGCAGCTTCCCATGCTGATGATGTGATGCTTGGCCGGATCGTACTGATGTACGTTGATGCCGGGCAACAGCACCGCATCGCAATCTTGCAACGTCTTGGGCGGCCCGCTGACGAGCACTTTTTTCGCGCCGCGATCGAGGTGCGCCTGTGCGCCCGCGCGAGTGGTGGCGCGTCCGGTGCATTCGATCACCAGATCAACACCGAGATCGCCCCAATTGGGAATCGCGTCGGATGAATTGTAATAGTTGATCTCACGCCCGCCAATGACAAAGCCGCTGTTGGTGGGCTTGACTTCTTCATGCCAGCGCCCATAATTCGTATCGACTTCAAACAGCGCGGCCAACGTTGGAATATCGCGAATGTCCGAGATTGAGAACGGCGTGAACAGGTTGCGTTGCAGCGCGACTCGCAAGGCAGAACGCCCGATGCGCCCGAATCCGTGTATGGCTATTTTACTCATGGAAAGTTTCGACTCCTAATAGTGCTCACTGGATGGGCGTTCGCCTAGACGGTATAGGAACGCTGTCGCCCATATTCTGTACGGCTGCAAGTATAGAATCGACCGCCAAAAATAGCTATGATTCTTGTCATTTGTGCCAGAGCGGGACTTTCACAGCGTCTTGCCCCCTTCCCCTGTAATCCGGGAAAGGGTTGGGGTTAGGGGTCAATGACTTTGCATCACCTATAATCAGCAGCGCACGCTAAACTCTGCTAGACTCGTACTAAGCTAACATAGGTCTCTATACCGTTTGGACACCAAAACTGTCGTCACCACCATTCAACTGATCATTGCGCCAGTGGTCATGATCTCGGCCTGTGCGCTGCTGAATAACGGCTTGCTGACGCGCTACGGAACCGTCAACAATCGGCTGCGCGCCCTGACCAAAGAGCGGCTTGATCTGACGCTGAACAAACATCAAATCCAGTTGCTCAGCATGGACTATCTGGTAGAGCGCATCCAACAAATTGATCGCCAACTGCCCGATTTACTGGATCGCCACCATAAGATTCACAGAGCGTTGACCGCCGTTTACATGTCGATCATGTTCTACGTGCTGACTATGTTCGTGATCGCTTTTTCGGCACTTTCGACTTTCAACTGGTCTGCCGATATTACGCTTACCTCGTTCATGATCAGCACCGGTATTTTATTTGTGGGCATCACCACGGCAGTTCTGGAAATTCGCGAGTCCAAAGATGCGTTGACTTACGAAGTAATTCGCGTACTGGAAATTGCATCACCCGTCAGCATCAATGCCGAAAAAGCAAAAGGCGCGCATCAGGAAGACATCGACGCACAGCAAGCGATGCAGCAAGTTCAACAGGAAGCTGAAAGGCAACCGTGACTCATCCCGCCACCGTCATTTTATATGTTGAGGATCACCCACCCGCACGAATGCTGATGCAGGCCATCATCGCGGATATGACGGGCTATCACCTGGCGTTGGCGGGCACTGGCGAAGAAGCGTGCAAAGCTGCCATGGAACGGCTGCCCGCGCTGTACATTGTCGATCTGGATTTGCCGGATACCGATGGCTTGACACTGGCCGCCGCCTTACGCGCGATTCACGAAGCGCCGGTGCTACTCGTGTCGGCCTATGCGGAAGCCGTCAAGGATGCGCCGATCCGTACGCTCATTTACGATTACCTCGCTAAACCTTTGGACCCGGACTATGTGGTGGCGACTATTCACCGCGCCCTGGCCTGAAAAAGGGCTGCCTAACCCGGTGCTGCTGGAAGCCGCGCCGCGCATTCGCCGTTATTGGCGGGTGCAAATGTGGCTGATCGCGCTAGGCGAAGTGGCGCTGTGGCTGATCACGCAGGCGCAAGGGCTGCCGCACGCTCGCAGCTACGCGCTTCCGGCGCTGCTGATGGGTGGCGCGTATTGTTTCGGGCTGCTGCCCTTCAATACGGTATGGCTGACAGGCGTTACCGCGCTGTTCCTGATACAGGGAATGCTCCTGCAAGGCTTGGGACCAGCGACGGCGCTTTCCCTGATGCTGCCTTACAACGTTGCCGCAATGATCCTGACCGGGCGGCGGCGCGTTTTTGTGCAGGCGTGCTGCGTCATTGGCTTCTGGTTCAGCTTGCTGTACAGCATTCTGCATATTTATCAGCTTGCGCCGCCCGGCTATTTGCAGATTTGTTATAACATTTTGCTGGCGACGCTGACTTTTCAGGCGCTGCGCTTTCTCAATCAATTGGCGGTTGATCTGAGCATGGCCTACGTGGAGCGTGAAGTGACGCAGCAGGTGACCGAACGCAGCCAACAATTTCTGGCGCGTGTCAGTCACGAATTGCGAACGCCGCTCAATTCGGTGCTTGGCTTTGCAAAGTTGATCCGGCGTACCGAACTAGCGCCGACTCAAAGCGCTTATCTGGCGCAGATCATCGAAGAAGGCGAACAGCTCAACCGACTCGTCAGCGATCTGTTGGATAGCGCACAGCTTTCCGCCGGACGCTTGATCTTAGCGCCGGATGTGTGCGATGTGAACGCCATTTGTCGCGCGGTGGCCGATGAAATTCACTCGATACTGAAGCCCACCGTCACGCTCAGCGTTGAATTTACGCCGGAGCTGCCGACGATTTGCGCCGATACCTTGCGGGTTCGGCAGATCGTGCGTAATCTGGTCAGCAATGCCGCTAAATATACGGCGCACGGCCACATCACGATCCGCACGGCGTACAGCGACGGTTGGATACAAGTTCTGGTGGATGATAGCGGGCCGGGCATCCCCGCCGATCAATATGAATTTGTGTTTGTGCCGTTCGTCAAGCGTGATAGTCGCAGTCCGGGCGTGGGGTTGGGGCTGGACATCGCACGCCAGCTTGCGCGGCTGCATGGGGGCGACATTCACTTGCAAAGCATCGTCGGTCAGGGCAGCGTTTTCACGATCGCGCTGCCCATTGAAGCGGTTACGACGATCACATTACCGTCGTTACCCGCGCCGTCCCAATCCACCTAACAAGCCGCCAGTGGTGCGTGATGCGGCGGGCGGCGTACTACTGTCAGGCGTGGCAAGCGTTGGCACGAGCGCTACGGCATTCATCGCGCTGAGTTCGGCTTCGGGGTCGCGGAACTGCATGGTGTACAACCGCGCGTACAGCCCATTGCGCGCCATCAGTTCGTCGTGGGTGCCGATCTCGCTGATCTTGCCACGTTCCAGCACCACGATCCGATGCGCCACTTTGATGGTGCTCAGGCGATGCGCAATGATCACGGTGGTACGCCCTTGCATCAGCCGATCGAGCGCTTCCTGTACCAGTTCCTCGGATTCGCTGTCGAGCGCACTGGTAGCCTCATCCAGCAACAGCACGCGCGGGTCTTTGAGGATCGCGCGGGCAATGGCGACGCGCTGCCGCTGCCCGCCGCTCAGCTTGACGCCGCGTTCACCGACGATCGTCTGATATTTATCGGGCAGCCCTACGATAAAATCGTGCGCATTCGCTGCTTTTGCCGCCGCAATGATCTCGTCTTCGGTCGCGTCAAGCCGTCCGTAAGCGATGTTGTCGTGAATAGTGCCACCAAATAACAGCGTCTCTTGCGGCACAATGCCGATCTGTGAGCGCAAATCCTTTTGGGTGACTGACCGTAGATCGTTGCCGTCAATGCTGACCACGCCCGCCGTCGGATCATAAAAGCGCGGGATTAAGTTGAACAGCGTGCTCTTACCCGCTCCGCTCGGCCCCACCAACGCGATGATCTCACCCGCTGCAATCTCCAGCGTGATGTTTTCCAGCACGGGGGTACGCGTATCGTAGCTGAACGATACATCGCTGAACGTAATGCGCCCATTAGAAACGGTCAATGCTTTGGGCGTCAGCGGGTCTTGAATGCTGGCTGGGGTATCCAAAATCTCGAATACACGCCGCACTGCGCCGAGCGCCTCACGGGTTTGACCATACAAGCCCGCCAACCCGCCCAAGTTCGCCGCGATCGTAATGCCATAGATCAGGAAGCCGCTGATGGTTGCCAGCGTCAGGCGTCCGGCGATCACTTCATGGCCGCCAAACCATAACACCGCCGCCACTGCGCCAAAGCCCAGAAATGACATCAGGCCGCCAAAGCTGGAACGGAACACCGCTAAGCGCATGGCCGTATTCAACGTGCGCCGAATGGTGGCTACATAGCGCGTCACTTCATATTCTTCGCGGGCGAAGCTCTTGACCACGCGAATCCCTTGCAAGCCTTCATCCAGCGCCACGGTCGAGTCGGCCAGATTATCCTGAACTTGTGTGCTCAAGCCCTGGAAAGAGCGCCCGAATACGATCGCAATGACTGCGATAATCGGCACTAAGACGACGATGAACAGCGCCAGCTTCCAATCCAGAAAAAACACGATCGCTACCGAGCCGATCAGCGATAGCAAATTGCTGAGCAACTGCGTGATCGTGTTGACCAGTACGTTGCGCACCAAACTTACATCGCTGCTGATGCGTGAGATCAGCTCACCGATACGGCGGCTTGCATAAAATTCCAGCGAGAGTGATTGCAAATGGCGGTACAGCGACTCGCGTAGATCGACCAGGATGTGCTCGCCGATGTACGCCAGATAATACGACTGAATGAACTGAAAAACGCTGGTCGCTGCGAAGATGGCGACGAGTGCCAGCGTCACCGAATTGAGCAAATCGGGGTTGAACGGCGGGCTGAGCACTGCGCTCAACAGACCGACGATCACCAGCGGAAAGACTAATCCTAATCCGCTGTATAAGAGCAGCGCGATCAATGCGATCAGCATCCGCCCGGCGTAAGGTCGCAAATAACTGAACAGCCGTCCGGTGTTGATCGGAGTATTCGGCGTTTCGATGGCGTCGGCGGAACGGGTGGGAGCAGCATCACGGCTGCGGCGTCCAAAAGCCATAATAAAAGAGCCTCCTGCAAAAACGCGGTAGCACTACACATGCATATGTGAAATTATACACTATTACGCACATCGGGCTGCTGAGTTGCAAATCAATTTTGCTGTGGGTATACTGTTGCGCGCTGAAGGGGAGCAGCAGGTAATGTGCTGCTCTTTTTTATTGCACACAGCGCCTCTTGCACATGTTGAAATGCGTTGAGAAATATCTCGAAAGTATCGGTAAAAGCGCGTTGATTCTTGATCGTCACAAACAACGTATCGCCAACTGGGTGCGCCGCGCGCCGTGGTCAATGCACCTTTTGCAGATGGGCTGGCGGCGTTTCGGCCAACCGTGGATCACGGTAGGTGCGCTCGGCGCAGTCTTCAATGAGGCTGGACAGGTGCTGATCGTCGAACATGTTTTTCACCCGCACCACCCCTGGGGACTCCCCGGCGGCTGGATGAACCGTAACGAAACGCCCGATCAGACTGTGATCCGCGAACTGCGCGAAGAAACGGCGCTCACCGTCGTGATCGACAAGCCGCTGATCATCACGAACAGCGCGCTCATGCCGAACCATCTGGACGTTGCATTTTTGTGCCACGCGCTGCCCGGATCCGTTACGTTAAGTGGCGAACTGCTCGATTACTGTTGGAGCGATCCACAGCACTTGCCACCGATGGTCACGTTTCATCAGGCAGTGATCAAAGCGGCGCTGGCAGCCCGCGAATCAACGATTATCCCGGACAAAACGAAGGTGAATTTATGAGCGTTATTGGACTTGGCACACGGCGGCGCGGCGTTCATCTGCCGATCGTAGCGATCTTGTCAGGGGGTGCGCTGTTGGCCGCGCTGATCTTGTTGGGCGTGCAATTGGCGCGCTTTGCCGCCACGCGTGACGTGCTGCAAACCGATGTCACCGTGGGCGGCGTGCCCGTCGGCGGGATGCCACTGTCGGATGCCGTTAAAACGTGGGTGACTATTTATCAGCAGCCGATCGAACTGGATTATGGCAGCAGTCCGTTATTTTTGTACCCATCGCAGATCGGCTTTTATACTAAAGATGATCAACTGCGCGGGCAAGTACAATCGCGCTCCGCCGGAACGAACAATTATTGGTTGGACTTCTGGAATTATTTGTGGCAGCTTCCGACCACCCCGTTCAATATTCCGCTGGCCGCCGATTATCAGCAAGCCAAACTGGTCAACTTTCTGAAGGATGTGGCCGCCCGTTATGAACAGCGTGCCAGCGGCGTATCGTTCGATCTCAACACTGCTACCTTTGGATCGGGCGCAAACGGTGCGCAAATCGACATTCCGGCAGCGGCTAAAGCGATTGATGAAGTTTTGCGCCGCCCCACTAATCGGCGCGTGACGCTGCCACTCAAAACGGAAGGTGCGCGAGATGCGACGATGGACACGCTCCGCACGGCGATCCTTGCGTACCTGAAAAATGCAGATTACCTCGGTAACAAAGGTTTGTCGTTCAGCGGGCCTGATGTGATCGGCGGTGTGGACGTGATCGATCTGCAAAGTGGGCGCGAAATGGCGATCAATTCCGATGTGGCTTTTTCGTCGCTCAGCACGATCAAAATTCCGATCATGCTGACCCGTTTCAGCAAGCTGTTGGCCGATCCGAATGTCGATACGCGCTGGCTGATGGCCGCCTCGATTTTGTGCAGCAGCAACAGCGCGTCAAACTTTTTGATGCAGCAAAACAATCCGGCTAACACCCTTCAGGACGGTTTGCAACAGGTGATCGCGACCAGTGCGGCACTCGGTGCAAAAAACACGTTCATCGATGCGCCGCTGTACGTGGGTGATAAGACGTTGCAATTCTCGATCGGTGCGCCCAAAACACATCCGAATAAGACGCTTAACGCACATCCCGATCCATTCAGCCAAACGACGCCCGAAGATATGGCGACGCTGTTACAGGAATTGTACGACTGTTCGGAATACGGCAGCGGTTTACGCGCTATTTACCCGAACGATTTTACGCAGAAGAAATGTCGGCAGATGGTCGAACTGCTGCACGGCAACGTGATCAACCGCCTGATCGAATTGGGCGTGCCGCCAGGGACTAAGGTAGCGCATAAAAATGGTTGGGGCGGCACTGCGCGCGATGGCGCGAATGTGAGTGACGCCGCGATCGTTTATACGCCGGGCGGCAATTACATCCTGGTCGTTTACATCTGGGAAGCGAAAGCCAATCAGGATGGTATCGGCTCGCTGGATACATGGAAAGCGCTGGAAGGTATTTCGCGCATCACGTACAACTTTTTCAACCCGACCACGCCCTTGGTGGTGGCGCGCGCGCCGGAAAACCCGATGGGCGCGATCGACTGCGTGATGCCCAACCCGCAGCACCCTGAACAAATCGATCTGGACAATATCAACAATGGACGTTTCGACGCCAGCGGGAATCTGGTAGCGGATGCCTGCTATAACTATCCGCAGTGCAGCGCCAAAAAACCAGATACACCGTCTACGCCAGCAACTAATGGTTAGTGCCCTGGCTAAGTACAAGCAAATAAGTTCTGTAGGATGAAACGGGTCGGACGAGCCGCAGCTCTTACAAAACTATCCGGCGTTTTCAATTTGCTTGTATTTAGATCGGGTAAACTTTGAGCCACGCAATTGCTACCCCAAGTTTCCTGGTATCTGAAGCAGCAGGGTTAAATTCTGTGGCGGCTAAGGTATGATCGACGTTAAAGGTGAGAGAGGTAGGCGACCCACCATTATCGAACATGCGCCTGGGGATCACACCCTGATAGATGTGCTTGCCATTTTCAATTGTGCTGACTAAGGTAATCAACTGATCTTTGACTGTCAGTGTCAGGCTCTTCAAAACTTCCTCATGAATAGCCCATTGAAGGCAAAATTCAACCATGACATCTGTATAGGTGTGGAAAGAAATATCAAGGCTCGAGGATACTCCGGGACCTGTCCAGCAGTAGTCGTTATCATTTGCGGCGTGTTCTGGCGTATACCAATTCAAACCTGAAATTTGCCGGGCAAAGATAATGTGATAATCGTCATTTTTCTTTTTGAGCCTTCTTTTCTCACTCGCATTCAATCCCTGGCTGTGCTGTTGTTTATTATCGATATCGAGCATATGTTGAAGGGAAAAAGCGATTTCTTGCCAGTGGTTTGTTGTCTGTTCCTGCGCATCAAGTGACCTTATCAGCTCATCTGCAAAATCCCGCAGGAGCGAGCGTTCCGATAACAGATAGCGGGTTTCCAGAGCAGGCATGTCCTCATTTGCAAAAACTTGCGAAGGTGTCTCTGCTTGGATGTACTGCCCATTATCACGCGCAGCCTCGTACCGAATGCTCGCGCTATTGATCGCGTCGGTTAAGCGGGTGTTGGGCGGTTGGTGCATCGTCAGCGCGCCCGACCACTTCGAGCGGAAGCGTTCCCGATTTCTGGCAATGATGAAATCTCGCATCCGTACATCCGTACTCGCTCCGCGATGATGCCGTATCCGTGACCCCGGCTCATATAGAACGTACTGACCGAGCGAGCGGATCCCCATAGCAAGATCGACATCGACATAATATACTGGAAAGAATTGCTCATCCAAACCGCCGAGACGCTCCCAGGTTGTGCGGCGAACAAGCAGTGAACTCGTTCCGCAGTAATCGACTATCCGATGTTGATCGAAGGCTGCTGCCGATGGGGGAGCACCTATCCAGGGAGGCGCGGTATTCGCGTCGTTCCAAAGGATGCTTCCCACATTTTGTAAAGTGCCATCAGGATTGAGCACCTTGCCGCCGATAGCACCTGCATCATTGAATCGATCGGCAGAGCTTACAAGGGCTTCCATCCAATTCGCCTCGATCTCTGCATCGTCGTGCAGCAGGATGATCAATTCACCTTTTGCGATGGAGTAACCCACGTTTCCAGAGCCAGCAAGCCCAAGGTTAACCGGAGTATTGAGTACGGTTACGCCGCGCAGATCAGCAGTAATATCCGCTGCATCGGCATCAGTGGCGTTGTTCAGAATCACGATCATCTCAAAGGGAATGTCAAGCGGTGCGTAACGTGACAGCGAACGAAGACATGCTAACAAAAATGTACTCTTGGCAGCAGAGGGAATGATGATCGATACGCGCGGTGTGGCAGAGCAAGGAATTTCAATTGGTTTTGTCCATGCCTTCGCCACATGGTTGAATTCACTTGTCGAGAGTGGCATTTGCTTACTTTACCACTCGTAATCGATCAACTCACGCGTCGTCGGAGCATCCCAGGGTAGCTCAAAACGGTCTGGTCCGTCGTGATCATACAGGCAGCTAGGCATACTGATAATGGCCGCTTCCGTATCACCCACGTTTTTCCAGCCATGATAGACGCCAACTGGAATCACCAGTAAGCCGGGATTTCGCTCGCCAAAGTAGAACTCATTGATTCTGCCGAACGTACTGGATTCCTGGCGTCCGTCAAAGCAAACAATTCGTATTGAACCCGTCGCGACGAATAGCCTGTCGATTGTCGCTGCATGTAATCCCCAGGCGCGGACACGTCCGGGGAATGTGGTAGTGAAATTGACCTGTACAACGGGCTGGTTGGTAAGCGACCAATCCTCTCTGAACACCTCAGTCAAATGCCCATGCGTATGCGAAACAGGGCGGGTCAGCCGATATGAAATACCTTCTATCGGCTCAACGCGCAGTTGACCATTGGAAGTCGTATGCGATTGGCGTGGCAAAGCAACTGAAAATCCCGCTACCTGCTCAAGATCAAACGAAGGGTAACCAGATTTAGGTGAAGATGTCATGTTGAAGAACCTTGATTATTTGGCACATACATTTGTAGCCCCGTGACATACTCCCCATGCCTAAAGGCAGAGGCCTCTACCGTCAAACCCGACTGCGCAGGCGAACCTGCGGCTGACCGACGGTCTGGTAGGTCTTCGATGCCCCGAAGACTTTGATATTGATGGCGGCATTGTGATCCCGGTCGATCACCAGACCGCAGGC
>Ga0209724_1002024_pt1 | contig 17723 bp, 18 predicted proteins | sample grotaG_FD_184143 | JGI IMG/M metagenome (GOLD analysis project Ga0209724, IMG submission 184143) | Glacier valley bacterial and archeal communities from Borup Fiord, Nunavut, Canada, to study Microbial Dark Matter (Phase II) -... | ecosystem: Environmental > Aquatic > Freshwater > Ice > Glacier ...
CCTGCACCCGCACTTCTTCGGCATTGAGTTCTGAAATTGTCGCCCCCATTGCCCGAAAACACGCTGCCGTGCTGCGCGGATCTTCGCCCAACAGCAACCCATGAATCACCGTTTCGCCCTCGGCAAGGGCACCCAACATCAGCGATCGATGAGAAATCGATTTGTCACCCGGCACCCGAATTCGCCCGTGCAGTGCTTGTTGTGTGCTTTTAATGATTAACTCATGCTGTTGATCCGTCATCTTTAAAGCGATCGAGGGTGGAGTTGACATGGGGATCGGCTAGACTAACATCGCACTGCGTAAGTTATCCTACCATCCCATGTTGACTCACCATCGCAGACTCGTTGCTCTCTCGATCGTGTCTACAGATTTGTCTGTCTGGTCTGATGTGCGGGCGATCGCCACGATCTATCAACGAGATCAAGAACGGTTTCATCTGCTGTTGACGGAGCCTAAAGTTGCGATTAGCCGAGAGCAGAGCGATCCAGAACCTAACTCAACTGATCTGCTTCCCACCCCTCGATTGCTGTGGTTAGAAATTTCTCCCTATCGCATCACGATGACCATGCAGGGTGATGGCAAGCTCAGTTATCGTCACCACTGGGAGCGCGGCGTTTATGGCATCAGTCGCTATTGGCTTCAGGGTAGTCAAATTAGACAGAGCAGCCAGATCAAACTTCGCAACTACACCCGCAGCCTGCATCTTGATGGCTACCCCATCCCTGAGCAGTTGAGATTAGAATACGAACTCTGGGCGGATCAGACTCAGCTAGGGTGCTACGTGCTGAACTTGGAAATCCAGAACGATTGACCGTTTGCAAAAGCTAGGAAAGGGACACTCAGAAATGTCCCCCTATCGTTGAAGTAAGCCAGTTGTAGTAACTCGATTCTCAGAAGGTGAAAGTTGTCCGGACAACTCCAATCACAATATCGTTGTTGTTGCGGTTGTGATCGGGGTTGGTGAGCCAGACCAGTCCAGGGGTCACCGCAATGTTGTCGGTCAACTGAAACTGGTAAAAGCCCTCGACATGCAGAGAGGTATCACGATCGCGTCCAATCGCCGCGCTCAAATTTGAGCTAACGCCCGTCACTTTAGGTTCCATCCCCACAATTATTCCAGCAATATTCCCCTTCTTAAACAGGTCAGGAAAAGCAACGCCCACTGTCCAGTTCCAGATATCTAGGGTTCCTCTCGGTAAAGCACCCCCCAGGGAAGAGAGCGTGCGCGTTTGAGTGTATCCTACAGAACCGTTGATCACAATCTTTGGATTGAGTTGAAAAGAGGCTCCCACGCCAAAGGCATTGCTGGAAGTAGGAACGCTCAACCCAGCAAAGGGCGCTAAGGCGGCTGGCAAATTGGGATTATTGAGCAGCGCCGATCGCAGATTTGCGCGATTGCTGCCTACACCACCGCCAAACGCAAAGTCATTATTGTAGGCATGAATGTAAGTCAAGCCAAACTTCAACGCATCAGTGGGTTTGACGGTTAGCTGGGCCGAGGCTCCATAGCCGCCGTTAAAAAGCCCATTTTTGTCGGCTGGACTGGACGCATTGTTAGCGAAGTAGCCCAAGCTCAGTTCTAGCTGTTTGCCAAAGCTCTGCCGAATCCCTGCGCCCGTGCCATTGTTGACCAGCAGATAGATAGGGTTGCGGGTTCCCATTTGGGTCAGCGCCCCAGAGCCACCATCTCCGTCAAAATAGGGGTTGAGGGTGTCGGTGTAGTCGTCGATCGCCCCATTGTTGGCATCAATTGCAACCATCGTGTTTTCACCCAACGGAAATGCGTAGAGAAGTTGGTCGATGGCGACCTGATTATTGTTGGTATTAGCAAAGGTGCCGCCTGCAAAGCGGAAGTCTCCCTCTGGAGTCCCGGTCGTAGCGGAAAACGCATTCAGGTTGGTAGCTTGAAGTCGAGTCCTGAGCAAGTCTTTGCCCGTAAAGCTGGACTCAAAGTTCAGACGAACTCGATTCGCTGCAATCGTATTTCTAGGGAGATCTTGACCCGTCGCCCCCTGTCCAGTAGCAATTCCAGTCAGGGCAAAGACTGCTTCTGCATTGAGTTTAGTAGTTGTTGAGAACTGTTGTTTTTCTAAGGTGGTTGTTCTGGCTTCTAGCGCATCGACACGACCGCGCAGGGTAGCCAATTCGGCGGCAAATTCTTCTTGCAGTTTTTGCAGGATTGCCAGATCTTCTTTCTTGACTAGATCTGCGGTAGATGCGGCGATCAGCTCGTTGACGCGATCGAGACACGCATTCAACCCGGCTGCAAACTCATAGCGGGTCATAGCACGGTTGCCACGATAGGTTTTATCGGGATATCCCGCGATGCAGCCATAGCGCTCAACGAGAGATTGCAGTGCTTGAAATGCCCAGTCAGTGGGGCGCACATCTGACAGTTGAGACACAGAGGTGACTTGAGATAACCCCGTCTCACTGGGATTGGCGATCTCAGCCCCTGCAAGCATTGTCTCGGTTTGGGCAAGCTGAATCGGCGCAGTCTGAGCCTGGATGACGGGAACATCAGCCGCTTTTGCCATTGACGAAATCGTCAGGCTGGCTACCACGATCGCAGGATTTAGCCAGAAAGCTTTGAAAAAGAGATTCGTCATAATCGTCTAGCCTCGCACCAGGATGAATGAATGGATCACGGCAACTCCTGCATCGACTCGATCAGAAGTCAAACAAAACTGCGAGTGATAATAATTATCGTTCTTATCTGTTCGATGAGACAATAACCCTTAATCGTCTTATTACGGTTTGGTGAACCTTGTCAAGCTCTTTCTGCAACTAATTCTCAAGAAGGTGCAGAAAACAGACCGCAAAAATGGTTATTATCCCCCCCTCCGGCATTTAGAACGGGTGATTGTTTCACGTTATTGCTGCTAAAAAAACTGTTTTATTGACAATCCTATGGGGTGGCTTTCTTTTCCTGCATGGCTGGAGACTTTGGTTTCTCGTTCAAGTTGCTTAGACTTGCATCTGAAGTGCCATCGACTTGATTTAACAATTTGACGATCTGGGCACGACTTGTCGCAGCCTCTTGCGGTTGTTTCTTCAACCACGCGATCGCGTTAACTTTGTCTTGTTGCGCCATTAGAATCAGCGCTCCCCACGTCTGCACATCTTGCCGGGTAGGATTCACTTTCAACAAGGCACTGACACGCTTCCACAGCCGCCCCGAATCACTCTTCAATAGATTGGTGATCTCGTCTCGATCGTCGGGCGATGTTTGCAGCACTTGTGTAGCTTTTGCCCAACGTCCATCAATCAGGTTGACTAACACCTGTTGACTGCCACTCACCCAAGGCTGCGAAGCCTGCAATTGAGTGACTTGAGCGTGGCGTTCTACAAGATCCATTTGCGCTTGAGCCGCCGCCGACCATTCTGACGGAGGTTGGCGTTTCTTCACCGATCGCAAAAACTCTAAAGCGGTTGACCATAAACCATTTTGTGCTAGAAAGAGGGCATCGACAAACGCCCCATTTTCTAACGCAGGTTCGGTGAGCGAAACCGGGAGAAGCTGTAGGGGATCAGGGGTAAATTTGCGTGCTCTCACCTGATAAGCAGCAAAATTGGGTTCCAGCCCGATTGATTGATTCACCACTAAGGTAGACAGCATTCCCTTCGCTCGTTTTTGCCAGATGGGAGCCTCTCCGATCGGGCTAGTCCATCGCAACAAAACGTTGAGGTAAGTTTGACCAGGGTTGTAGTGAACGATTTCTCCATAAGCGGCAGATTTGTCTCCCTGCGATCGCTGACCACTCAAGTTGAGCCAAATGCCTTGCCCAGGTGCCCTTTCTTCAAATCGCTGTAGCGTGGTTAACGGCAGTGCGCGGGTTGAGCCTTGATCGTCGCCCTCAGCCTCTGCAAACGGTGTTAGCACAAATGTCTCGTCGATTCCACTGATCGGAAGCTGACTAATCAGTTGAAGATACTCTGGTTTACCTCGACTATCGCTCGCCAAAACGGGGCGATAGACTCTTAGCTCAGTTACACGATCGCAGTCCAAATCACAGTTTTCTAGGTGAGTCAGCACAGGCAACAGCAGATCAGCCAATTTTTTAGTCGATTTCAGATTGCTGTCTAACAAAATCGGGTCGCTGATCGTGCGTCCAGTTTTTTTCAATGCTTCCTGTAACTCTGTCAGGGTTCGTAACTCGGCTGACCCCACGATCGGAATTTTTGCCCCATCGGGAAGATAATGATTCAGCCAAATCACCGATCGGGGATCAAGAATAAATTCCACACTCAGCCACGCCCCACTGATCACTAGACCCGCCGCGATGGATAAAAGTCCGATCGCGCCGATCGTTCCCCACTTGATCTGAAAGGGTGCCCTAGAGATGGAATGTTTCATAGCTCAGACATAGGAAGACTGCCACGATGGGGACGACAGACGACCCCTAAAAAGAATGTTATACGCGGAGAGGGAATTGTGTGCCAATCATCAAATAATTGGACGGTTCCCAACACCTGAAGCAGGCTGAGGGATACGCTACGATGGAATAACGTAAAGATTCATCTCAAAAATAAGAGTTAAAACGCATGGCATTATTTGGACTTGGCAAAAAGCAGAGCTTGCCCACCCCTGAAGAAGCCCTAACTGGACGGGCGGAAAAGATGCCCGTGCCCTCAAGCCACTATGTCAACGGCAACCCCCTTCAGCCTCCGTTTCCGGCTGGGATGCAGACGGCAGTGTTGGGGTTTGGGTGCTTTTGGGGCGCAGAGCGCAAGTTTTGGCAGCAAAAAGGGGTCTTCACAACCGCAGTAGGATATGCGGCGGGAGCAACTCCCAACCCGACTTACCAAGAAGTCTGTTCAGGTAAAACGGGACATAACGAAGTCGTTCTAGTGGTCTTTGATCCCAGTGTGGTCAGCTATGAAGAGTTGCTGAAAGTCTTCTGGGAAAGCCATAACCCGACTCAGGGAATGCGTCAGGGCAACGATGTTGGCACTCAGTATCGATCGGGCATCTACGTCTATTCTGATGAGCAGCGCGCTTTGGCAGAAGCATCTCGCGATGCCTATCAAAAAGCGTTGACGAAAGAAGGCTATGGAGAAGTTTCGACCGAAATTCTCGACGCACCTGAGTTCTACTATGCTGAAGCCTATCATCAGCAATATCTCGCCAAAAACCCCGGCGGATATTGTGGTTTAGGGGGCACAAAAGTTTGCTTCCCTGACGCAGAAGTCAGCGAAAAGAAGTAATGCAAGGCTTCGGCTGAGATTCATCTCTCCACTCGCTGGGGAGACGAACTCGACCTCTTAAGTAAGGGTGTCAGGCTCTCTTGAGCGATAACCGTTTAGCTTAAGCTACTCTCTAAATAGACTTAATGAATGCCTTTGTTCGACAATCGCCTGCGTCGATCGTGAAACCAATCCTGCAACTGCTGACGACACGCCGATTCTAAAATGCCGCCCAGCACAGCCAGTTGATGGTTAGAAGCCGCACTATCTGGCACATTAAGCACCGATCGGACTGCTCCCGCCTTCAAATCATCTGCCCCGTAAACCAGCAAACCCAATCGAGCTAAGATCAGCGCACCTGCACACATGGGGCAGGGTTCTAACGTCACATAGAGCGTACAGTCATTCAGATGCCAGTTTTTTAACGTCTGTCCGGCTGCTCTAAGGGCGAGAACTTCTGCATGGGCAGTCGGATCGTGATCACGCTCCCGCCGATTCTGGGCTTCTGCAAGCATCTGGTCATCTGCGTTCACAATCACCGCACCGACAGGCACATCTCCTGCGCTGCCTGCCTCTTCTGCAAGTTCTAACGCGCGAGTCATCCAGCGGCGATGCGTTAAATAAGTAGGGTCATCGATCGAAGATGGAGAAATCTGAAACGGCAAGGGTGCAGTATTGTAAATTTTGTCCCGATCGTACCACTTTATGAATTTAGTTAGTACCCTAGCGCGTGACCTGTGCGGCGAATTTGACAATCGAGAGCAAGCGATCGCTGATCCCATCTGGTTTGTTCACTTAAGAGCGTGGCATCGCCCGGTTAACCTGTTTACAAACGATAGTTGCACCGTGTTTGCCGAACAAGCAAACGTGTTGCAGCTAGATCAAGCCTACCGCCAGCGGCTGTTACGCATCCGATCGACGGACGATCGCGCTGAATTTCCTTTAAACGTGCAATATTACAGCTTCAAAAATCCTGCTGCATTTCGGGGTGCAGGGCAGAACCCAGATCGGTTAGGAAACCTGACTGAAGACCAGATAGAACTCTTACCTGGCTGCATTCTTCAAGTAACTTACGAGCAAAGTTTGCAGGGCGATCGCTTCCACGCGTCGCCTCCTGCCGATGCTTGCTGCTGCTTTTCTTATCAAGGTGAAACCCGCCAAGTCTCATTGGGGTTTGAAGTCAGCCCTGGGAAATTTTTCAGCCATGACAGAGGCATCGACCCCAACACAGGCAAAGCCCTTTGGGGAGCGATCTTGGGCGCTTACGAATTTACCAAGCGAAAAGACTATTAGAATACCTGACTAACTTGCGACTCCTCTCGGCGCTCCTTCTAAGGCTTCTGACTCGGTTTCAAAGATCTCAAACACCGAGTCCATCATGGTCACTTCAAAGACGAGTTTAGCTTCCGGGTGAACGTTACAAATCCGAAAGCTGCCTCTGACCTTATCGGCATCGCGCATTCCAGCAACCAGCGACGTTAAGCCAGAGCTATCAATAAAATTGACCTGCCCCAAATTGACGACAATGTGACGGCTAAGTTTAGCGATACATTCTTGGAGCTTTAAGCGAAACTGCCACGCGGTCGCGATGTCAAGCCGCCCCGTAGGCTGAAGGACAATAACAGTCGTGCCGTCTTGATGGGTGTGCGTTGTTTGCTCCATGTCAATTGTCTTCTGCTCCATGTAAACCATTGACGTTCCTCATGCGGTAGATATCGGTGAGTGCTGTCCGATTATGAGGTTCGGACGAAGCGCATCGAGTTTAGTGATACCCACCTATCTAAGGTTTCTAACGCAGTCAACGATCGAGACATTCATAAAACAGTGAGAAGCGCAAAAACGAAGGGTAAGCCGTGCAGGTTATGCCTTGGGATTTGCTGACCAGTTCGCCCAGTCTTGCGGCTTTAAGAAGGTGTCATAAAGTTCTGCTTCGGGGCTTCCCGGTTCAGGCTGAAAGCCATACTCCCAGCGAACTAGGGGCGGAAGAGACATCAAAATCGACTCGGTGCGTCCGTTGGTTTGCAAGCCGAAAATGGTGCCCCGATCGTACACCAGGTTAAATTCAACATAGCGCCCGCGTCGGTAGAGTTGGAAATTGCGCTGATGCTCGGTGTAGTCTAAGCCGTTGCGACGCTCAACGATCGGCACATAAGCCGGAAGAAAAGCATCGCCGCAGCCCTGCACAAAAGAGAACAAGTTCTCCCAGTTGCGCCCTTTAATCGCGCCCACTTCTTTGCTGTGGTTTGCCGCCTTGGTGTCGATTTGAGAACCCGGATAAGAAATCGGATAGAGAACGCCTTGACTATCTTGGTAGTCAAAGAAAATGCCACCGACTCCGCGCGTTTCTTGACGATGTTTGAGATAGAAATATTCATCACACCAGAGCTTAAACGCGGGGTAATATTCTGGGTGGTGAGCGTCACAGGCTTGCTTGAGCGTGTTGTGAAAGTGTGCGGCATCTTCGGCAAACGGATAGTAGGGCGTGAGGTCAATGCCGCCGCCAAACCACCAGACCGGACCTGCCTCAAAATAGCGATAGTTTAAGTGCACCGTCGGCACAAAGGGGTTGCGGGGATGCAGCACGATCGACGTTCCCGTTGCATAGAAGCTGTGTCCCGCCGCTTCAGGACGCTGCACCAAAATTGAGGGAGGCAAATCTTTTCCCCACACCTCAGAAAAGTTGACTCCGCCTTGCTCGAAGACGTTGCCTTCTTTCATCACCCGCGATCGACCACCGCCGCCTTCTGCCCGCTCCCAGCTATCTTGCTGAAAGGTGCCTTCGCCATCAACCTGTTCTAAGCCCTGGCAGATCTTATCTTGCAGAGTTTTGAACCATTGGCTGACGCGATCGCGCGAGTCGGAAGGGGGAAAGGTCTGGGTCGTGGTGGCTTCAGAGGTGGAAAAAGCTGTCATAACTTGCGATCCCTGGAAAATTAAGTCAAATAGAGGTTGGCAACGTGTAGCACCTTATCCCCGCGTATTGAGAAGGCGATCGCGACGAAGCTGACGTTCATCTCGTCGATGCAAGCGACTAGCGCCTTGTGGCTCCCCCCAATCAGCAGACTTCTCTAGCCTATCGCGAATAGTGGCATCATCCAACCCTCCCAATCTCAGTGAGAACGGGCTTTTCCTAGAAAAAACAGAGTTTGCGCGACTGTTAATTTCTGTAAATTTGTGAAAAGCTCGTAGACTAACGAAAGATTTTTGACTTTATGCCTCAGATTTCAGACGATAACGATACAGATTAAATTTCTCATCGGTTAGAGAGTAAACAGAAGTCTTGAGGAGGATGTCGCTTTGATTGCTCATCCATCTAGGATAGAAACTCCCTGTTGAGTTGCAGGAGAACGATCGTCATGCTGAATTTCCCATTTATCCCGCTTAAATTTATTCATCGCAAACGGCGACGACTGCAATACACGCTGGCGAGAACCTATCAGACGATCAGCACTGCCTCGGTTGACGACTTGTGGAAGAAAATCATTGATTTAGCCGATGTGTCTTGGCATCCGCTGTTGTCAAGCACCAACGTGCCGCGCGGACTCGTGGCAAAACCGGGACTGATTTATGAAGCGATGACTCGGTTAGGTCCGTTTCCGATTCGGATTTTTGTCGAACGGGTTGATGATAAATCGCTTCTGAGCGTCCGCATTTTGGCACTGCCAGGGATCGAAGAACGAGTCACCTATGAAATTAAATCATCTGTTTTAGGAACGTGTGTCTCTTATTCGGTGACGCTGCAAGGGTGGCTGTCTCCGTTGATTTGGTCGCTTACAAAGCCATACGCAGCGCGGGTTGCCTCGGAGTTGGCACAGGCAGTCGAGCACCCGATCGCTGAAGATTCTTCACCCGATCGCGGCTGTTTTGATTTCTAAGCAATCTCCCGAATCAGGGAGGACGACTCACCATAGCGGTAAGATCGAGATTGCTGCTAACGTCCGATCGCCGCTCCTAGTGTGGAGAACACAATGCTTGATACGCTGAATGCTAGTTCTGTTTTAGAAGTTCTTAAACCCGTTCAAGACCCCGAACTTCGCAAAAGCTTGGTGGAGTTGAATATGATTCGCAATGTCAAGATCGAGGATGGCAACGTCAGCTTTACCCTTGTGTTGACGACTCCTGCTTGCCCATTGCGTCAGTTTATTGTCGAAGATTGCGAACGGGCGATCAAAACTCTGCCAGGGGTCAACAAGATTGAGGTCGAAGTGACGGCTGAGACTCCGCAGCAAAAATCGCTGCCCGATCGCACTGGAATCGCTGGGGTTAAAAATATCGTCGCGGTTTCGAGCGGCAAAGGCGGAGTCGGAAAAAGTAGTGTTGCGGTGAATGTCGCGGTTGCCCTCGCTCAAGCAGGTGCAAAAGTTGGGTTAATCGACGCAGACATCTACGGTCCTAATGCGCCGACCATGTTGGGGTTAGAGGGCGTGGGTGTCACTGTGCGTCAAGGCGCTCAAGGTGAAATCATCGAACCCGCCTTTAATCACGGAGTCAAGCTTGTTTCGATGGGCTTTTTGATCGACAAAGATCAGCCTGTGATCTGGCGAGGTCCGATGCTAAACGGCGTGATTCGTCAATTTCTCTATCAGGTTGAGTGGGGCGAACTGGATTATCTGATTGTCGATATGCCTCCCGGCACCGGGGACGCTCAACTCACGATGGCTCAAGCCGTCCCGATGGCAGGTGTGGTGATTGTGACGACTCCTCAAACGGTCGCCTTGCTCGATTCGCGTCGCGGCTTAAAAATGTTTCAGCAACTCGGTGTGAAAGTGCTGGGCATTGTCGAGAACATGAGCTATTTCATTCCGCCGGATATGCCCGATCGCCACTATGACATTTTTGGCTCTGCGGGTGGCGAAAAAACCGCCAAGGAACTCAACGTCCCGCTTTTGGGCTGTGTGCCGTTAGAAATTCCGCTGCGAGAAGGGGGCGATAGCGGAGTGCCGATCGTGGCAGGCAATCCTGATTCTGCCTCGGCAAAGGCGCTCAGAGCGATCGCTGAGCAGATTGCTGCTAAAGTGTCAATTGCAGCGCTGACCTAGTTCTTTATCCTCGATTATGTTCCGAAAATCCGTTTTGCCCGCTCGCTTTAAGCATTGGTTGCAGCCCTGGCAGGCAGTTGACTGGTGGCTGTTTGCTGCCCCAGTTGCGCTCACTATTCTCGGCGGCATCATGATTCGCAGCGTCGAGCTAAATGCAGGCTGGGCAGACTGGTGGCGACACTGGATTACGGGCAGCGTCGGGCTGGTGCTTGCCTTGCTGATTGCTCGCTGGCGCTATGACCAACTGTTGCAGTGGAAGTGGATTATTTATGGCATCACCAATGCTTCGCTGTTGCTGGTGATGTTTGTCGGGCGAGAAGAGTTGGGGGCACAGCGTTGGATCAACATCTTCGGCTTTAACGTGCAGCCGTCTGAATTTGCCAAATTGGGCATGATCATCACGATCGCGGCTCTGCTTCATGAGCGATCGGCATCCACAATTCCGATGATGGTTAAAGTGTTGGTGATTGCCGCAGTGCCGTGGGTTCTTGTGTTTTTAGAACCAAACTTAGGGACTTCGCTCGTGTTTGGTTCGATTACGATCGGAATGCTTTACTGGGGCAATGCCAATCCAGGATGGCTGCTGCTGCTTGTCTCTCCGGTCATCTCGGCGATTTTGTTTAACGTGCTGCTGCCAATTTGGGGCATCGGCATTTTCATTATCGCTCTTTGGGTTGCCTTCATCGGCTGGACTGCTTGGAAAACGCTGCCCTGGAAAACATACGGAACGCTCGTTCCGGTGGTGATTAATCTGATCGCGGGTGGTTTGGGGCGAGTTCTCTGGCAATACGTGCTGAAGGACTACCAAAAACAGCGCATCACCATGTTTATGAACCCGGATCAAGACCCTCTGGGCGGCGGCTATCACCTGATTCAGTCACGCATTGCGATCGGGGCAGGTGAATTCTGGGGGCGAGGACTTTATAAAGGAACCCAAACTCAACTCAACTTTATTCCTGAGCAACACACCGACTTTATCTTTACCGCGATCGGGGAAGAACTCGGCTTTATTGGCTCGGTGGCAGTTTTGCTGACCTTTTTGCTAATTTGTTTCCGACTGCTGATCATTGCCCAAAACGCCAAAGATGATTTCGGCTCTTTATTGGCGATCGGAGTTTTCTCGATGATCGTCTTTCAGGTCGTCGTGAATGTGGGCATGACGATTAATTTGTCTCCGGTCACCGGAATCCCGCTTCCCTGGCTGAGTTTTGGCAATGCGGCACTGTTGATGAATTTTTTGGCGATCGGATTGGTCGAATCGGTGTCTAACTTCCGTCAACGACTAAAGTTTTAATCGATCATTGGTGAGTTTCGATTCATTCATCTCAGATCGCCAATGCTCAATCTTGAATGACTCCTAGTACACTACAGATAGCCGTTCTTTTGAGAAGTGACTATGATTCTGCCAGGTTCAGCCGTCCGCGTGACCAACATCAACGATACTTATTACGGGTTTACAGGGTTAGTGCAAAGAGTGACCGATGGTAAAGCTGCCGTGCTGTTTGAGGGCGGCATCTGGGATAAGCTCATTACCTTTCGGATGTCTGAAATCGTCGTTCTTGAACCGACCGTAGGCAAGAAAAAAGCCAAATAACCTTTTCCGCTTATGCGTCTTCCTCTGCCTCAGTTTGCGGCTCAAAACCGTCCGTCTAACTACATTGCAGAAGTCATTGAGACTTCAACTACCGAATTTTTGGCACAGTGTTTAGAGCCAGAGAACTTGAGTTTTCCGGTGATGCCGCCGTTTGGAAGCTGGGTCAGAGCCGTCGATGAAGAGTCAAAAAATCTCATTTACGCGGTCGTTTATCACGCGACTACTAGCCCGATCGACTCGGTTCATCGAGCCAGAGCGTTGGGGTTATCGCTCGAAGATTTGCGAGAGCAGCAGCCCCAAATCTTTGCCATGCTCAAAACTGAGTTTCGGGCGGCGATCGTCGGTTATCGTCCCAATCCTGAAAAGCGCAACGGGTCAGCCGCGTTCTATCAACATCTTCCGCCTCGTCCGCCTCAGATTCACCAAGCTGTTTATGGCTGTGATCCCGATGAGGTGATTGCCTTTAGCGAACAGCTAGACTTTTTGAGAACCCTGCTCGACGTGAATGGCGCACCCGTTGATGCGCTGACAGCCGCGACGATTCGCGAAGTCTATCAACTGCGAAAAGCCGATCGTCCCTGGCTGGTGCAAGCAGGACGCACCCTGAGTCTGTTGCTCAAAGATGACTACGATCGTCTCCGCATTATTCTCAGCCAGATTCACCTCTAGACCAAACTATGCTGGTTAGCCCGACTGCAACCCTCCTCATCTCTTGCCCCGATCAAAAGGGGCTGGTCGCCAAAATCGCGAACTTTGTCTACTCAAACGGGGGCAACATCATTCACGCTGATCAGCACACTGACTTTTTGGCTGGGTTGTTTCTTGCTCGCATTGAGTGGCAGTTAGACGGGTTTAATTTGCCTCGTGACGTAATCGAACCTGCCTTTAGAGCGATCGCGCAGCCCTTGAATGCAAAATGGCAGATTCACTTCTCTGATGCAGTACCTCGTATTGCAATTTGGGTGAGTCGTCAAGATCACTGTTTGTTTGATTTAATTTGGCGACAGCAGGCAAAAGAATTTGCCGCCGAGATTCCGTTAATTATCAGCAATCACGAAAATTTGAGCGCGATCGCGACTCAATTTAATATCGACTTTCAACACATTCCGATTACAAAAGAAACAAAACTCAAACAGGAAGCGAAGCAGATCGAGCTTTTGCAGCAACACAAAATCGATCTAGTGGTGCTGGCAAAATATATGCAGGTGCTCAGTCCAGAATTTGTGGCTCAATTCCCCAATATTATCAATATCCATCACTCGTTTTTGCCTGCATTTGCGGGGGCAAACCCCTATCAGAGAGCCTATGAGCGGGGCGTTAAAATCATCGGAGCGACTGCTCACTATGTGACCGCAGACCTCGACGAAGGTCCGATTATTGAGCAAGATGTTGTGCAGGTCAGCCATCGAGATGATGTCAATGATCTAATTCGCAAAGGCAAAGATTTAGAGCGAGTGGTGCTGGCAAGAGCCGTCCGATCGCACCTGCAAAATCGCATCTTAGTCTATGGAAATCGCACTGTTGTGATTGGATAGCAGTCATCAGATCTGAAACCTGCTCACCTTTCTTTTTAAACTTAGTAGGTAGGCACAATTAAACTGAAGACCCTCATCCCCTAACCCCTTCTCCCGAAGGAGAAGAGGAACTAGATTCTGGCTCCCTCTCCTGCGGGAGAGGGCTGGGGTGAGTGAGGGCATCTCCGGCATTTTATGTTTACTTAAGTCTGTCTACTTTTAGGAACCGATTCGACATTCTGAACAGGAGGCACATCACCCAACACGACAATCATGCCAGACACGTCATAGGTGAGATCAGTGTCGCTGAGTAGAGTTTTGACCGCAGCGCCAGAGATCTCTTCGATTAACTCAATCAGGCGAGGTTTAAGGGCGGCATCTAAGTGCGATCGCATCTTCTTTGCAGACTCGACTCGATCGTTTGATAATAAAAGCTGCTCAGAGGGAGTCGTGACTTTTTCGAGGACGATCGCCAGTTTTTGATCAAAAAAATGACAGACTACTTTCTCCGGGCGCACTCCTAGCTGGTCTTTATAAATGGCTTGAATTTGCTGTGACAGCGATCGTTCAATTTGTCTGCTGGTTAGAGTAACCTCTGACATGATGAATCAGTGGGGTAAATATCCCCGGCTCTTTAAGGGTGAATATTCCAGGTTAGAAACGATCGAGTGGCGATTCCTCTATCAGAAGGTCAGGCATTGATGAAACTAATTCTCTACAGCAAGCCAGGATGCCATCTGTGTGAAGGGTTACAAGAAAAGTTAGAACAGATTCGTGCGGTGGCGATCGAGCTTGAGATTCGCGACATCACCACTCGCGACGACTGGTTTCAGACCTATCAATATGAGATTCCGGTGCTTTATGTCGCGTCTCCTACGCCCCGACTCTTGCCTCGCCCTTCTCCTCGCGCTACAGTTCAACAATTAGAAAGCCTGTTACAGAAATTTGAGTCGTGAGCTTGATAAAAGCAGGCGCAGACTATTGAGGCAAGGAGTGAACGAATGCAGCTAAACGATTTGTTGTCAACGATTTCTGGCATTGAGCCGTTCGCCGATCATCCCGCTTTAAGCGCAGAGGTCAAAGGGTTGACAACAAACTCTCTCGCGTGTCAGCCAGGAGACTTATTTATCGGGATGCCCGGAACCCGTGTAGACGGGGGAGACTTTTGGCAAAGCGCGATCGCGGCAGGAGCAATTGCGGCGATCGTCTCTCCTCAAGCGGCTGCTAAAGCGAGGGCATTAATATCCAACTCTCAAACACCGCCCCTCGTGATTTCAGCAACGGATATGAGTCAGGCGTGTGCCGCGATCGCATCTGCGTTCTACGAATCTCCGGGTGAGAAACTCAGCTTGGTTGGCGTGACCGGAACCAATGGCAAAACCACGACGACTCACCTGATCGAGTTTTTGTTAGAAAAAAGTCAGCGACCCACCGCGCTATTTGGAACGCTCTACACTCGTTGGCAAGGCTTTCAGCAAGTCGCCCTTCACACTACGCCGTTTGCCATTGATTTACAGTGTCAACTTGCAGACGCGATCGCCGCAGGCGCTGAAGTGGGCGTAATGGAAGTCAGTTCTCATGCGTTGGCACAGGGTCGTGTGATGGGTTGTCCCTTTGAGGTGTCAGTGTTTACGAACTTGACGCAAGACCACCTAGACTTTCACAAAGACATGGAAGACTACTTTCAGGCAAAAGCGCTGTTGTTCAACGCCGATTATCTCAAAGGTCGAGCCATCATTAATCTGGATGATCCCTACGGACAGCAATTAATTCAGCAACTCAACCCGCAACAGGTGTGGAGCTACAGCACGCAGCAAAAAGCAGATTTATGGACGAGTGATCTAATCTATGGTGCAGACAATGTGAGCGGAATGCTGCACACTCCACAAGGAGACATGGCATTTCGATCGCCGCTCGTCGGGCAGTTTAATTTAGCAAATATGCTGGCAGCGATCGGAGCAGGATTGCATTTAGGATTAAACTTAAAGTCAATGGTCAATGCGCTCCCAGAATTTACAGGAGTGCCCGGACGCATGGAGCAAGTGCAGATTAAGCCCGACCAAGACATCAGCGTGATCGTAGACTATGCCCACACGCCCGATAGTTTAGAGAATATGCTCAAAGCGGCAAGACCCTTTATTCTGGGGCAGATGATCTGTGTGTTTGGGTGTGGTGGCGATCGCGATCGTACAAAGCGTCCCAAGATGGGCAACATTGCTGCGACGTTGGCAGATCAAGTTATCGTCACCTCCGACAATCCTCGAACTGAAGACCCAGCCCAAATTTTAGCGGATGTCGTTGAGGGAATACACGATTCTGTACAGGCTCTTGTGTTGAGCGATCGAGCCACCGCCATTCGCACTGCAATTTTGCAAGCCAAACCTGGAGACGGAGTGCTAATCGTGGGCAAAGGGCACGAAGATTATCAGATTTTGGGCACCGAGAAGATTCACTTTGACGATCGAGAGCAAGCTAGAGCCGCCTTAACAGAACGGTTTGCCAAATAGTATGGATAAAGTTTGAGTAAATTTTGGTGTCTAGACTCAACTACTGTTTAAATCGGTCATCATTTTCCATCATAACGACTGCTTAAAAATTGAGAAAAAAAATATGATGCGCGGGATTGAACCGGGACTATTGTTGGCGATCGTGATGCTGGCTATTTCAGGTTCAAGCAAGCCAGGATTAAGCAGAGACAAGACCGATGCCCAAGCTCTTTTCGTCGCTGAAGTTGCCTTTCAATACGCCGCGGTGAATCGTTCTGGTGCCGTCATTTTAGACCAAGCGCTATCTCTAGATTAGGCATCACGATCGATTTAGAAAAACAGATCGTTTTGCGAGCCAATCGCTTAATCCGCGTTCGCAACGTTAAATGGTTTCGCTCAATCTTCTGAGTGGTGCGTTTTCCAGCCGTGTGAAATACAGGTGGGATGTGTCGTTCTGTAGCTCCCCAACCATCGCTGTAGAATTGCATAATTCCGAATGGCTCCAACAGCGCTTTAACGCAATCAACGCTTCGTTCTGATGGTCTGCTAATCCATCCGTCAATACTTCACCCATAGCATGGTCCACTGCCCACCCCAACCAGCGTTGTTGATCCTTTGAACGCAGGAAGCTCCACAGTTCATCCACTTCTGCTTCCACCTCTGGATCATCTGCAAGACAAAGCCGGAGACGGTGTGCGTTGGTTCTAGCTCTGTTAATACCGCTGCATTCACCGACTCTAACGCTGAACCTTTTTTGAGGTTTCCATCACGGCACGCGTGCTGAAGATTAGCACGCGTGCCGTATCTCGGATACCACTTCCTTTAATCGCCATCTCATTGGTTTGTTGCTTTACCTCCGGTGAGTAGGCAGTGTCACTGCTCGGATAAATGTGCTTCGGTTGCAGTCGGACTTCTGGCACCGATAGCGCAGCTTCCCTGCCGCCGTGCCGTGTTTGATCACATCAATGCCATCGCACTTCGGGCAGTGAACTGGCTCTAAAACCACACGGTTAACCGAATGAGTTAGGGCAACCCTTTACCTCAGCAGATTTTTTAAGCAATAACAACACGTCTGGAACATGACCAAATTTTGCATCCTTAGCGAAATAAAAGCTCATTTTAATCTTTTGATTTTGTACTATACCCTAATTATACATAACGCATCGAATTTTTTGTGTATAATCAGGGCGTAACTTTGGACTCGCAGAAGTGGCTCAGAGTTGTGCTGCACAAAACACAGAGCCGTCTGTGTCGTTCTTGTTGGCTACTTCTCCTGTGCCTATTCTTGACTGAGTTTTGACGGGATCGCTTCTGTAAACTTGCCCCTTTTTTATGCCCACTGAACTTTCGACAGCGTTCCAAGCTCAATACTTTCAGGGAAAAACCCTTGACCCTGGTAGCCTTCTGCTGAGCAGAAACGATCAGTTCATCAACTTCAACTGGGGATCGCGTTCCCCTGACGCGAAGGTAGCAAACGATAATTTCTCTGCCCGATGGACTGGGCAGATCCAAGCCACGACGACAGGTAGCTATACCTTTACTACCACCTCTGACGATGGCGTAAGGTTGTGGGTCAATGGTCACCAGTTGGTCAATAACTGGACAGATCACGCGGGCACAGACAATAGCGGCACGATCGTTCTCCAGGCAGGGCAGAAGTACAACGTGAAGATGGAGTACTACGAGAGCGGTGGGGATGCTATTTCCACTCTCCGGTGGACGCGCCCTGATGGGGTGACTGATTTCGTTCCTGCTGCTGCTTCTACTCCTGCCGCTGCCGTTGCCACTGAACTTTCGACAGCGTTCCAAGCTCAATACTTTCAGGGAAAAACCCTTGACCCTGGTAGCCTTCTGCTGAGCAGAAACGATCAGTTCATCAACTTCAACTGGGGATCGCGTTCC
>Ga0209724_1002027_pt1 | contig 17715 bp, 18 predicted proteins | sample grotaG_FD_184143 | JGI IMG/M metagenome (GOLD analysis project Ga0209724, IMG submission 184143) | Glacier valley bacterial and archeal communities from Borup Fiord, Nunavut, Canada, to study Microbial Dark Matter (Phase II) -... | ecosystem: Environmental > Aquatic > Freshwater > Ice > Glacier ...
AGTATTGCTTATTCAAAAAATGTTATTGAATTTATTACCGTAGCCAACGAATTTTGCAGCTTTCTGGAACGATCTGACGATCTTGAGACTCCTGTTTTCCTGAGCCGTTTGCAAAAAATACTCCCACTTTTATATTTGAAAGCCAGTTTGTTGCCTGAGTTTGAATTCGAGGCTGAGGATGATCTGGAGAAATTTGTAACCGAAATTGATTACGACATGATCCAAAAGAAAATTCTTCAGCATACAGGCGCCAGTGATGATTACCAGGAAGTTTTCGTTGCCGGTATGCAATTCAGCGAATCGGCGCTTACATCTAATATTTCTGAAAATGTAGCTGATATTTATCAGGAGATGAAAGATCTGGTGATGTCGTTTCGGATAATGAACGATGAAGTGATGGAGCAAGCCGTTTGGGAATGCAGAAATAATTTTTCTACATTGTGGGGGCAAACATTGGTGAATTGTCTACGGGCTGTTCATAACCTGATTTATGGTGAAAATAATGAGGATGACCCGGAGACATTAAAAAAAGCTAAAACTGAATCAAAAGATAAAAATAAGAATCCTGATTGGCTGAATGACCGGTTTTCACACCAGGGAGAATAATGGAGATTAATAATGATGTACAAAGTAAGTATTGATAAAGAAGAATTGGCTGTGCTACCACTGATTCAGTTTGAAGGAGAAATAATGCTGGTGGAGTCAAAAGAAGATTATTTGAGTTCAATTGAATACTTGGCGCGACAAAAGTTGCTGGGATTTGATACCGAAACCAGACCAGCCTTTAAAAAAGGGGTTGTTTACGAAGTGGCATTGTTACAATTGGCCACCAAAGATCGTGCTTTTCTATTTCGGTTAAACAAAATTGGATTACCAAATGGGCTCAAAAACATACTTGAAAATCCTGATATAGAAAAAATTGGCGTGGCTATCCGTGACGATATAAAAGGATTACAAAAGCTGAGTAATTTCAACCCGGGTGGCTTTGTCGAATTACAGGACCACGTGAAAGACTATGGAATTTTGGATTTCAGCCTTAAAAAATTATCGGCTATCGTATTGGGCTACCGCATTTCAAAAGCCCAACAGGTTACCAACTGGGAAGCATTGGAACTTTCAGAGGCACAGCAAATTTATGCTGCCACCGATGCCTGGGTTTCTCATCGCATTTACGAATCTCTCAATCAGCAATAAACTATGACCAATATATACAGCCAGGTAATTCTTAAACCAGGAAAAGAACAATCGCTTCAGCGTTTTCATCCCTGGATATTTTCTGGAGCTATTCATGAAATAGTCGGTAGGGTGGAAGAAGGCGATGTGGTGGAGGTCGTTTCAAACAAAGGCGATTTTCTGGCAATGGGTCATTGCCAGATCGGTTCCATTGCTGTGCGCATTTTCTCGTTCGAAAAAGTAGAACCTGATTTTAATTTCTGGAGGGGAAAACTCGCTAAAGCATTTGAAGTAAGGCAAAAACTGGGCTTGGCAGACAATCCTGAGACCAATGTTTATCGCTTGGTTCATGGTGAAGGTGATGGTTTGCCTGGCCTGATCGTCGATTTTTACAATGGAACCGCTGTGATGCAGGCTCATTCGGCCGGAATGTATGTGATCAGGGAAACAATTGCCAAAGCATTGAAAGATGTTCTGGGTGATCGGCTGGATGCAGTGTACGACAAGAGTGAAAAAACTGTTCCATTCAAAGCCGACCTGGAAGCCAAAAATGAATACCTGCTGGGAGTGTCTACTAAGTTTGAAGTGCTGGAAAACGGGAATAGGTTTAATGTTGATTGGGTTGAAGGTCAGAAAACAGGGTTCTTTGTCGATCAGCGAGAAAACCGTCGTCTGGTGCAGGAATATTCGAAAGACCGGAAGGTATTGAATATGTTTTGTTATTCGGGTGGATTTTCTTTTTATGCCATGAGGGGAGGGGCTAAAATGGTGCATTCGGTTGATTCGTCGGCCAAAGCCATTGAGCTGACCAATGATAATGTGAAACTGAATTTTCCTGATGATACCCGTCACGAGGCTTTTGTTGCTGATTGTTTTAATTATATGGATCAGAATCAAGGTAAATATGACCTTATTATTCTTGATCCGCCTGCTTTTGCCAAACATCGCGATGCATTGCCTCAAGCGCTTAAAGGATATAAAAGACTTAACCTGAAAGCTTTTCAGCAGATTGCCCCAGGTGGAATTGTATTTACCTTCAGCTGTTCACAGGTGGTAACCAAAGATAAATTCCGTGAAGCGGTATTCTCGGCAGCAGCCATTTCAGGACGCAAGGTGAGAATTCTTAATCAACTAGTTCAGCCAGCCGATCATCCGGTGGATATTTATCATCCCGAAGGTGAATATTTAAAGGGACTGGTACTGTATGTGGAGTAGGCGGAAGTACTTAGATTATTTCATAAAAGAGCTCTTAAATTCAACTTTCATTTCAATGCATTTAACACATCCTTCTTGGTTACTTTTGAGGTTTCACAGGCAGCTTGACATGCTTTTAATATTGCATATTTTCTAAATCATTGTCATTTGCAAATGATGCGTTCGTCACCCCATTAAGAAGTTTTACAGCGTTGAGAATACGTTTTGCTTTTAATTTATTTTCTACATTGATAACAATGGTTTCCATCTGATCTAATTTTGACAAATAAGTTAAAATCTCATAGTAGGGGTTCCCAATTTTTTATTTAAATAACATACAATACGCAAGAACCCTAAAAAAGGTACACAGTGTTTCACATAGTATTAAACAGTGTACACAGTTTTTTTTTACACCGTGTGACACTGTGTAATACTCTGTGTGACACTGTGTACCTTTTTTTATTTTTATTTACAGCGTTTTACACAGTGTACATTTTTCTTCTTTTTTATAAATCTGTGTTCTTTTTTTATTATATATCCATGTTCATGCGTAAGGTGATTTTTAAAAATCTTGCTTTTTTAAATTCAACCTTAGTAACCAGACAATGACCCCCAGAGCCCAATCTTATCTATTTTATAATTTGCCTGATAGCCCATTATGAAGTTTAAAAAAAAACATAACTGAATATTGGTTTTGATACCGAGTACTTGGTAGCCCACAACAATATCATGTGATCCATCTTTTATTCTTCCGAGGAATGCAAATAAACCAATTTTTAAAGATCAGTATAATCTGTTCGATCAGTGTCATCAGTGTTTCTTTTTATTAGTGTTCTTACGTAAGATGAGTTAATAAATAAGGTTCATATTATTAATGGGTACCTGATCGAATGAATATCTGCTATGTTAAGGTTGAAATATTCCATAGTACGATTTTTATTCAATTCCAATCCTCCTAAAAAATCTACACCCCCTTAAAGTTCAGTCTCTGGCTTAGCAAACTAAATCATTAGCTCATATTGTACAGCTTATCGTTTATACGAATTGTCCTTAACGTAAGTTTTATGAAATGTAGTGGAGAACTTAACCAAATGGAAGTGCCTATGAAAAATTCCCTCCCTCGTCTAATTCTTCAAACTTCTGAAAGGGAAACTACCACCATTTGGTACATTATCATTGATCCAATGCTTTTATGTGGGGAGTTAAACAACCAGTTTGATCACAGCTTCGCTTCAATTGCATGCTTGGATGGTATTTATTCCAGCAACGCGGAATTCATATTGTTGGCTGCTTGTCAAACCAGGGAGGTAAAGGCGGCATTTTGAGGGTGTAAATTACCGGTTTAATTCCCTTAAACCGATTTTCACAGGTCTCCGATCTGTATGCTGTCTATATCATCTGATACCCATTAGATACTCATCTGATACCTTTCTGTAACCCTACATTACAGAAAGGTATCAGAAGAGTGTCAGAAAGGTATCAGATGATACAGACAGCATACATAGCATCATTGCATTGGTACATCTCTTGTTATTTATTTTGATCTCCGGTTCCGTATCCGCGGGGCACTTAGTAACCAAGGTCAAACTTCTCGAAGGGTGCAGGTATTTTGGACACTTTCTGATTTTTTCTTCCTGCACTTATTACAATGAATATTCCTATAAAAAGCAATTATTCAAAACAATAAAAGTTTTCCAGCAGACCTTGGTTAGACTTTCAAATTAATTTAACTTTAAAAGCTATTTTTTATGATTGATGTGGTCTTCAAGCAATGTCATTAAGTTAAGGGAAATTTTTGGTATTACCTTTGGGGCTTGGTGACTTAGTGGCAAGAAAAAATAGCCACTAAGACACAAAAACACAAAGTCTCACAAAGAAAAAAACAATAAAAACCTTAACTTAACGACATTGGTCTTCAAGGAGGACTGGTAACTGTAACTATCAAATAATATCAATCATATAATCCAACCAATTAATACATATCCACTCTGAGAATCAATCCGGGGTTAGAAATATTGTAAGAAATTTCCCAGCAGGACCACATGATTCCAGCAACCAGGTCGTCGTTTTTCACTCCTGACTTTAAACTAAAGCCCTTGAAAATATTATAATAGAGGCTTACATCATACTCGTTGAACATCCACAATTCGATATCCGATTTCTTGCTTTGAAAGGGATTTTTTTCATTGTAAAAATTCGTTTGGTAGTAGGCTCCGATGGCTAAATGTTGAAAGGGGTAGTACCCTGCAGAAATTCGGGCGCCAAAATTCAGGAGTTTTTCCTTTATGGGGTACATTTGTTCGTCAATTTTCAAACTGTCAATACTCAAATAATTCACAAAAGGAGTGAATTTGAGGCCAAATTGATTGTTTTCCGATTTGTAAACCTGAATGGGGGCGGCCAATGAATACTCTGTTATGTTACCCGAGGTAGCATATCTTGGATTGATATTAAACCGTTCATTGATCTGGTAATAGTATTGATAGCCGCCGGAAAAATAACCATTCATATCAGCACCGAATAAAAACATTAAAATGCCCCGTGAATTTTTAGCAAGATCTTCCCTATTCAAGGTATATCCGGGCTGAATACTTCCATAATAGAACTTCGGCTGGATAGGATAAAAACTGACCGATTTGGTCTGCTCCCGGTTTAGGTGGTAATTGTTTGCATAATTCCGTTCAGCTATAAAGATGCTGTCATCCAAGTCATCATCCCTGTGTCCGCGAAAACGTGATGATAATTTCTGGCTTGAATACTTCAAGAAATTACCATACGATATTTTGGCACTGTCAGGCAATCCTAACTTCTCAAAAGCATAACCTTTTAAATAATCACAATCTGAATATTTATAAATATCAGGATAAAGTGAACTTAGGCTGTTCAACTTTTCAAGCGACTTTTGGTAATCGCCCTCTGTGGTTAATTGATTGATGGTTCCATAAAGCTTTGATAATTCGAAATCCGATTTTTTCAACTGATGATCAATTTCAAGCCTCTTTTTAAAAGGATAGCGATTTTTAATGGAGGCCAATTCATCTTTAAAATGCCCATAATTTATCGTATCCACCAATTGTTGGTATTCATTTCTTAAGGTGATTGAATTTTTCCGGTTGAGCCGGTATTCATAGATTCCCTTTTCTTCATTATAAATAATTTTTTTCGGTTGAATGGTAGCACAGCCTGTAATCAGAAAAGCAATCAAAATAGTGGTTAAAGTCGTAAGTCTCATAAGTCGTTTATTTGTTGTTAATCCTTGCCTTGATTTTTTTTAAATGTGTTTTTATTGATTGTTTTTCTTAACCGTCAATAATCACCTATACAGCCAGTTACGGAAATATAATAACCCTTTCTGTGATGCCGAAATATTGGGTTTAAAAGTAGAAAAAGTTTGGAGAGTTTAGCGAGCCAGTAATCCTTTTTCCTGCTTTCCTGAGCTGTTGACTTCAAGTCACCTGCTCAGTAATGCTCAACCATGCTCTTCTTATTATGAATATGCTGCAGTGGCTGGTGTCCCCAAGTACTCGGAGTCACCAGCAGGGAAATTAAGGAACAGTTTCTTAGAAAGAGTCTAGCCCCAAACCAAAGCTGATAGTGAGTTGTAGCCGAATTTACAAAGTCTCGCCCTAATTGCGGTAATGCAATGTTATGCGCATGTGCTACTCGTCCGTTCATATTAGCACTTATATTTTTGCTGGCTCATAGTAAAAAATTACTGCACCGCACCCAAATGTTTTTGTTCTTAGGAGTTTAAGATTAATTCTATCATTGAGTCCACCCCGAAAAGTCTATTTTACTTTTCTATAAAACTTGACTATTCGGAGTAGACTCAATGTTGTATTTTTCCAATCAACATTTTTCAACGTTCGTGAAAAAACAATCTTTGAAATGTTATCTGTAAATACTGCAAATTCATCTATTGGTTTGTTACCAGTAGAATTCTTTACTAAAATTGGTCAATAACTTTCCATAAGCTGGTACGTAATCTTCGTATAAAATGGCGTCTGCATTTCTTAACAGTTCTCGGCGTAATATTTTTCAGGCGAGAATACATTGAAATTCACATTGTTGTCGAGTTCTTTAAAGAACTGGGCAGTGCCAGCTTTGCCTTTGTAGGATTTGGCAAAAGGAACATCGGGATTTGAATAGCTAGCCCAGAGGATATCTTCAGTACAATTATCCAGCAAAGCCGGGATATTTCCTTCAAGAAAATCGTTGATTCCCTGTTTTACAACAGTGATCATTTGTTCTTTTGTTGATGTCATAGTCGTTGATTCCATAGTGTTGAATTTTAAAGTTGAATGTTGCCGAGCAGTTTAAGGCATTCTCAAACTATATTGTAGCCGATGCCTATTTTTCCAAGAGACCATTTGTTGAAGCAGTAAAATCAACCACTCTTGAGTTTATCAGCCTTTTAAGAGATGACAGCGTGTTGAAGTATAAGTATACAGGTGACAGAACTGGTAAAAAGGGAGCTCCAAAGAAATTTGCGGGCTTGGTGAACGTTTACAATTTTAATCCCAATCAATTGTCATTAGACCTGTCGACCCAAGAGATTACAATCTACTCATTGGTGGTTTATTCAAAGGCATTCAAAATGGACATCAAGTTGGCCATTGCTATCTTTTACAATGAGGGAAGAGAAACGGCAAGAAAATTATTCTTCTCTACTGATTTGAAGCAAGCTGGCGAAAAAATTGTTCAATATTATCGGGCACGATTCCAAATCGAATTTCTGTATCGTGATGCAAAACAGTTTACTGGTCTGAATAACTGCCAGGCAAGAAGTAAAAACAAATTGGATTTTCACTTCAATGCAGCACTTACAGCAGTAAATATAGCAAAGCATGACTGGATTGCAACCAATAAACAAGTAGATAATCCATTCTCAATGTCTGATTACAAAACATTGTATAACAACACTTTGATGCTCGAACGATTTATGTGCGTGTTTGCTATAAACCCAAACATACCAAAAAAATCAAAAAACTGTCAAAGAACTATTGAATTACGGCAAAATTGCCTCTTAAATTTAACAAAGTATTGTAATTGAAACCGGTATTAAATCCATTCCAGTTTTAATAGCTCCACTACATCGCTTGTGCCCGTTATATATATAATAATCACCTTCTTTTTGCATTACCTCCATAGGTTCAGAATCATTAAACCCTTTTTGAAGAATAGGATTTTTAATATCATCAATATACCTATCAGAATGTTCACGGATGCCTTGCAAGGGATAAATATTCTTTGGCGATAACCATATTTTGGGAAATGAAACTCCATTTTTCCATTTGTCAAGTTTTTCAATTACAAAATCGGCTAAACTTTCAGGTATAATATAAGAACTATCAATAACAATGTAATAATTGTTAAAATTATTTATATCAACATTGTATTGATCTTTAAATTTCTTGGTTTCACTGCCTTTTCTAATTCTGATATTTGAAATAGTATGTTCTAAATCATTATTTTGTTCATTCTTTCTTACTTTATCGTTAAAAATTCTTTCTGCTGCAATATTTATATTTACTATCAAATGCATTTTAAAGGCATGAGGAACAAAATTTCAGGCTAACCGTGAATCTAAAATCAAATTTGAATCAGACAAGACATATTCTTCCACTTTTTTATCACAATCAATATCAATCTCAGGATGCGTTTCCATGTACTTATTAAACTCAACGGCATTCATCCCATGTTTTGCTGCAAGTTCTCTTTGAATACTACCAACTTAAATTAATGCAAAGCCTAACTTTTCATTCAGCAGCTTTGCTAATGCAGATTTTCCTCCTCCTAATTCTCCTGAAATGGTTATTTTCATTGGTTAATTCTTCTTATTATTTAATGATCAATTATCCTGCTAAATTATGAATAAATGACTTATAAAGATATATCCACAAGCAGAAACTTATAAATGGAACAGGCAAGTGTACAAAGAGTAATCAACTCATCTGCTAAGTTACATTGCCCTAACCACAATTTCCTGATCACTTACTCCCCTGAAACCGCTAAATCCAACGGCCAGTTATTTACTGTCACGCAGTGTAATTGGCTGGCCGCCATCATAGCCGATCAAATCGGGTAGGGAGATGCCAAACGTATGGTAATCAATATTGTAGATAAATATCATCCTTTAAAATTTGTTTGTTTTAAAACCGGTAATCCTAACCTGGCTGGCTTTGGTCCATGCAATCTTAAAAAACTCCCTGCCTCTGAGCTTGTCGGTGCCGAATATCTTCCCATAACCCTGTCTATCTTCACTGATGATGCAAAGCGATGCTACGCCTTTTGATTTGGCCTGATCTTCAGGAATGGCCATGTAAACGGAAACAAGTTCTTCAATGTTTGATATTATTAATTCTATTTCTGGGTGTACCATAAGTAAGTTTTAATTCTGAAACCAATAAGTCAATATAAAAAAATGCCACCAAGGCACTAAGCTGCACAAAAAAATTAATATCTGTTATATTTTAGGAATTAAACTTTCTTTTTAGCCTTTGATTCGAAGTTGCAAATTAAATATTCTTGGTGAAACTTCGTGTCTTTGGGTCTTCGCTGCAAAAACAGTATAAGTGATCCTTTTTTGAAAAAAACAAACTAAGTTTACCAACTGAAACCATAAAACTGTAATTCATGAAACCAACTCCGTTCTTTGGTCTGCTGCTGCTCCTGCTGATTGGCATTCAAACACAGGCTCAACAAAGTCAGCCAATCAATCTTCAATGTGAGTACTTTGTCAATCCAATCGGCATAGATGCACCAGCGCCCCGTCTGCATTGGCAATTGAGCGATATACGCCAAGAGGCCAGGCAAACTGCATACCAAGTGATTGTAGGAACCGATTCGATGTTGGTTTCAAGAGCAAACGGCAATAGTTGGGTTTCTAAGAAAAAGAAAAGTGCCGAACAGCTTGTTAACTACCAAGGTACAGTCCTTCAGCCTTTCACCAAATATTACTGGACTGTGATAACCTGGGACAAGTACAAAAAGAAATGTTTGCCTGCCACAATTGCCAGTTTCGAAACTGGCATGATGCAGATGAGCAACTGGAAAGGTTCATGGATTTCAGATTCAGAAAATATCAGCATAAAACCTGCTCCATATTTCAGAAAAGAGTTTAAGCCTTCCGGAAAAGTAAAAAGTGCACGTGTATACATTGCTGCTGCCGGATTGTACGAGCTATTTGTGAATGGTCAACGTGTAGGAGATCATCGTCTTGATCCGATGTATACCCGATTCGACCGTCGGACATTGTACGTTACTTACGATGTGACTTCACTGGTGAATTCCCAGGAGGTAGCGCTGGGAGTATTGCTAGGAAATGGCTGGTACAACCATCAATCCACAGCTGTCTGGAATTTTGATAAAGCGCCCTGGCGCGCCAGACCTAAGTTTTGCCTCGATTTGAGAATCACCTATCAGGATGGGCATGAGGAGGTAATTACTTCAGGAAACGACTGGAAAACTTCCCTGAGCCCAATCATTTTTAACAGTATCTATACAGCAGAACATCAGGATGCACGATTGAATCAACCTGGCTGGAATACTTCCGATTTCAATGATTCGAAGTGGGCAAATGTCTTACCTGTCGCAGCTCCCTCAAAAAATATTGTTACTCAGTTGGTACAGCCCATCCGGTTTGTAGAAGAAATCAGTCCGGTCAATGTGAACAAAATGAGTCCAACGAAATCCATCTATAACCTTGGAAGAAACATTGCAGGCATCAGCCGCATCAGCGTCAAAGGGGAAAGTGGAACGGTCGTCAGGCTAAAACATGGAGAGATGCTGAAAAAAGATGGCAACCTCAACATGGCCAACATCGACGTGCATTATCGCCCTATAGATGATTTAGATCCATTCCAGACTGACATTTATATTTTGAATGGCGAAGGCGTGGAAACATTTTATCCGCATTTCAATTACAAAGGGTTTCAGTATGTGGAGGTTACCAGCGATCGTCCGGTTGAAATTACCAACCTTACCGGAATCTTTATGCACAGCGATGTTCCGCCAGTAGGTCAGGTTACAAGTTCTAATGGCACATTAAACAAAATCTGGAAAGCGACCAATGTTTCCTATTTATCAAACCTTTATGGCTATCCGACTGATTGCCCTCAGCGCGAAAAGAACGGCTGGACGGGTGATGCACACATTGCCAATGAAACCGGCTTGTATAATTTCGATGGAATAACAATCTATGAAAAATGGCTGGCCGATCACCGTGACGAGCAACAGCCAAATGGCGTACTACCTGCCATTATTCCAACCGGAGGATGGGGTTACACTTGGGCAAACGGGCCCGACTGGACCAGCACCATTGCCATTATCCCCTGGAACATTTACCTTTTCTATGGCGATTCAAAACTTCTGGCCGATAGCTATGACAATATAAAGCTATATGTAAATCATATTACTGAAATAAGTCCCAATGGCCTGACCGACTGGGGATTAGGTGACTGGGTTCCTGTAAAATCGGTAGCACCCAAAGAACTGACATCCTCCATTTATTACTATGTAGATGCAACTATCCTGTCCAATGCGGCTAAGATTTTGAAGCATGAAGCTGATTATCAGAAATATTCAACATTGGCTACCAAAATTGCCAATGCCATCAATGCCAAATACTTAAATCAGGCTATCGGAATGTATGGAACTGGTTTGCAAACTGAACTGAGCGCACCCCTTTTCTGGGGCATCGTTCCTGAAAACCTAAAGTCTAAAGTTGCTGAGAACCTTGCCAAGCGCGTGATTGCTGACAACAAACATTTGGATGTAGGATTACTGGGAACAAAAACCATTTTGAATGCACTGAGCGAAAACGGGTATGCCGACTTGGCTTATGAAGTAGCAGCTCAGGAAACATTTCCGTCATGGGGCTGGTGGATGGTCAATGGCGCTACCACTTTGTACGAAAATTGGCCCATTGATGCCACCAGTGATATTTCGCTTAACCACATCATGTTTGGTGAAATAGGGGCGTGGTACTACAAAGCCTTGGGTGGAATGAAACCCGATGCCTCCCATCCTGGTTTTAAAAACGTGCTACTGGAACCTCATTTTGTGAATGGGTTGGATGCCTTTCAGTCCACTCATAAAGGCCCTTTTGGAGAAATTAAATCATCCTGGAAACGTACCGGGAATGAGGTCGTCTACAAGGTTGTAATTCCTGCCAACAGCACTTCCACTTTAAAACTTTCAGGAAATAGTATAAGTCTTAACGGAAAAGTGGTTTATACGCAAGCCAAACCCGATGGTGGAAATTATACCACCAACCTTGCTGCGGGAAGTTATGAAGTTGTTGTTAGTCAATAATATACTATTGTAGCTTACGTAATAACCTGAGTTCGAAATAAGAAACATGTTCTTCAAATTAAAGTGGCAAAGTAACAGAGTACCAAAGTCCCAAAGCATTTTACCCCATTTTAGGGGTAATTTCAACTATAATATAGCACCGAAATAGCTGATTGAAGCCTGTTTTTGCTTTGGTACTTTGTCTCTTTGATACTTTTTTACACTCATTTGCTTAGATCGAACTCACGTTAATAGTCATAGGTATAGTAATTCTGAGTCATTCTGAATAATTTTCAGGATGACTCCTATTTTAACTCATGTGGGAATAATTCACCCATTGTATTTGGTGCCTACCTATAATTTTTGCCCTGATTCTTTGTCTTCTCTATGAGCTATTTGCCTTTTTTCAATTCAAAATAGAAATAGAGTATAAAATGTTCAATTCAAAGTACGTTTGTAACTGAGTTGGTCGCAGTATTTCTCTCTAAAAGTATTTTATCTCTATTTTACCTCTGTTTTACCATTTTTTGTTATAATACAACTATAATACAAATATAATATATATATAATACATATATAAAACGTAAACATGCGGTTGATATATGTATTAAATATGCATTATATTTGAATTATAGAAGAAAATGGTAAAACAGAGGTAAAATAGAGTTAAAATAGATATACTCACTTATTTTTTCAATAGTAATACGATTATGGTTACCAATATAGTTGATGGGTACACCTTCAGGTGAGTAAAATTTTTCTAAAGTTGAATTCTGCAAAGAAAATTCTTGTTTCATTTTAAAATTATGCTCAATTTTTTATACTTCTATCTCTGGCGTATGGCAATGTTAATAATTCACCTTATTTAAGAACATTAAAAAAAAGGAACACATATCTAACTGAGGGTGTCCTAAAGGTTTTAAAGGAAAGTTAAACACAAAGACATAAAGACACAAAGACCTGACATTTAATTATTTTTATCATTGTATCTTTGCGTCTTCGTGTTTAATTTTTCTATAAGACACCATTAATATTTCTTTTTTAATGTTCTTGCGTAAGGTGAGTTAATAAGTAATTTATACTGAAAAGAAAGCATTATTCTGGATTCAGAATGAACAGAATATCCTCTGGGTTGTTATTACATCAACATAAAAAAATAAGTAGTTATACGGATGAGTGAAGTTGAAAAGAAAAAAATAACCCGAAAAGGCTTACGTAATGCATTTAAATTATATAAATACCTAAAACCATTTCGTCGCGAATACTTAATAGGATTGTTTTTCCTGCTTGGATCAAGTTTGGCGAGCCTGGCTTTTCCAAAGTTGTTGGGCGAGTTGGTTAATTCAGGCAATAAGGTTGCGATGACCTATAGTTTAAATCAAATAGCTCTGCTTCTGGTCGTTGTATTGTTGATTCAATCGGTATTCTCCTATTTCAGGATAGTATTGTTCAACAATGTAACTGAGAAAACCCTGGCATTTTTACGTCAGGATACTTACAATCATTTAATTAAATTACCCTTAAAATTCTTTGACCAGCATAGGGTGGGGGAGCTGAACAGCCGTATTTCTGCAGACATCATTTTGCTTCAGGAAACCCTGACAACTACTTTGGCTGAATTTATTAGGCAGATTATCATTATCACGGGTGGAATTGTTTTATTGACTATCACTTCGCCGAAATTAACATTGTTTATGCTTGCAGTTTTGCCCGGTATCATGATTCTTGCCCGCGTATTTGGACGATTTATCCGTAAATTCTCAAAGCAGGTCCAGGCCAAGGTTGCCGAATCCAATACCATCGTTGAAGAAACATTGCAAGGTATTCAAAGTGTAAAATCATATACCAACGAATATTTCGAAATTGCACGTTACCAGGTTAAAACAGAAGAGATTGCTCAAATCGGCATCCTAAGCGGCAGATACAAAGGCGCTTTCTCTGCCTTCATCGTTTTTGGCCTTTTTGGTGCATTGGTGGCCGTCATCTGGAGAGGATCGGCCATGCTTGCCAACGGTGAACTGGTTGCCGGAGATCTATTTTCCTTTGTCATTTATTCAGCATTTGTAGGCGGAACTATTGGCGGATTGGCCTCTGTGTATACCAGCATTCAGAAGTTTATTGGTGCTACAGAAGATTTATTCGGCATATTCAACGAGCCAGAAGAGGATATAACTGAAATCACAGCCTTCAATGGTGAGAATACCATTCATGGTGAGATCAGCTTTAAAAACCTTACCTTTGCATATCCTTCAAGGCCCAATGAAAATGTACTCCGCAATATTGAAGTTCTTATTCCTGCCCATAAAATGGTAGCACTTGTGGGTGCCAGCGGTGCCGGAAAATCAACCATAGCAGCGCTTCTGCTACGCCTGCATGACCCCGTTTCAGGAGAATTGCTTTTTGATGGTAAGGATAGCCGCCAATATTCGCTTTCGGCTTTACGAAGCCAGATTGCACTGGTGCCTCAGGATATTTTCCTGTTTGGTGGAACCATTCGCGAAAATATTGCTTATGGTAAAACGGGGGCAAGTGATGAGGAGATTATTGATGCTGCTCAAAAAGCCAATGCCATGGAATTCATCAATCGTTTTCCTGAAAACATGGACACTGTGGTGGGAGAACGAGGAACTCAGCTTTCAGGAGGCCAGAGGCAGCGAATTGCCATTGCACGTGCAGTATTGAAAAACCCTAAAATACTGATTCTTGATGAAGCTACTTCATCGCTCGATTCTGAAGCCGAGCGACTGGTGCAGGATGCCCTTGAGAAGCTGATGAAGGGCCGTACTTCATTAGTGATTGCCCATCGTTTGTCAACGATTCGAAAAGCCGATGAGATTTTGGTGCTCGATCAGGGGCAACTGGTTGAAAGAGGGACACATGACCAATTGATTCAATTTCCAAATGGAATTTACCGCAACTTAAGTGAATTGCAATTTAATCTTCATTAAGATGTTAGAATTCATAAGCGGAAATAATAAATTGGTTGTAATCCAAAATATTGCTAAATTTTTCATACCTTAACTGCAAAATTAGGAATTGAACTACTCTTTTATGTAGTTAATAATTAGACGATCATGAATTTACCCGATCTGCAAAATAACAATATAGCGAGTTTTCTAGACAAGGAAGATATAGTTCGCGAAACAGCTGAGCAAATTATAAAAGATTTCAGTATGTTTGGTATAGAAATTACCTTCTCCGGGAATACCGAAAATGCCTATCATGAACTTCATGAGCAGTTAATCAATCAGATTTCACTTTCTCTCGAAAGGGATTACAGCCGTTTGATGGCAGCACTCTATCAGGTCGATATTACTGAACACGAAATTGCCAAAGCAGAAATTGATTTGCCGCATTACAACCAACTGGAAGTGTTAGCCCACCAGGTAATCTTCAGAGATCTGAAAAAGGTACTATTTCGCAGATATTACAAAGCAAATTCAGGTCAAGTATAAAAACACCTATTCACTTGGTAATGAAATTTTTACAAGTTGTCGTTTTTCTGTTGGCTGCGAACAATTCTGTTGCCAATTCTATTGATTTTTTACCTCTTCCGGCCAACAATATTGTAACGCATACCTATTATACATTATCATATAACGAAGCTTACGAAGAGGCTAACTGGGTATATTATTCCTTAACAGATAGCATGGTACTGAATACCCGGGAGAAGAGAACAAACCGTTTCAAGATGGATCAATTGGTTGATACAAAATCTTCACAATCATCCGATTATACTAATAGCGGTTACGATCGCGGGCATCTGTGTCCGGCAGGAGACATGCGTTTTGATCCAGTAGCAATGAAGGAAAGTTTTTTGATGTCAAATATTTCTCCGCAGAATCGTGATTTTAACAGTGGAATCTGGAATGAATTGGAAATACAAGTTCGCGAATGGGCTAAAAAGGAACACCGCTTATATGTGGTAACTGGTCCCATTTTTAATGATAACAAAGGATCAATAGGGTTGGGCAAAGTGCTTGTTCCGGGTTATTTCTTCAAAATTATTTATGACCCGACCGATGTACCAAAAATGATTGCATTTGTGTTGCCAAATGAAAAAAGTGACCACCCCCTTATTGATTTTGCTGTTGCAACTGATGAAGTAGAAAAGTTGACGGGATTTGATTTTTTCTCACAACTTCCTGATGGAATTGAAAAAAAGTTTGAATCAAACGTACAATTTGCCGGATGGTTTAATCATTACACACCTGAACCACCAATTGTTTCTCAATCTCAGACCCGCATAGTTCAAGCAAAATCTGATATGATTTTCTTTACGATTTTGATCTCAGTAATTGTTCTGGTAGCACTCTTTGTTTACATCAAAAATTGAAAAAGCAAATGAATAATTTCAATGTGCTTCAATAGATAAACATTTCTATCAATATTTATCGTCTCGAAGTTGGACGTCTTGTTTTACCTAATAGTATACCAAATATACCCCGTGCGACCTCGCGTACAATGGTTCTGGTAAGACTGCTATTGGCAATTTTTTTAATAGTGCCACCAATGTCCGAATCTGTATTTTCTTGAATTTCATTCTTAGCCGAAACTTCATCATTCTGAGTGGAGGATAATATCTTTTTGTTCAATATTTCATAGGCACTTTCTCGGTCAATTTCTTCATTGTAAATTTGTGCCAGTTGCGACGATTTCACTTTTTCTACTTGTTCTTCAGGGGAAAGGATATCCATTCTTGATTGTGGAGCACACATCATTGTATAAACAAGGGGTGTAGGAATTCCTTTTTCGTTTAAAACTGTAACCAAAGCTTCACCAATTCCCAATTCAGTAATGACTTGGTCGGTTTTATAATATTCTGAGATTGGAAAATTTTCAGCAACAAGTTTTATATCTTTTCTGTCTTTAGCTGTAAAAGCACGTAAAGCATGTTGTATTTTTGTTCCCAATTGACTTAAAATGGTATCAGGAATATCAGTTGGTGCCTGTGTACAAAAGTATATTCCGACCCCTTTGCTTCTAATAAGTTTTATAATTGTTTCGAGTTGTAACATGAGTGCTCTAGATGCCTCTTTAAAAATAAGGTGAGCTTCATCTATGAAAATAACCAGTTTAGGATCTCCTTTGTCTCCGATTTCTGGAAACTTATTGTAGATTTCAGCAAGCAGACAAAGCATAAAGGAAGAAAACAATTTGGGACTATCCTGGATGTCAGTTAGCCTGAGAATATTAATGTATGCTTTTCGGTTTCTATCAATCTGTAAAAGGTCTTCGACTTCAAAAGACTTTTCTCCAAAAAATTTATCGCCCCCTTGCTGTTCGAGTTCCAGTAATCTTCGCATGATTACCCCGGAAGAGGCTGGAGAGATGGAACCATAGTTCTTTTCAATTTCTTTTTTCCCTTCACCATCAGAAAGGTATTGCAGTACTGCCCTGAAATCTTTAATGTCGAGCAATGGCCATGTTTTGTCATCGCAATACTTAAAGATAATTGCAATAGCGCCTTCCTGATTTTCATTTAATTCCAAAACTTTTGAAAACAATACAGGGCCGAACTCCGATACTGTAGCACGCATTCTGAGGCCTATTTCATCTGATATTGTCATCAGTTCAGTAGGGTACTCAGATGGTGACCAAGGTACACCTATGAGGTTCATGCGTTCCTTGATTTTTGGATTTTCGGTGCCTGGTTTTGAAATGCCACTGATATCTCCTTTAATATCCATCAGTAAAACGTTCACTCCTTGCTCAGAGAGGGATTCAGCCAGTCGTTGAATTGATTTTGTTTTTCCGGTACCCGTAGCTCCCGCAATCAACCCATGTCGGTTTACGGTTGATAATGGTAATCTTACCTTTAATCCAGGTATAACTTTCCCTTCATAAACCGCTCCACCAATCAATAGACTCTTACCTGCAAATGAAAATGAAGCTTGAATTTGTTCTGTGAATTTTTCAATTGACATGTCCGATTGGTGTTTTTAGAAATGTAATTAAATGAGAATGTGAAATGGGTTACTAAAATCAGAAAATTGTTAGTAACTCGTTTTCAGGCAGAAGGTAGAATGCCAATAAAATTAGTTCTTAAAATAG
>Ga0209724_1002029_pt1 | contig 17698 bp, 13 predicted proteins | sample grotaG_FD_184143 | JGI IMG/M metagenome (GOLD analysis project Ga0209724, IMG submission 184143) | Glacier valley bacterial and archeal communities from Borup Fiord, Nunavut, Canada, to study Microbial Dark Matter (Phase II) -... | ecosystem: Environmental > Aquatic > Freshwater > Ice > Glacier ...
TATAGCATCAAATATAAAAGGCATTACTACTACACTTGGCCGAGGCGGCTCTGATTATACTGCCGCTATTTTTGCAGCCGCTTTAAATGCTTCTGTACTGGAAATATGGACAGATGTATCCGGTATGATGAGTGCAGACCCTCGGCTTGTTACTAACATAAAACATATCCCTGAAATATCTTATCAGGAAGCAATGGAATTATCGCATTTTGGTGCAAAAGTTATTTACCCGCCTACTATACAACCGGTGATGAGCAAAGCAATTCCCGTTTGGATAAAAAACACTTTTGCACCGGATGATGTGGGTACAGTTATTAAAAATGAAGTAGCAGAAAACCACTCTCCTATCAGAGGTATTTCCAGCATTAATAATCTTGTTTTAATCAGCCTGGAAGGCAGTGGTATGGTGGGTATTCCCGGGTTTTCAAAAAGACTTTTTGAAGCCTTAGCCAATGATGCAATCAATGTAATATTAATTACGCAGGCATCATCAGAGCATTCTATTTGCGTGGGTATTGAAGATGCTTTTTGTGACAAAGCAAAGGCTGCAGTGGACAAAGCATTTGAGCATGAAATAAATATTGGTCAGGTACAACCTTTACTGCTGGAAAAGAATTTATCTATCATTGCTATTGTGGGCGACAGTATGAAAAACCATACAGGCATTAGCGGTAAAATGTTTGGTGCTTTGGGTAGAAACGGTATTAATATTCGTGCCATTGCGCAGGGTTCTTCAGAAAGAAATATATCTACCGTTATCAATATGGTTGATGTAAAAAAAGCCATTAATATATTACACGAAGAATTTTTTGAAACTGCTTATAAACAGGTAAACATATTTATTGCAGGGGTCGGTAATGTTGGACAGAAACTATTACAACAGTTAAAATTACAGGAGCAGTTTTTATTGCAGCAATACAGGCTTCAATTAAAAATTGTAGGCATTGCCAACAGCAAGAAAATGCTTTTTAAAGAAGATGGAATTGATGTAGAAATATATAAAACAGCATTGGAAAACGGAACGGCAATGAACATTAAAGAATTCTCTTTGCTCATACAAAAGAAAAATTTACGCAACAGTGTTTTTGTAGATGTAACGGCAAACGAAGAAATAGCAACGTTGTACAAAGACCTCCTACAAAAAAGTGTATCCGTTGTGGCATGCAATAAAGTAGCGGCTTCATCTGCCTATTCAAATTATAAGAATTTAAAAGATACTGCTACTGAATTTAACAGCCTTTATTTGTTCGAAACCAACGTAGGTGCAGGGTTACCCATCATTGGCACATTGAATGATTTATTGCGCAGCGGCGATAAAATAAAAAAAATAGAAGCAGTATTAAGCGGTACATTAAATTTTGTTTTTAATAATTATAATGGAGAGAAAAGTTTTGCATCAGTTGTAAGACAGGCACAGGAAGAAGGTTACACGGAACCTGATCCCCGCTTAGATTTGAGTGGCACAGATGTAATGCGGAAGATAATGATACTGGCAAGAGAAGCCGGCGAAGCAATAGAAATGACGGATATCCAAAACAATTCCTTTATGCCCGAAAGCTGCAAGAGTGGCACTGTGGAAAATTTTTATGCTGCAATGGAAAAAGAAGAAGCACATTTTAAAAAAATATTTGAGGCTGCAAATGCTGTAGGTAAAAAATTAAAATTTGTAGCTTCCTATTCGTCAGAAAATCCATCACAAAAAGCAATGGTGGGTTTGCAGCAGGTAGATGAAAAAAGTGATTTTTATCATTTGTATGGTAAAGACAATGCGGTAATGTTTTTTACAGAACGTTATCCGGAGCAGCCCATGGTAATTAAAGGTGCAGGCGCAGGAGCAGCGGTTACTGCATCCGGCGTATTTGCAGATATTATCAGAGCAGCTAGGATTTAGGAATTAACCGCTAAGGCGCAAAGGCGCTTTTTCTTTTATTTGTTATTGACAAGAGGATTCACCGCAGAGCAAAAGAGTTAAAAGAGTTTCCGCAGAGAAGGAAAACTCTCAGTGAAACTTCGCCTCTTAGCGCCTTTGCGATTCAAAAAAAATATGAGAAAAATTAAAATAACTGCCCCTGCTACCGTTGCCAATTTAGTGTGTGGTTTCGATATTTTGGGTATGGCATTAAATGATCCGCAGGATGAAATGGAACTTACTTTACTGGACGAACCCATCATCAATATCAAGCATACTGACGAATATGATCTGTCAGAAATACCGGAAACAAACGTGGCAGGTGTAGCATTGCAGGCATTGATGGATGCGTACCCAAAACCAGTTGGCTTTGGGGTAAATATTCATAAAACAATTATGCCTGGCAGTGGTTTGGGCTCAAGCGCTGCAAGTTCTGCAGGAGCCGTAGTGGCTGCCAATAAATTGCTGGGTGATTTTTTTACCAATGATGAACTTGTAGCATTTGCTATGAATGGCGAAAAATTAGCCTGCGGTGTAAAGCATGCAGACAATATTGCGCCCTGCATTTACGGGGGCATTACGCTTATCCGTTCCATACATCCGTTGGATATTATTCCGCTGCATTCACCACCGCTTTTTGTGACGGTGGTGCACCCGCAGATAGAAGTAAAAACATCTGATTCCCGACAGATTTTGCGCAAAATAGTTGCATTAAAAGATGCCATCAAACAATGGGGAAATATTGCAGGTTTGGTTACGGGTTTTTTAAAAGAAGATTATGATTTAATCAGCCGCTCGCTGGAAGATGTAATTATAGAACCCGTCCGCAGTATTTTAATTCCGGGCTTTGCAGATATTAAAGAACAATGCAAGGAAGCAGGTGCATTGGGTGGTGGTATTTCCGGTTCGGGACCATCGGTTTTTATGTTTAATAAAGATGAAAAAACAGCCAATGAAATAAAAAATATTATGGAAAATATTTACACAAAATTAGGGTTAGATTTTAGGTGTTATGTTACGACGGTAAATGAGCAAGGAGTGAGGGTTGTGAATGGTGAATTATCAATTTTAAATTACGAATTTTAAATTACGAATTACGGGTTGTACACTTCTGTTGTCTTTCATCTTTTGTATTAAATCTTTTGTCTAAAATCGTATGTCTCGCATCTTGTGTCTTTTGTTTTTTTTCTTTTTTCTTTTTTCTTTTGTCTTTTGTCTTTTGTCTTTTGTCTAACATCTAATATCTAACATCTCAATACTCATCACTTATGCTCTACTACAGTCTAAATAAAAATGCCCCCGTTGTAGATTTTAAAACGGCTACCATTGCCGGGCAGTCCCCGGATAAGGGTTTGTATTTTCCTCAAAGCATTCCGCAGGTAAATAAAAAACTGTTGAATGATATTGAAAATTATTCCAATGCTGCCATTGCATACGAAGTAATAAAACCATTTGTGGGAGATGTTATTCCCGATGATCTATTAAAAAAGATTGTGGAAGAAACCGTGAATTTTGAGATTCCATTGGTGCAGGTTACTGAGAACATTTATTCGTTAGAATTATTTCATGGGCCTACCCTGGCTTTTAAAGATGTTGGTGCAAGATTTATGAGCCGCTGTCTCGGTTATTTTGCAAAAGAAAAAACAGAAAAGATTGTAGTTCTCGTAGCCACATCCGGCGATACCGGTGGTGCAGTAGCCAATGGTTTTTATGATGTTCCGGGTATTAAAGTGGTGATATTATATCCTTCAGGGAAAGTAAGCAGCGTACAGGAAAAACAAATCACCACACTTGGTAAAAATATATATGCCATAGAAGTTAATGGCAGCTTTGATGACTGCCAAAAAATGGTGAAGGAAACCTTTATGGATGAAACTTTAAAGCAGCAGGTTTTTCTTACATCTGCTAACTCCATTAATGTTGCCCGCTGGTTGCCGCAGCAGTTTTATTATTATTTTTTATGGAAACAATGGCAGGATAAAAGCAACCCTCCAACCATTGCTGTACCGAGTGGAAATTTTGGAAATATTTGCGCAGGTTTACTGGCACAAAAAGCAGGCTTACCCATTAAACATTTTATTGCCGCATGCAATGCAAACGATACAATACCCAAATTTTTTAATACCGGCATTTATAAACCTACAACTGCAATAGCCACCATCTCAAACGCAATGGATGTGGGCGACCCAAGCAATTTTGTACGCATACTTGAAATGTTTAGCAACGAAAACAATGCGCTTAAAAACAGTCTAAGCAGTGTATCTATTACTGACGAAGCCACTGCAGAAACCTTGCTAAAAGTATTTAAGCAAAACAACTATTTGCTGGACCCGCATGGTGCCGTGGCATATACAGCTTTGCAATTATACCTTTCTAATAATCCAACAGAAAAAGGCGTTATTTTAGAAACTGCCCACCCCGTAAAATTTTATGATGTTATAGAACCAATTACCAACGAGCGGGTGCCAATACCTGCTGCAATTGCTGCACAATTAAAGCTAGAGAAAAAAAGTTTTAAAATGGAAGCGGATGGAAGGAAGTTGAGGGAGTGGTTAGTGGGAATGGGGTAATGGATATGGTATAAAGTTTATCTAAAAAACCACAAAAAAATTATTAAGAAAATAAGATTTATGATATGACAGATATAATCGGAGACATCCATGGACATGCAGACAAGCTAGAACTATTGCTTCAGCAATTAGGTTATGAATTGAAAGATGGTGGATATGCGCATCCAACCCGAAAGGTTTTATTTGTAGGTGACTATATAGACCGAGGCCCTAAAATAAGAGAAACACTAATAATTGTGAAAGAAATGGTTGACAGTAAAAACGCCATTGCATTAATGGGTAATCATGAATACAATGCATTGTGTTTTCATTTTCAGGAAACGGAAGGAGGGCATTTAAGAAAACATCTTATAACAAATATCATTCAGCATTATGAAACACTGAAACAATTTCATAACAGGCAAAAAGAATATGAAGCATATGTAGATTGGTTTAAAACATTGCCTCTCTTTTATGAAACAGAAAACTTTAGGGCTGTACACGCTTGTTGGAACAATAATAATATTGAATATCTGAAGACAAAACTTGTTGACGGAAAACTGACAGACGAATTAATTTTTCAATCAGTAAAAAAAGGAACCCATTTAAACAAAGCCATTGAAGAAACTTTAAAAGGAAGAGAAATGAAAATGCCCGAAGGATTATTTTTTACAGATAAAGATGGAACCATTAGAACTGAAATAAGAATTAAATGGTGGGAAAATCCTGCTGAAGTGACTTATAAATCCATCAGTTACGAACCACTTGAAAACTTACCTGATTTACCGGTCGAAATCGTGGACCTTAAAGCATCCGATTATTATTTGACTGATGATAAGAAAGTATTTTTTGGGCATTATTGGCTTAAAGGTGAACCTTCATTATATAAACAAAATATTTGTTGCCTTGATTATAGCGTTGCTAAAAATGGAAAATTAGTTGCTTACAGATTAGACAGTGAAGAAGTTTTAGAAGCAAACAAATTTGTATTTGTGTAATTATTTTTAGAAATGTGATTTTTTTCCATTCTTGCACACTAATAAGATAACAAACACAAATAGATAAAAACTTAGTGGATAAGAAAGAAAGATTTATTGCTGCCATAAAAGAAAATGAAGGTTTTATTTATAAGATAGCAGCTGTTTATACCAATAATACAGATGATAAAAACGATCTGGTGCAGGAAATTATTTACCAGTTATTGAAATCGTTTGACAGTTTCAATCAACAATCAAGCTTAAATACGTGGATGTACAGAGTGGCGTTAAACGTGGCTATTTTTCAATTGAAGGTTTCTAAAAAAAGTATTTCCACTATTCCCATTGATGAGCAGATTACTAATTACCAAGAAAAAGACGATACCGATAATGAAGAAAGGTGGAAAATATTCCGGGAACAGATTGATACCTTAAACCTGCTTGATAAAGGAATTGTGTTGCTGTACTTAGATGATAAAAGTTATGAAGAAATTGCAGCAATTGTGGGAATTACCAAAACAAATGTGGCAACCAAACTTTCCAGAATAAAAGAAAAACTGAAAACTCAAATTCATAAAAACTTATAACAATGGAACTGTACGATTTAAAAACTACTTGGCAAAATGAAGGTAATATTGCTACGCAAAACAATTTAACCACTTTAATAATTGATAAAATGACACAGGATAAATACCAGTCAAAAATTAAAAAAATAACTTTTCCGGAAATTATTGGAAGCATCATTTGTGTAATAACTACGGGATTTATAGCGCTTAATTTTAATAAGCTTGATACGATTGTTTTGCAGGCTGTAGGTGTTGCCTCCATTATAATACTATTGGCCATTTCCGTATTGAGCGTTTTAAGTTTACAACGATTAAACTTGAAAAAAGATCTAAATAAACCATATGCAGAAATACTTAAAATATATGCAACGCAGAAACTTTCGTTTTATAAACTGCAAAAGATAAATATCATCTTATGCTATTTGCTTATGATTACCATTATTATTTTGTTGCCAAAATTATTCGGTGGTAAAGACATTACGGAGTATAAATATTTTTGGTTGTATGCCTTTGTTACTGGGTATGTATTTCTGTTTTGGTTTTCAAAATTTGTAACTAAATCTTATAGGAAAACTTTGCAGCAAACGCAGGAATTATTAATGGAGTTGCCAAAATAAATTGAACCAAAAATATTTTTTTTGAAACACAAAGACGCTAAGTCGCAAAGAAACGCAAAGATTTTCTACTCTGCGGGAACTCATTTACCTCATTTTCTCAGCGGTGAAATATGGCTCTAAATGAAGACAAGGAGCAAAGGGCACTAAGATTTGCCTAATTTTAATTAAAAAATATTTTGTTGAATTAAAATATTAAACAACCTATGACAACTATTAAAATTGCGCTGGACTGGACACCGAATATTAACCACATCGGCATTTTTGTAGCCCAAGAAATGGGGTTTTTCCAAGAAGAGAAAATTGATGTTCAGATTTTAAATCCCGCTGATGATAATTATAATTTAACACCGGGTAAGAAACTGGAGATTGGCATAACAGATTTTGCTATTGCCCCATTTGAAACCGTCATTAGCCTTAACAATAAAATAAATACTGTAAACGCTATTGCAGTTTTTGCCATTTTAAAAGAAGATATCAGCAGCATTGCTACACTTTCTTCTTCGGGCTTAAAAAGACCCAAAGATTTGGATGGAAAAATATATGCATCTTACAAAGCCAGGTATGAAGACCATATTGTGAAAGAGCTCATTAAAAACGATGGCGGAAGCGGAGATATACAATTAATATACCCTGATAAACTTGGCATATGGAATACGCTTTTACAACAAAAAGCAGATGCCACATGGATATTTAATAATTGGGAAGGCATAGAAGCAGCCTCAAAAAATATTCCCTTAAATAAATTTCAGCTTACAGATTTTAATATTCCTTACTGCTACTCACCGGTAATAATTACTGAAAGAAATATTTTAATTACCCGCAGAAAGGATTACGAACATTTTATAAAAGCCACGAAAAAAGGCTACCGATTTGCAATACAAAATAAATTGCAGGCAGTAAATATTTTGAAAGAATATGTAACCGAATACGATCGAAACAATATTGATCTTGAAAAGTCTTTAGATGTTACCGCTCCTTATTTTGGCACTGAAGCAGATTGTGGAAAAATGCTGAGTGATAGAGTAGAAAATTTTTTACAATGGCTTGTAAAAAACAACTTAGAAAATGAAGGAATTTTAGACCAAAAATTATTTACAAATGAGTTGATTACTTAAGGGAATATAAGATAACACTGCTGCTCGATTTCAAAATCAACAAGAAATTTAATTTCTAATCTTCTGCATAATAAAAGTTGAAAAAAGATACATCGACCAAAGGCTGCGGGATGGGCGGTAGTAGCTGCCGCAGATAATGAACTTTGTGGAACAATACATTTTGCCGCGGCACTACTACAGACAGCCCGGACAATTGCTGAAAAGGTTTTCAAACTTGATAGCCCCTAGGTGAAAAAATAAAGGAATTTGGAATTTGGAATTAGGTACAATAATTTAAAGAATTCTCCAAATTCCTAAATCTAAATTCCTCCCTGCCCTACTCCGCCCAACTCATTACATAGCCATCGTTTTCTATTTCTATTGCGTATTGTGTAAGTTTTAATGGCTTAAAAGTATCTACCATTACTGCGAGTTCTTTTGTTTCGGTTTTGCCGATACTTTTTTCTACCAGGCCGGGGTGCGGGCCATGAGGAATACCGCCGGGATGCAGTGTTATCATACCACGGGTTACATGCTTGCGGCTCATAAAATCACCATCTACATAATAGAGCAATTCATCGCTGTCAATATTGCTGTGGTTGTATGGCGCAGGTATGGAAAGTGGGTGATAATCGTATTTGCGTGGCACAAAGGAACAGATAACAAATGCATCGGTTTCAAAAGTTTGGTGCACAGGCGGCGGCTGGTGTACTCGGCCGGTAATGGGTTCAAAATCGTGTATGGAAAATGCATACGGATAGCAACAGCCATCCCACCCAATTACATCAAAAGGATGTGTTCCATAATGAATGCCATAAAGCATTCCCTGCTTTTTTGTTTTAATGATAAAGTCTCCTTTTTCATCGTGTGTCAGCAGGTTTTGGGGTGTGCGTATATCTCTTTCACAATAGGGCGAATGCTCCATCAACTGGCCGTATTTGCTCAGATATCTTTTTGGGTAACGAATGGGAGCATGAGATTCTACAATAAATAATCTATTTATTTCGGTGTCAAAATGTATCTGGTAAATGCAGCCTCTTGGCACTACCAGATAATCGCCGTAGGCAAATGAAATTTCGCCATAGCAGGTAAGCAATTTGCCGGTGCCTTCGTGTATAAAAATCACTTCATCGCTGTCAGCATTTTTGTAAAAATATTCCGTCATACTTTTTTGGGGAGCGGCTAAAACAATGTGGCAGTCAGCGTTTACAAGCACAGCTTTGCGGCTGTCTAAATAATCTGCTTCAGGTTTTATTTTAAATCCTTCCAGGCTCCGGTGCTTCAGCATATGTTCTTCTGCTATCTTTGGCGCAACATTAATTGGATCATCGCATTTTACAATAAGTGTTGGTGCATAGGTATGATACAACAAAGAATAATCGTTTGAAAAACCTTCGGTAGAAAATAATTGTTCTGAATACAAAGAACCATCGGGCTTGCGAAACTGTGTGTGTCGTTTATGGGGAATGGAACCGAGTTGCGTATAGTGAGGCATGGGGGAAAATTACGAATTACGAATGTTGAATTACGAATTGTTTACTCAAATTTACATGTTAAAAACCAAAAAGAATTTGACAAGAATAGGATTGATATCTGACACACATGGATGGCTTGATGAGGCAGTATATGAACATTTTAAAGATTGTGATGAAGTATGGCATGCGGGTGATTTTGGAAGCTTCACCCTCGTTCCCTCTCCGAAAGAAAAAGCCCCTCCTATCCTCCCCGGAGGGGAGGGAAATGGAGAAGATGGATTGGAAGAAAAAGGCCTTAACATCGATCCCTCTCAGGTGGGAGAGGGAGGACGGGAAGACCGAGTGGAAGATGAGAAAAGTTATGGTGATTTATTTGTGCAAAAATTTGAACAGCTTTTTGGTAGAAAAATTATTTTTAAAGGTGTGTATGGCAATATTGATACGCATGCGTTAAGAGTTATTTATCCGGAAAAATTATTTTTTATTTGTGAAAGCGTGAATATTTTTATACAGCATATTGGTGGTTATCCCGGAAGGTATTCCAAAGGTGTGAAGGAAGATATTATTGCACATAAATCAGGTTTGTTCATTAGTGGACATTCTCATATTTTAAAAATTATGTACGACCAAAAATTGCATTGCCTTCATATGAATCCAGGTGCTGCGGGTAAACAGGGTTGGCACAAAATGAGAACCATTATTCGCTTTGCAATAGAAGGTAAAGAAATAAAAAATTGTGAAGTGATAGAACTTGGGGAGAGAGGGAGAATTAATTAATTACGAATTATTTACCTCCATTACTAGTTAAATCTACTTTGCAGTTTGCATCTAAAACCGGTATAGGTCCACTAAGTAACACACCACCCATCATACTTGTTTGTGTAGAAAAATACATAAGGCACGAAGAGTTATTACAATGCGACTTATGTGAAGCATCTTCATGTTGTGTTACCATTACAGTACCCAAATTTGTAAGACCAAGCAGATGCCCAAACTCATGATTTAGGACAGTAGTTTCCAGTTTTGTTCGGGTAGTTTGGTTTACGCCACCGGAGTTGCTTGTAACAGTTGGGCCAAATATTACCAATGATGTATTTCTATAAGCAGCACCCAAAATATTTGCCGTAGTAAAAGGCGCATCTACATAAACCACATAAACGCCCAGCACATTACTGTTAGTAAATTGGGTGCGATTGGCTTTTTCCAGCGCACTTATATCTTCAATACTAAAAACAGATTTACCCGAAGCGGCAATAGGTGTTTGAGAAAAATTGATACCTGCGGGTTTATTTACCAGCGTATTTAAAAAATTAGTAAGGTTTGTAAGCGCAGCTGCATCCGGCGCAAGACCCGGCATATACTGCAGTTGCACATTTATTAAAGTGTATGTACCGGCACTTAAAAATTCTTTGGCAGATGCACCTACAGATTTTGTATTTAAGTTATTGGAAGAAGTAGGCGTACTGTCTTTTTTAGAACACTGGGCAAATAATATGATTACAGCAATTAAAAAGACAAAATTTTTCATAGTATTTTATATTGGGATTTGGTAAACTCCTACAATATCATATTTTAAAACAGACCTGCATGTTAATCCCGACCTTTTAAGATTCAATTAACTTATTAAATAATAATTTATACCATTCGCATTCACCATTCACATTTCCCCATTCACATTTCACCATTGACATTTCACCATTGACATTTCACCATTCGCATTTCACCATTCACATTTCACCATTCGCATTTCACCATTCGCATTTCACCATTCACATTTCACCATTCACATTTCACTACTCTATCCAATCTGCTATAAATACATTTGTATCTCTTGTTCCACCATTATTTCTGTTGCTGCTAAAAGCTATTTTTTTGCCATTGCTGCTAAACATCGGGAATGCATCAAAACCTTTATCACGGGATATTTTCTGAATATTTTTTCCATCCATATCTGCTATATACATATTAAACGGAAATCCTCTTTTATATTCATAATTGCTGCAAAATATAAAATGTTTTCCATCAGGTGTAAAATTTGGTGCCCAATTAGCCTGTTCCAAGTCTGTAACCCGGTGTGCATTACTGCCATCAGCATTAGCTATCCAAACTTCCATATGCGTGGGTGCAACCAGGTTTTCAGCAATTAGTTCTTTGTATTCCTTTATTTCATCGGCAGTAGTTGGCCGGCTCGCACGCCAAATAATTTTTGTACCATCATTGCTAAACCATGCACCACCATCATAACCCAGCGTATTTGTAATCCTCTTTACATTTTTGCCTTTTAAATCCATGGTATATAAATCGAGATCACCGTCACGCATAGATGTAAAAACCATTTTATCGCCTTTGGGTGAAATGGTAGCTTCTGCATCATATCCTTTTGTGGTTGTTAATCGCTTTATAATTTTTCCGTTTAAATCAGCCTGAAAAATATCCATACTTTCATAAATTGGCCAAATGTATTTGTTGCCATATTTTGCTCTGTCAGGCACAGGTGGGCATTCTTTGTTTGCAAGGTGTGTAGATGCATATAATATTGACTTCCCATCAGGGTAAAAAAAAGGGCATGTTGTTCTTCCGGTACCTGTACTTACAAGGATTGGCGTAAATTTTTCTCCGGCTTTTACCGGCACTTTCCCCATCCAAATCTGGTCGCACATAATACCGTTTTTAGGATCAGTTTTCTGAAAAACTAAATATTTTCCGTCCTTACTAAAATAAGCTTCTGCATTATCGCCACCAAAGGTTAGCTGTTGCACATTTGCAAAATGTGTTTCTCCCGGAAAATGAATGCTGTCAGTAAAAATTTGTTTTGGTACAATTATTCTTTTTCCTTTAAAAGCACCAAGTAAAAACAGCATCGGCAATACTGATATAGAAAGTAAATATTTCATCCTTCAAAAAGTTATTTGTAAAGGTAATAAGCTGTATAATGGACATTGTCAAAGATTTGTAAAGTAAACATCCATTATGCTTTATTTTTGCGCAAAAACTTATTTACATGAAGTCTATTTTCATTTTAGTTTTTACTGTATTTCTATTTTCCTGCAACAGCAATAAAAACCCGGCAGAAGAAAATTCAAATTCCGTCACAGTATCAAAAGAAGATGTTTTAAAAGATGCAATAAAAAAATATCCTGATTCCTTAACTCTTGTACAAAATCTCTCAGCTTATTATCTCGATTTGCAAAATTATGATGCTGCTATGAGTACGATAAATACCGCCATCGCAAAAGATCCAAATAATGCGGAACTGAGAGATAACCAGTCTACCATCTATGCGCAAAAAGGTGATACACTCAATGCTATTAAAAGCCTTGAAAAAGCTGTAGATAAACTTGCAGCACCACAATACATCATCAGCCTTGGCGCATTGTATGCACAATCAAAAAACCCGCAGGCACTTGCAATGGCAGATGCATTGCTTTTTGCAAACAAAGCAAATGCAGAAAAAGAAGCTTATTTTATTAAAGGGTTGTACTACAGTTATATTAACGAAAAAGAAAAAGCAATCCCTTTTTTTGATAAATGCATCAGCATTAATTATACTTTTATGGATGCCTATTTAGAAAAAGGAATAGCATTATACGATTTAAAAAAGTACAGGGAAGCTGCTACTGTTTTACAAAAAGCAGTAACCATACAAAACAATTATGACAGAGGATATTATTACCTTGGTCTTTGTTTTGAAAAATTAAATAATAAAGAAGATGCTGTACAAGCTTATCAAATGGCACTGACTTACGATCCTAATTATGAAGAAGCAAAAGTTGCACTTGCAAGATTGCAATAGTCCCAATTAGAAAATTTTCTGATGTGCTAATGTGCTAATTTTTTCAAACCATCGCTATATGATAAATTGCAAGGAATAAAATAAATGATTACTGATTACTGATTACTGATTACTGATTACTGATTACTGATTACTGATAACTCTTAACTCATAACTCCTAACTCATAACCTCACCCTATGGCTCTGATCGCTCCTTCCCTCCTTTCCGCAAATTTTTTACAGCTCCAGCAAGATTGTGATATGCTCAATAACAGCGCTGCAGATTGGTTTCATATCGATATTATGGATGGCAGTTTTGTCCCCAATATCAGTTTTGGCCCAATGGTTACAAAGTTTATAACTGGTACAACAAAAAAATATTGCGATGTGCATTTAATGATTGAAAATCCTGATAAATATGCCGAAGCATTTAGAGATGCAGGCGCAAATAATCTTACCGTGCATTTAGAAGCTTGTCCGCATTTGCACCGCAACATACAGCAAATAAAAAACCTCGGTATGCATGCAGGCGTGGCTATTAATCCGCACACACCGGTATCTGCCCTCAAAGATATTCTGGCAGATATAGATGTTGTTTGTATGATGAGTGTAAACCCTGGTTTTGGTGGGCAGTCATTTATTCCGCACACGCTTCACAAAATAAAACAGCTTCGCCAAATAATAGATGAGCAAAACCTGTCTGTAAAAATTGAAGTAGATGGTGGCGTGACTTTACAAAATGCAAAAAGCATTGTAGATGCAGGCGCACATGTACTTGTAGCTGGCAATACCGTTTTTAAAGCAATTGATAAAGTTGGAATGATAGGCGCTTTAAAAGGTATTGTTTAGAAAGATTTGTGCGGTTACCATCATTCAATATTGCAGCTTTGGTTCGGGCTATACACTTCAATCTTTTTTGCTCAAATGCAGCAAAAAAGTATTTACGTTGCTATCCCGCCGCTCTTCAACTTTATACCTTTTTTGAACTGTTTTTATTTATCTTTTATTGAAATTTTTATTAATTAAAACCGATTTTGTTTTTTAAGTTTTATTAAACCTCAGAAAATATTTTTATGATTTTTTTTAATTAGAACAGCTACTTTATATTTTTTTCAATTAAATTTCATTGTTTTTTAAATGACTTGTTTTCATTTAAAACTGAAGTTTTTTAGAAACAAAAAAAGCTATCCTTTAATTAAAAGGATAGCTTTTTTTAAAATCTAAATTTTATTTAAAGACCAAAAGCAGATTTTAGCTTTTTTGCTGCAAGTGCCTGTGCTTCTTTTGCCTGAGGAACTACTGCAGCCATTCCAAAAAATTCATGCGTAACTCCAGTATACATTTGGTAATCCGTTTGTACGCCTGCAGCCGTCAATTTATCGCTTAACATTTTTCCTTCTGATTGTAAGGGATCGATTTCCGCCCCAATGATCAGTGTTTTAGGCAGACCTGCAAGGTTTGCTTTAACCAAACTTATACGTGGGTCTGCTGTCTGTGCTGGAGAACTTAGTTCATTTTTTAAAAACCATTCCATCATAGGTTTACTTAAAGGTTTTGCCGCCGCAAACTTTACATAACTTTCGCTGTTTACATCATTGTTTGCAATTGGGTAAATAAGAACTTGGCAAATCGGCATTTTTATCTTTTTATCTCTCGCCATAATACTCATATTAGCTGCAAGGTTACCACCCGCACTCTCACCCACTACAGCAAGTTTACTTGAATCACCTTTCAACTCAGCAAAGTTTTTAAGAACCCATTGGTATGCATCAAAAGATACATTGTGCGCTGCAGGAAATTTTCGTTCAGGTCCCATAGGGTATTCTACCGAAACTAACACTGCGCCTACCTGCTCACACAATGCCTGAGCACCGCCGTTGTACACATTTATGTTGGCTATAACCCAGCCACCACCATGGTAATAAACAATTACCGGGTAAGGCGCTTTGCCTTGCTTGGGTGTATAAATGCGAACATGTGTTGTACCACCTTTTACGGGTATATCTTTACCCATCGTATCGGATTGTGCCGGTGGTGCTGTCATATTATTATCACGCATTACAGCCATTACTGCATCTGTTGGTGTAGGTTGCATACGTGCCTCTTTAGCATCCAAAGTTTCAATAGGTTTACCACCCAGGCTAATAAGTTTTTCAATTACTACCTGCATTTCCGGTTTTATACTGGGTGCCCAATCAGGTGCGGGCGTAGTCGGTTTTAATGTAACCTGTTTATTTTCTGTTGTGGTACTATCTGTTACAGAGGTACTTGTTGTTGTGGGATTACTGTTACATGATGCAAAAGTTATAATTAAACAACCTGCTAAGAATGTTTTTGTAAGGGTTTGAATTTGTGTTCGCATAATTTTTAAATTGAAGATTTAAGGCCTAAAAGGCTTTAATTATCAATAAAAAACGTGCCATTCAAATTTTATTAATATTTAATGTAAATAGTATAAGAAATGGTGTGATCTCCTTAAGAAAATTCAATATAATTCAGTGAAACAAAAATGGAAGATTTAAAAAATAATTTAAATCATAAAAAATTTAAAGAAAAAAGAAAAATATGCAAATTAATTTTAGGCAGCCATAACGGCAAAGCGATTTAACCCAAGTATTTTTTCCATAGCAGCACAAAAAATAATAAGTTATTGCAAGGCATAAACAATCTTATAAATGTAATTACTTGCCTGGCTGATATTTCCTTTCCACATGTTTTAATACATCTTCTTTATAAAACAATACATCTTTAAACTTGCCTTGTGTATACATCAACAACTGGTCTGTAAAATGTGGTGAAGATGGATCCCCACTGTTTCCGCCTGCCAGCAATGATTTTGCTTTCACCTTTTTGCCAAATTCAACAGCGCAAACAAAACTGTTACCACTAACACCATATCGTTTATTAGTACCTTCAAAATAACGGCTGTTGTAAGATGGCAACATGCCCCACAAGGCTGATGCAAATTGTACCGGATAACTTACGCCTGCATCATTGTATGCCTGATTCATTTCATTGCTTATGCGCTGATAACGGTTTATGCTTCCCCATTCAACCATCCACGTGCCATAGCGTTGTGAAAGATCATTAATTGTTTTTGCCAATGGCAATAAAAGTTCTGCATAGGTAGCCGTCAATGCAAATTGCTTTGTTGTAGCAACCTGGTCAGGCTCATTTTCATCAACATAAACCTTTCGTATGGCAGAAGTTAAATGCTGTGCCCATTCCACTGCAATAGTTGTTGCAATAGAATTTTCAGCTACATGATAATCCCATTTTTTTAATAATACGATCGGTTCTTTCAACAAATCATACAAACTGTCGCTTGAATGTATGTTTTTATCAAAAGCATTTACAAGCGCCGGCATCAACACTTCAAATGCAGCAAGGTTTTTATCGTAGCCCGCTGTAATTAATTTTTCGATCGTAAAAGCATTTTGATTTTGTAAAACCTTTACGGCATTTATTCCTCTAAAGTTTTCACCATCCGGTGCCATATATTTTGGATAATTATTTTTTACCGGACTGCTTGCACCACTTACTGTATAAGGTGTTGAGTTACAATTTTGGATAAATCCTGTGGCAGGATTTATCATTTGCACTATATCTTTTAGGGCATGTGTACCTTTCCAGTCTGTTTGCGAAGTGCTGCCGTCTACAGGTTTGCTCCAGTTGTATTTCGTATTTCTTACGGGTATATAATCGCCATGCCAGTATGCAATATTGCCTTTGTTATCTGCAAACACCGTACTGTTGCTGGTATTGCCTTTAAGTTCCATTGTTCGCGTGTAATCTGCAAGACCTTTTGCTTTAGTGCGCTGCCAGCTTTGAATAAGCCCGTTCATCATTCTGTTACTGGATTTCACGGTTATATAATTTTCATTTCTATAAGCCATTACAGGGCCGTGCTGTGTGTATAATGCATCAATATTTTTTGTTTGAAAAACATCGCCTTTTTTAAAACGAAGCTCAATGTTTTTACGTTCTACTTTACTTTTTTTATTGTCATATAAATATTCAAGATCATTTTTATTTCCCGTTATTTTTTCTGCATACATATCTGCAACATCAACATTATTGCTGGTATGCATCCAGCCACAGTATTCATTAAAACCCTGGTAAATAAAAAACTGTCCCCAAGTAACTGCACCATACACATTCAATCCTTCCTCACTTACCATGTGCACTTCGGGCCTAAAATAAAAAGTTACATGTGGGTTTATATAAAGCAAGGCGTTGCCCGATGCTGATTTTTTAGGCGAGATAGCAAACCCGTTTGAACCCGTAGAAATTTCTTCAAATTTTTTTGGATTATAGGTTGATGATGTTCTGTTGCCGGTATAAAAATTCTTTACTTCTTCTTCTGTAACGCCGCCGGTGCTGATGGCACCAATACTTCCGTCCGTCCACAACAATGGAAACCAAGGTTGAAAGTGTTTAAGCAAGGCCGGTTTTACGGAGGGATTTTTATATAGATAATAATTGATACCATCTGCATAAGCCACCAATAATTTTTGTAACCAAAGGGGTGCTTTTTTATAATCTGCAATGGCATCGCTGCTGTCTATCAACAAACGAATGTATAAATCGCTGTAGAGAGAAGTTTCGCCATTTACTTCTGCAAGCCTGCCAAGTTTTTCAATGTAATTTAATTCTACTCTTTTAAAATCATCTTCACATTGTGCGAACAGCAATCCAAAAACTGCATCAGCATCTGACTTACCATAAATATGCGGCAC
>Ga0209724_1002031_pt1 | contig 17697 bp, 16 predicted proteins | sample grotaG_FD_184143 | JGI IMG/M metagenome (GOLD analysis project Ga0209724, IMG submission 184143) | Glacier valley bacterial and archeal communities from Borup Fiord, Nunavut, Canada, to study Microbial Dark Matter (Phase II) -... | ecosystem: Environmental > Aquatic > Freshwater > Ice > Glacier ...
AAAAGCTTCTTATTTCTGATATAAATTTCCGTGGTACGGCTTGAAATGGTCTTCCCCATTATTCTTTCCCAATGCGTGAGAACAGAGGTTTCCAGGTACTTGTCCTTGATCTTAAAAGTTTCAAGCATTAAGTTGATAACCTCCTTGATTGTTTGTTCGTTCGCCTTCTTCATCCTATTGTCTCACTATTGAACCTGCGTCTACACTAATAATATTTACTTCTCTATTAATTTCTTTAAATACTTTTTCGACCCTGTCTTTATTGGTATCTGTGACAAAGATTTGTCCGAACTCATCCTGCACAACCATCTGCATGAGTTGCCTGATACGCCTGTCATCGAGTTTATCGAAGATATCATCAAGAAGCAATATTGGTTTAATACCTGTCTTCAGTTTAAGATAAGAATAATGCGCCAGTTTAAGGGCTATTAAAAAAGATTTTTGCTGTCCCTGAGAAGCGAATTTTTTCAAAGGCAAGAGTCCAATCTTAAATTCAAGATCATCTTTATGAATACCGAAATTTGTTCTTTCAGTAAGCCTGTCGCGCTGATTACTGAACAGCATGCCTGAGGTATAGTCATAAACATGTAGCTGCGATATATAAGTCAGGCTAACCTGTTCAGCCTGTTCTGTGATGAATAAATAATGATTTACAAAAAGGGGCATGAAAATTTCCATAAAAAGCTGACGTTTTTTATAAAGTTCAGCACCCAACTGTATAAGTTTTTCAGAGAATATTTCAAGGAGATCTTCGTCTGGGTGTCCACTTTGCCGAAAGGCTTTTAGCAGGCTATTTCTATTTGCCAATGCCTTGTTATAGGTTATTAACTGATCAAGGTACTGGGAGTCGGTTTGAGAAAGTGCGTTATCAATAAACCTTCGCCTTTCTTCAGAGCCCTCAAGTATAAGACTTATATCGTAGGGTGTAATCATAACAACAGGAAAGAGCCCGATATGATCAGCAAGCCGGTCATACTCTTTTTTGTTTCTTCTGAACTGCTTTTTTTGATTTCGCTTCACGGCACAGGAAACCAGTTCAACCCGTTCGTGCTTGTCAAAATTACCCTGTAACATAAAAAAGTCAGCTTCATTAAGAATCTGCTGACTATCAATCGAATTAAAATAACTCTTACACAAACTCAGGTAATGAATTGCATCAAGCAAATTAGTTTTCCCTGCCCCATTATTACCAGTAAAACAGTTTATCGTAGCCGAAAAATACAGTTCTGCCTCTTGGTAATTCTTAAAATTTATTAGCGATAGACTCTTCAGATACATACTGTTTGGCCCCTGACCATATTCAGAAAGTAACCTCAGCAAAGATAATCAAACAATTTTTGGCCTAACTGCCATTAATTTTCAAAATAATATAACTTTGCAAGCCCGTATAAGGGAATATATCATTAAGATGAGCAAAGTAAAAGTAGAAGAACCTGTATTAGACCTAACAAATCAGACTAAAATTACTACCTGGGAAGACCGACTAAAAGATTCTGAACTTTTTGTTCGATCGAATACACGTTTGCTTTCTATCGTAGGTGGTAGTGTAGTTGGCCTGATTGCCTTGTTTTTTGCTTACACCTTTCTGTATATGGGTCCACGTGCGAAAGAAGCAAGTGCACAGATGTTTAAGGCAGAAGCCTATTTCGAAGCCGATTCTTTAACAAAAGCCTTAAATGGAGATGGTAACAATCCTGGGTTTGAGTCTATCGTGAATGACTATGGCAATACTCCCTCAGGTAACCTTGCTCATTATTACCTGGGTTCAATTTATTTGAGAAAAGGTGACTTTCAGAAAGCCATTGATAATCTTGAAAAATATGGTGCTAAAGATGATTTGACCGGAAGCGAAGCTCAGGGAATGACAGGTGATGCTTATTCTGAATTAAAAAATTATGATCAGGCCATTAGTTATTATTTAAAAGCTGCTGACAATAAACCAAACATATTTACCACTCCAATGTATCTTCAGAAGGCTGGATTAATTTATGAATATCAAAAAGATTTCACAAAGGCACTTGATATGTACAGCCGGATCAAAAGAGATTATAGCAACAGTGCACAATCTAGAGATATCGATAAGTTTATTGCCAGAGTTCAGCAACACTAAAAATTAAAAATTGTCAACATCATTAAAGAACCTTAGTGAAGAACTGGTTACACCACCAGCAAATAGTGAAACGTACAAAATTGGAATTGTGCGTGCTGAATGGAACACACCAATAACAGGGGCTCTTGAAGATGCAGCAATTGATTATCTTAACCAGGCGGCAATAGCACCTGCTAATATTACCAGAATTACAGTTCCAGGAAGTTTTGAGCTAACAACAGGAGCACAACTGCTTCTTGAAAGAGGGTTGCTCGATGCTGTCATTTGTCTGGGCTGTGTAATTCAAGGAGAAACCCGTCATTTTGATTTTATTTGCCAGGCAGTTGCAAATGGACTTACAAACCTTGCCATTCAATATAAAAAACCTGTTATTTTCGGAGTGCTAACTACTGAGAACTTGCTTCAGGCTTCAGAAAGGGCAGGTGGCCGTCTGGGCAATAAAGGGCGGGAAGCAGCTTTAACTGCAGTGAAAATGGTCGAACTTTTTAAGACTTACAAACAGGCTTTTAAAACAACTGCTGGATTCAAATAGCTATCCATTTCTGCCTTGGGTTGATCGCTCAAAAAAGTCGTAACTTATTGTTACTTTTGAGCGTTAAATCAAAGAAATTTAAACTTTTGCAATCTATCATGAAAAATATTACTCTTTTTGTCTTAAGTCTGTTTATTCTGGTATGCATTCTGGAATCTTGCTCTAGTTCAAAATCATGTCCTGCCTATAGTACGGTTCGTCACGGCAGAAAACAATAAAATTTATGATAAATTGGATTATATTGAATGATGAAGCACAGGTTTCTACTATTGCTTCAGAAGAAGGTGATAGCTTGATTTTTAAGCATAGTACAAGATGCCCTGTTAGCATGATGGCTAAAAGAAATTTCGAATCGGAATCGGATGCTCTTCCCAAAGGTGTTCCAATTTATTTTCTAGATCTGATCCGATACCGAACTATTTCAGCAGGTGTTGCAGAAGTTTTTCAAATTACACATGAATCACCCCAGCTGTTGCTGATTCGAAATGGCCAATGCATTTTCACAAGCTCTCATAGCGAAATAAATGCACCTGATGTTGCTAAAGAATTACTTGCCTGATTTTATTTAGTTTAAATAGGTCTCAGTTTTTTTTAAGACACTTCAATATTATAAAGGGATATTTTTATTTTATCTTCCTCAAACTTAGCTCATAGCGACGTGTTTAATTGATAATATCAATTTCGATTTAATACCTTTGAACTATCATGATCGAATTACCTGTTATAACTAACGAACCCAGAGGTAAGAAACCAGAATGGCTTCGCGTAAAACTTCCTACAGGAGCTGAATATGCACAAGTGCGCAATCTGGTTGACAAGCACAAATTACATACCATCTGTGAAAGCGGTAATTGCCCGAATATGGGTGAATGCTGGGGTGCTGGGACCGCTACGTTTATGATCTTGGGAAATATTTGTACACGGTCATGTTCATTTTGCGCCGTTGCAACTGGTAGACCAGGTGCAGTTGATTGGGATGAGCCTTTTAGAGTGGCAAGTTCTGTTTCACTCATGAATGTCAGACATTGTGTGATAACGTCTGTTGATCGCGATGACCTGGCAGATGGAGGTTCAACACTTTGGGTAGAAACAATACGTGCCGTTAGAGAGCAAAGCCCTTTAACAACTATGGAAACCCTAATACCTGATTTTAAAGGCGTTTGGGAAAATTTGGAACGCTTATTGAACGAACGACCTGAAGTTGTTTCTCATAACTTAGAAACAGTTCGGCGTTTAACGAAAGAAATAAGAATCCAGGCCAAATATGATCGAAGTCTTGAAGTACTTAAACGAGTGAGAGCAAGCGGGCTGAGAACGAAATCTGGAATTATGCTGGGTTTGGGTGAAACAGAGCAGGAAATCTACGAGGCTATGGATGACCTTTTAGATTCAGGAGTTCAGATATTAACACTGGGACAGTATCTGCAACCTAGCAAAAAGCACCATGAAGTAATTGAATTTATTCATCCTGATACGTTTTCCCTTTATAAGGAAGTCGGGCTAAACAAAGGTTTTCGTTACGTTGAAAGTGGACCTATGGTTCGTTCTTCTTACCATGCTGAAAAACATCTTTTTCAAATTTAGGTTGAGGTAGTATAAATCCTTTTTATTTTGATTCAGAAGAAATTAGTTCTATCAGAACCTGAACTGATAGAGGCGCTTAGGCAAAGAAAAAAAGCGGGTTACGAAGCCCTCTATTCCATGTATTCAGCCGCGTTATATGGTATTATTTTTCGAATAGTGCAGGTTGAAGAAAGCGCAGAAGATGTTTTACAAGAAACTTTTATAAAAATATGGAATTCTTTTCCATCATATGATCCGTCGAAGGGCCGCCTTTTTACATGGATTATGAATATTGCCAGGAACATGTCAATTGACAAAGTCAGGTCTAAGGAATATAAAAATAGCAGCAAAAACCAAGATATAGAAAATAACGTAAATGAGATCGACATTGATAATAATACAACGTATAAACCCGAGCATTTGGGCATAAAAGAACTTATCAATAATCTGAAGCCAGAGCAAAAGAAAATCGTAGACTTGGTATACTTTAGGGGTTACACCCATTCAGAAGTTTCCGAGGAAATGGGAATACCTCTAGGAACGGTAAAAACCAGGCTAAGAACAGGAATCATGGAATTACGCAAGTTTTTTAATTAAAGAACGTGGAAGAGAAAGATTTTATAGAATCCGGCATTCTGGAATTATATGTTCTTGATGCATTAAGTTTACAGGAGCGGTCAGAAGTAGAAAGTATGTGTTCCGGATCTGCACTTGTTTCAGCTGAACTCAAAAGGATAGAAGCATCGATGGAGGTTTTTGCCCTTGAATTCAAAATTGAACCATCTTCAATTCTTAAGTCAACAATAGAAAGAAATCTTGATTTTAATTCAACCGTTTCTGATTCAAGTAGTATAGATATTAAAAAGACTTTTAATAATGAAATTTCTGAAAATGGAAATTCTTTTAAAAGTTTAGTCGAAAAAAGAGCAAGTTACAAAGGATCAATCAAAAGTAACATACCTAAATATGCCCTTGCGGCATCTATAGCTTTATTTCTGATTAGTCTCATAGGATCTTATTCTTTATGGAACAAGTTAAAGGACAGTCAAAATAAATACGCAGATTTATTAAATAAAAATGCGTTGAATGCAAATCAAGTTTCTTACTTTAAAAATCAATTCTACCGATCAAAGAAATTAATTGACGATCCTGATTTTAAAAAGCTTGCACTCATAGGAACAAAGACTCATCTTAAATCATTGGCTGTTGTTTGGTGGAATAAGAAAACTCATACTGTTATGATCGACCCGAATGGTTTGGTTGCCACTGATCAAAATCATTCTTATCAACTTTGGGCCATCTCAAATGGTAAGCCAGTTGATGCTGGGGTTTTCGAGGTAAAATCTGATTTATCTTCTCTCAGTAAGCTTAATGACATATCAGACGCACAGGCATTTGCCATTACACTTGAACCTAAAGGAGGAAGTAAGAATCCAACGATGTCTGAGATGTACGTCATGAGTGCTATTTAGTTACCATATAAAGTAATAGTGACAACATCTGTGCCAGTCTTTATTTTTTCATGAATTACTTCAATAACTGTATTCTGTTACTCCCGTAAGAAATTTTATTAGCGGTGTGAAAACATTTTTACTCAATTGGTAATTTTAAGAAACTATTATTCTCTTCATTTCTACTGTTTTCTAACAACGCTTCTTTTAAGAATTTCCCGGTAAAGCTGTTCTTATATTCTGCAAGACCTTCTGGAGTCCCGGCGAATAACACTTGACCGCCTCCGCCTCCGCCTTCGGGGCCCATGTCTATCACATAGTCTGCAACTTTTATTACGTCAAGATTATGCTCGATGACAAGTATAGTATTACCTCTGAGTACTAATTTTTCAAGAACGCCGAGCAACACATTGATATCCTCAAAATGGAGGCCTGTGGTTGGCTCATCCAATATGTAAAAGGTTTTACCGGTATCCTTCTTAGAAAGTTCTGTTGCGAGCTTAACACGCTGTGCTTCTCCACCAGAAAGGGTTACAGATGATTGCCCAAGGGTTATATAACCCAGGCCCACGTCCTGTAAGGTTTTTATCTTCCGATAAATGGCAGGCACATTTTCAAAGAAGTTCACACCCTCTTCTACACTCATATCGAGCACATCACTGATCGATTTGCCCTTATACCTTATTTCAAGCGTTTCCCTGTTATAGCGTTTGCCATGGCATTCTTCACAGGGCACCTGAACATCAGGTAAGAAATTCATCTCTATAACTTTCAGGCCTGCACCCTGACAAACTTCACAACGCCCGCCTTTAACGTTGAACGAAAAACGTCCTGGTTTATATCCTCTGATTTTAGATTCAGGCAACAATACAAACAAGCTGCGGATATCTGAGAACACTCCTGTATAAGTAGAAGGGTTTGAGCGTGGTGTACGCCCAATCGGGCTCTGGTCAATTTCAATAACTTTATCAATTTCATGCAATCCTTCAATAGAGTCATACGGAAGAGGCTTCTTTCTGGCTCTGAAGAAATGATGATTAAGTATAGGATAAAGTGTTTCTGTTATCAGACTTGATTTTCCACTGCCCGATACTCCTGTGATACAAATAAACGTTCCAAGGGGAAATTCAGCTGTTACTTTTTTCAGGTTATGCCCGGTAGCTTTTCTCAAAATTAGCTTTTTACCATTTCCTGAACGCCTTTCTAAAGGAACCTGAATTTGCCTGCGTCCGTTGAGATAATCAGTGGTCAGGGTATGCATTTTAAGAAGGCTGGAAGGAATTCCCTGAGCCACAACCCTACCGCCATGTATTCCAGCTGCGGGCCCCATATCGATCACATAATCGGCTTCCATGATCATTTCTTTGTCATGTTCTACTACCAATACAGAATTACCAATATCACGAAGCTCTTTTAATGCAAGAATCAGCCGTTCATTATCGCGCTGATGCAGTCCAATACTAGGCTCATCAAGAATATAAAGTACATTTACAAGTTGAGAACCGATCTGAGTGGCAAGCCTGATTCTCTGGGCTTCACCGCCTGAAAGGCTTCTAGAACTGCGGTCAAGACTTAGATAACTGAGTCCTACATTTAATAAAAAGTTTATTCTGGTTTGAATTTCTTTGAGAATTTCATGCCCTATGATTTGTTGTCTTTTATTAAGCTTGGCCTCAAGACCTGAAAACCAATCATATAACTGTCTCAGGTCCATTGAGCTAAGCTCAAAAATATTTTTCCCGGCAACTTTAAAATGAAGTGATTCGATTTTAAGTCTCGCTCCATGACAAGAAGGACAAACTTTCTGACTTCTGAAATTATCAAGATCAGCCCCTTCTTCACCTTTACGCTCATACTGCTCTTCAAGCATTTTAAAGATACCTTCAAAATGAATCTTGTAGTTTTCCTGATCAGACCATCTGCTTTTTGGCATTTTAACCTCAAGAATATCATCTGAACCATTTAAAATCATATCAATGATATCGGGTGTGAGTTTTTCAATCGGTGCAGAGAGAGAAAAATCATATTTTTTTGCAAGGGCTTGTAGTATCTGGAATACCCAGGTCTCACGAAATTCACCCAGTGGAGCAAGGCCACCCTGCACTATACTCAGACTTCGATTAGGGATAACACTATCCTCATCAATTTCCATTATGTATCCCAGTCCGTCACATTTCGGGCAGGCACCATAAGGAGAATTAAAAGAGAACGTATTTGGCTGGGGTTCATCATAAGAAATCCCAGTCTCAGGATCCATCAGGTATTTACTGTAATGGTAAACTTCATTCAGTTCATCACTTACCTTAATGATACCCTTGGCAATTTTAAGAGCAGCCTGTATAGAAGAAATCAATCTCTTCTGATTTGGTTCATTTACCAGAATACGGTCAACTACTATTTCTACATCATGAATTTTATACCTGTCAAGCTGCATTTTTGGAATAACATCCTGAATAAGGCCATCAACCCGAACCTTCAGGTATCCTTGCTTTCTGATTTGCTCGAATAAGTCACGATAATGACCTTTACGGCCCTTGACAACAGGGGCCAGGATAGAAACAGTTTTGTCAGCAAGATTAGTGAGAATGGTTTGCTGAATTTGTTCTTCAGACATCTTTAACATCAGCTTTCCTGTTTTATAGGAATGGGCATCTGCAACCCGGGCATACAGTAATCTTAAGAAGTCATAAACTTCAGTTATTGTACCTACCGTTGACCGGGGGTTTTTAGAAGTTGTTTTTTGCTCAATTGCGATCACCGGGCTAAGACCTGATATTTTATCTACATCAGGTCGTTCCATTCCACCCAGAAACTGCCTTGAATAAGCACTAAAAGTTTCCAGATAACGTCGCTGGCCTTCGGCATAGATGGTATCAAACGCCAGTGAAGACTTACCACTGCCACTGAGACCTGTTATAACTACAAGCTGGTTTCTGGGGAAACTGACATCGATATTTTTGAGGTTATGTACCCGGGCTCCGAAAACTTCGACTTCAGCCTGGTCACCAAGATCATTAAAGAGTTTTTGCATTGCTGGCAAAGTAACGAGTTGCAAAAACAATAAGTTGTAAAAAAGATATAATTTTAATGATAAATCATTAAAATACTACTGAATTACCAAGTGGTTTGGCATTGTTGACCTGCTTGGCCTGTAGTTGATTTGCATTTTTCCCGGTAGAAACTACTTTATAATCTTTTGTAATGATGTGCTTGATAGCAACAGTCTTATAAATATAGGTTGCTGTCTCGCGGTTTAATGTCAGAGAATAGTAATTCCTGCTGTTCTGAGAATTAACTTTATGTCTGATACCACCAAGACCCATATTAAAAGCGGCGGCAGTTAACGTCCATGAACCAAGTTCACTGTGTAAATAGCGCAAATAACGGCATGCAGCAACGGTTGAACGTGTTACATCAAGGCGCTGATCATGACCGTTAACAGTTTTTAGTCCATAATCTTTGGCAGTAATCTGCATCAGTTGCCAGAAACCGGCAGCACCACGGGGTGAAGTTGCATTTATAAACCCTGTTTCAACCAGGGGAATATATTTAAAATCTTCAGGTACATTATACTTTTTAAGAATTGGAATGATCACAGGGAACCATATTTTCGCACGTCTTGCCATCCCATTCATTTCAGCTCTATCTTGTCTGTTTTGAATGATCGCAGCTCTCATTTTTTTGAAAATACCCTTATTTTCTAACGGCACCTGCTCTCCACAGAAGTCGAGAGAATCAGGAACAAGGTGAGGAATTTTAACATACCTGACAGGTTTTTCCACGGGACTGGCTATGTCAAATACCTGTTTGCCTTTCGCAAATACAATTTTTCTGACAGGTTCATTAAAAGCAAGAAGTGTCGAAAGTGAAAAAAAAACTGAACAGGTAATAATGGCAGCCAAAACCTGGCGCTTTTGCATCTGTTTGCGGTGTGCCTGTGATTTACGATCAGTTATTGATCTAATAAGGTCAGCGGGGTTGCTTGCCTGTAAAAAGGCTTCGTGATGTTCTTGAATAATTTTACCCGGAGACGCCGAATCAAGAAGCTCGGCTTGTAAGGTTTTTATGTTCGTCTTCTGAAACAGGTAATGAACTATAAATTTAAATACATTTAAGAGCGCTGAACCTGTAGAAATGGCAATTTTTATAAGTTTTTCTGGTCTGTTTATTTTCATAATAATGATCATACATACCAGATGAATTTCTGTATGCAGCGTCAAAATAAAATTGCTTGTATTAAGCTAACTAACTTTCTGTCAAGCAAGGCAAATATAGGTAAATTATAACTAATTAATTATCAAGTACTAATGCTAAAGGCCAATAACAAGAACTGTACCAGTTATCAGAATCGTTTTTTAAGATTTAAAATAATTAGCTTTGCAATTGGTTACAGCATATAGCTTCTACATCAGGTATTCTTGCTGATACTGAATAAATTGATTTAAAATTAAAAAATGAAAAATTCAAAATCCCGTCGTGACGATGGTATGAAAAACTCATCAGGTGAAGATTCTCAATCTGATAAACCTAAAAGGACAAACGCAGAAAGTTCTTTTAAATCTTACAGGGAAAATCGAAGTAACGATGCCTTGGCAAAAAAGGGTTTTGTTAAAAAAACACTGACCAGCTCAACATCATCTAATATCGAAAGTAATAATGCTGGTAATGAATCTGCTGAAACATCAGCAAAACCAAAAAGAATACCTGGCAGTAAGACCGGAACATTTAGTCGAATAGGAAGCGGCAGGCCAACCAGTACCTTCAAAGGAAACAGTAAAGAAGGTAGCGGGAATGCTTCAGGCTACAAAGGCCCCGTTTCTGACCGGGAAAGTACTAGTTTCAGGGGCAAATCAGATTCACGCTCAGAACGCCCATCTTCCGGCAATCGGGAAACTACCAGCTTCAAAGGCAAAACAGATTCACGCTCAAAACGCCCATCTTCCGGCAATCGGGAAACTACCGGCTTCAAAGGCAAAACAGATTCACGATCAGAGCGCCCATCTTACGGAGATTCTTCACGCAATGATCAATCAAATTCACGTACACCTATCACCAGAGGTGCTGAAAGAGCAAGAGCACCCCGACGTGAAACAACTGATAGAAATGATGCACCCAGAGATTCACGCCCATTCGCAAGCAGAAGTATAGAAGAGAGGGCGGCCTCAAGAAGTAACAACCCCTATAAAGGGAGCAGAGCTGAGAAAACTTATCTCGATTCAAAACCAGGCCGTAGCCGCAGTTACGATTTTGATGATGAGCCTGAATCCAGACCCATTAAAAGAAATGCAGCAATTACCCATTATAATAAAGTGGAAGAAAAACCTTTAGGCTTTGATAAAGGTGCACCTAAACCTAAAAAAAACAGTAAACCAGCCGAAGGTGAATTTATGGCGCGTAAGCCACGGGCTGAAACAGGTGAAGGCACATTTAAAGAACGTCAGAAAGTACGAAATCAGGAATCCTCAGCTTCAGCAAAAGAAGCAAGACCTGCAAAAAGATTAAATGCAGATTTTGACGACTATAAAAATAGCTCAAGGGTAAGTACCTCAGCCAGTCGTCCTTTTGAAAAGTCAGCAAGGCCATCAAAAACAGCAGCCAGAGTTGATCAGGCTGCAGAACGATACAGTAAAGGTCTTGAAAAACCTGGTATGGGAACACGGTTGAATAAGTATATCGCAAATTCAGGACTTTGCGCACGCAGAAAAGCTGATGAAATGATCGCTAACGGCGAAATCAGGGTTAATGGTAATGAAGTAACTGAGATGGGCTATATTGTTCAGTCAGGTGATAAAGTACAGTTTCATGACAAGGTTTTAAAAGCTGAAGAAATGGTCTATGTTCTTATGAACAAGCCGAAAGATTTCATAACAACTACTGATGATCCTCAGGAGCGCCGTACTGTAATGGAATTGCTCAACGGTGCAACTCCTCACCGCATTTACCCAATCGGCAGACTTGACAGAAATACAACAGGGCTACTCCTGTTCACAAATGATGGAGGCCTTGCTGAAAAATTAAGTCATCCGAGCAGCAATATCAATAAGCTGTATCATGTTTCACTTGATAAAAATTTGACCAAGGTTGATTTCGATAAAATCTCAGAAGGTATTACCCTTGAAGATGGCCTGATTACAGTTGATGAACTAGCATTTGTTGACGGTATGTCTAAAAAAGAAGTCGGTATTCGTATTCACAGTGGCAAGAACCGTATTGTACGCCGAATCTTTGAAAGTATGGGTTATGATGTTTTAAAGCTTGACAGAGTAATTTATGCAGGTCTGAGTAAAAAAGATCTCACACGCGGCCGCTGGAGACATCTGAGCGCAAAAGAGATTATCAGTCTTAAACACTTTACGAAATAGATTTAAGATAAACAGCATTCATGAAGGTTTGCTGGGATCTTTTGATCAGCCACTCTTTTGATAGCTTTTTTAGTAAAAAAAAGTAGAGACACTTTTCGCTTTTTTATCTAAAACAAACCCCCTTTATACAGGTATTTGCTGGGCTTTCGATTTTTCTATAACCTCTTCGTAATAAGCTTCATAAATAGGAACAATCAGACTGATATCAAAATCATGTGCACGGTTAAGTGCATTGTCTTTAAAGCTTTTAAGACGATCCTCATCTTCAAGAATAAAAATTGCATTTGCAGCCATTGCTTCAACATCACCCACAGGGCTCATAAATCCCGTTACTCCTTCTAAAACGATTTCAGGAATTCCTCCGGCATTGGTTGTTATAGTTGGTAACCGGCAAGCCATGGCTTCAAGTGCCGACAGGCCAAAACTTTCAGTTTCAGACGGCATCAGAAATAAATCAGCCACAGATAAAATCTCTTCAACAGCTTCCTGCTTCCCAAGAAACCGAACCTGATCGATGATATTCAGCTCACGACAAAGAGCTTCAGCCGGGCTACGTTCAGGACCATCACCAATTAGCAGCAATTTCGCAGGAATTGATTGCAAGACTTTATGAAAGACCCTGATCACATCAGGTATGCGTTTCACTTTTCTAAAATTTGACGTATGCACAAGAATCTTTTCTCCATTCGGTGCTATAGCCTTTTTAAAATGATCTTTCGGTTTAAAGGAAAATCGCTTCAGATCAACAAAATTGGGAATGACCTTGATATCTTTATTAATCTTAAAATAAGTACAGGTTTCATGGCGAAGCTGCTCTGAAACGGCAGTTACCCCGTCTGACTGGTTTATTGAAAATGTAACCACTGGTTTATAGGTTGCATCTTTTCCGACCAGGGTTATATCAGTACCATGCAACGTAGTAATTACTGGCATGTAAATTCCATGTGTTGCCAGAATTTGTTTGGCCATATAGGCAGCTGATGCATGCGGTATGGCATAATGTACATGAAGTATGTCGAGTTTCTCGTACATCATGACATCAACCAGCTTGCTTGACAGGGCTAGTTCGTAAGGCGGGTAATCAAATAGTGGATATTTAGAAACCGTCACTTCATGATAAAACAGGTTTTCCGAAAAAAAGTCAAGGCGGGCTGGCTGGCTGTAGGTAATAAAATGAACCTGATGACCATGGTCAGCAAGAGCTTTGCCTAATTCGGTTGCAACCACTCCGCTACCACCAAATGTTGGATAACAAACTATGCCTATTTTCATTTATCCCTGTATTTTCTGAATTAATAATCTACCCTCGGTCAGTTGAAGAGCTTTAAAAATAATTGCAAAGGTAATGAAGTCAGATTCAACTACTCGGTCAATTTTGTGTTATAACAACAGCGATTGATAAATGGAAAAAATAAGTGAAAACATTTTACACTATTAATCGTAATATTGCAATAAGCAAATATATCAATGCGCACACACGAAGAATTAAAAGAGCAGGTCAGACAAAAGTATAGCGAAATAGCACTCCAGTCAAAAGAAACAAATGAATCTTCTTGCTGCGGAGCAGGTGGATCCAGTACTGAAATATATACTATAATGAGTGATGATTATACCCGGCTTGAGGGGTATAATCCAGATGCAGATCTTGGTTTAGGCTGTGGTTTACCCACAGATTTCGCGAAAATAGCAAAAGGAAATTTCGTTGTTGATCTTGGATCTGGGGCAGGCAACGATTGTTTTATTGCAAGGGCAGAAACTGGTGAAACTGGTAAGGTAATCGGTATTGATTTTACAGAGGCCATGATTCATAAAGCCCGTGAAAATGCAGATAAACTCGGTTTTAATAATGTAGAATTCAGGCAAGGGGATATTGAAAATATGCCTTTGAGCGCAAATATTGCAGATGTTATCATTAGTAACTGTGTACTCAATCTTATACCTGATAAAGACCGTGTTCTTGCTGATATCTACCGCGTTCTTAAACCCGGCGGGCATTTCAGCATCTCAGATGTAGTTTTAGCAGGTGATTTACCCATAGGACTTCAGGAAAGTGCAGAAATGTATTCAGGATGTATTGCAGGGGCAATGCAAAAAAACGAGTATATGATGCTGATTGAAAAAAACGGCTTTATCAATATACTCATCCAGAAAGAGAAGGTAATTACCATACCTTCCGATATTTTGGCTTTACACTTGAGCGAACAAGAAATACAGGCGTTCAGGACTGGCAAAACAGGTATTTTCAGCATTACAGTCTATGCAGAGAAGCCTCAGGAAATAAAAGCCTGCTGCCCCCCTGGTTGCTGCTAGTTCCAAAAACTTTAAAGAAGGTAAAATTGCCACCGAGCTAAAATTTCGAGTGATATAAAATCACAGGCTAACTAAAAAATTCTGGGAAATTACGCATATCAGGAAGATGAAATTTCTACGCGCACTGAAGATGCCTGTTTTAAAAAACGAATACAACAAGATTGAATTAGTAGAATTATGGGCCTGACAAAAACTGAAAATTATACCGATAAGCAGAACGAGCTCGCCCAAATGATGAAAGCTTTGGCCCATCCTGCCCGGATTGCAATCATCCAGCATCTGGTAAAGGCCAATGCCTGTATCTGTAATGATCTTGTTGAAATAATCGGTCTGGCTCAGGCAACAACTTCACAACACCTGAAGGAGCTTAAAATGGTAGGAATAATTCAAGGCTCAATTGAAGGAACCAGCGTTTGCTACTGTATCAATAAAAGAAAATGGGATCATTTCCGTGCAGAATTTGAATTGTTTTTTGGTGCAATAGACAATCAAAAAAGCTGTTGCTGAGAAGTATTTTACAAGTGATAGCTTTTAATATAGTTTGCTGAAAGGCGAAGGCCGCTCAAGAGACAATTAACAGAGATTTAAAATTTGTCGGTAAGAATTACCATCTGACGACAGGAAGAAAGCCTGATTATTTACAATTACCCACATCCCAACATGAGTGTTCACAATTGTGTCCCGGCGGCAAATAGAAAAAAATTAAGTTTTCTGGATAATTACCTGACTTTATGGATTTTCGTTGCCCTGGCGATCGGTATTGCTATTGGTTACTTTATACCATCAAGCAAGAATTTTATAAATTCATTTCAGCAAGGCACAACAAATATCCCGATTGCAATTGGCCTAATCCTGATGATGTATCCGCCATTTGCAAAAGTAAAGTTTGAAGAATTAGGGTTAGTTTTCAGCAACGTGAAAATCCTTTCCCTATCACTCATTATGAACTGGGTAATAGGGCCCGTGCTTATGTTTATACTTTCAATCGTGTTTTTGCGCGATCATCCTGCCTACATGATTGGCCTGATCATGATTGGTCTGGCCCGCTGTATTGCCATGGTGATTGTTTGGAACGAACTGGCAGATGGCAACCGTGAATATGCCGCAGGCCTGGTTGCTTTTAACAGTATTTTTCAGGTCGCCTTTTACAGTTTGTTTACCTGGATCTTTATAACAGTATTGCCACCGTACTTTGGAATTCAGGGTTTAAAGGTGCATATCAGTATAGGTCAGATTGCCGAAACGGTATTTATTTATCTTGGAATTCCATTTATTGCAGGTTTTATTACCCGAAAAGTGCTGCGCAGGCTCAAAGGTGATAACTGGTACACAACCGTGTTTATACCCGCAATCAGCCCGATAACCCTGATTTCTCTACTTTTTACAATCGGGGTTATGTTCAGCCTGAAGGGTCAGATGATTATCGAAATTCCATTTGATGTTATCCGTATCGCCATTCCACTCGTTATTTACTTCATTATCATGTTTTTGGTAACCTTTACAGCCGGACGCTTACTTGGTGCTGATTATTCACAAAATGCAGCACTTTCTTTTACAGCGGCAGGTAATAATTTTGAGCTGGCTATTGCAGTCGCTATTGGTGTATTTGGAATCAATAGTGGTGAGGCTTTTGCGGGTGTCATTGGACCATTGGTTGAAGTTCCAGCATTAATTGGTCTGGTGAATCTTGCTTTCTGGTTACGTAAAAAATATTATTCAGTAAATACCGCTGATAGTATTACAAAAGAAAGAAACAACTTAAAATCAACAGAAAACTTTACTCAAAACAGCTAGTCTGAAATTATGAAAATTGCACTTTTCTCAGATATCCATTCCAATCTACCTGCCCTGGAAGCGGCTTTTGCTGATATTGACAGTCGTAAATCCGATGTTATTTACTGTCTGGGTGATCTTGTTGGCTATAATATCTGGCCAAATGAAGTTATCAATGAGATTAGAAAACGGGGTACCCCGACGATTGCAGGTAACTATGATTTCGGTATTGGTCGTAGCAGTAATGATTGCGGCTGTGCCTATAAAACTGACAATGAAAAAGAACTGGGTAAGATTTCGATAAGTTACACAAATCAGATAATCGGTGCTGAAGAACGTGCCTATTTAAGAACGTTGCCAGCACATATAAGGGTAGAATTTCAACTGAATGAAGATAAACTGAACCTTTTACTGGTACACGGGAGCCCCCGTAAAATAAATGAGTACCTGTTTGAAGACCGTGATGAGAAAAGCATACTCAGAATAATGGAAACCTCAGATGCCGATATTTTATGTTTTGGGCATACACATAAACCATATCACCGTATCATTCAGTCAGAAGTAATCAGTGAGTCAAAGAATCCAGTTCAGGCAGATGCTATCAGCGAGTCAAATAATCTTGTTCAGTCAGATGCAATCAATCAGTCATTGAATTCAGTTCAGGCAAAGGGTGAGTCGATGTTTCAATACAGGCACGCCATAAATATCGGATCTGTTGGCAAGCCTAAAGATGGTGATGCCAGAGGAGGTTATGTAATGCTCACAATATCGCCAGAAAGCTCAAAAAATGAAAAGAACAGCATAAAAGTAGAATTTATCAGATTTGATTATGATATTGAAAGAGCGGCTCAAGCAATAGAAAAAAGTTTATTGCCGAATGAATATGCTGATATGCTGAGAAAGGGTTAAATCTATATTCCATTTCAAACCGTAACCATCTTTTAGCTTCCTATGGTTGTCTGCCTCTATTTTAACAAGGTAGTCTGGTAATATCGTTTATAATCAATTGTTTATAAGAATGATGCTATTTATTCGCAAGTTTCACCGTGTTTACTTTTTAGTGCAAATGATTTAAATCAGTTGATTAGATGATCTCTATTGTCATTCAGACCCTGAATAATGCAGGTTTTCAAATTTTAAAAACATTTGATACCAGTAACCCAAGGTATGAAGCCAGGTATTCTACCCAAGCTGCCCCTTTAGTATGTTTCTCTAAGAAATACATGGATTCACCAAATCCGAAAAATTATTTTGGGGCTGTAACAACTTGCTCTGAAGCTGATGAAGCCTGTACATTGGTTGAGGGTGCCGATTTCAGGGTCTCAACACCTTATAAAGCTGTTAAGTTTTCAGCTGGAAAGCCAGAACAAACAGTAGTATACAATGCTTGCAGCAGACAAATGGAAGTAGAAATACTTTATTGCTTTTTCCTGGTAAAGGCTGCTGGCAACTAGATATTCCCAAAGCTGATCTTATCAACCTTGTTTAGAGCATAAACGTATTTACATTATGCTGGAAACTGCTAACTAATCATTTCCAGGGATAATCTTATCAACCGGTGTTCTGGCTATAAAGGCGTTAACTTTATACTGGCTT
>Ga0209724_1002035_pt1 | contig 17688 bp, 12 predicted proteins | sample grotaG_FD_184143 | JGI IMG/M metagenome (GOLD analysis project Ga0209724, IMG submission 184143) | Glacier valley bacterial and archeal communities from Borup Fiord, Nunavut, Canada, to study Microbial Dark Matter (Phase II) -... | ecosystem: Environmental > Aquatic > Freshwater > Ice > Glacier ...
AGTCCAGAATACATTTATACTCAGGGGCGGTGGTCTCCTTCGACTCACTTTCCAGAGCTTTCAAGGCACTGCCCCGAATTACCGGGATGTCATCGCCGGGGAACTCGTACTTGGACAAGAGTTCGCGTACTTCCAGCTCGACCAGTTCCAGCAACTCTTCGTCGTCCATCACGTCTACTTTGTTGAGGAAGACCACCATCGAGGGGACTTGCACCTGACGAGCCAGCAGGATGTGTTCGCGGGTCTGGGGCATCGGGCCATCGGGGGCGGAGACCACCAGGATCGCTCCGTCCATCTGAGCGGCTCCGGTAATCATATTCTTGATGTAGTCGGCGTGACCAGGACAGTCCACGTGGGCATAGTGGCGGTTGTCGGTCTCGTACTCAACGTGGGCGATGGCAATGGTGATACCGCGTTCTCGTTCTTCGGGAGCATTATCAATTGAGTCGAAGGCTCGGAATTTGGATTTACCCTTGAGAGACATGGTTTTGGTGATGGCGGCGGTCAGGGTAGTTTTGCCGTGGTCAACGTGACCGATAGTCCCGACGTTAACGTGGGGTTTGGTTCGCTCGAACTTCTGCTTTGCCACAGGATTTTCCTCCTTAAAGGATTGTGCTAAATAGCCAATCAGCTATTTAAGTTAATGGTTATTGTCAGCTTCGAGAAGGGGCAAACATTAAAAAAGAATGCCAGGCGCATTCCTTTCAATCAATTTCTTATAAATTGAAGCGAACATTTGCCTGAAAAATAACCTTCCAAAACTGAATTTATAGAAGCCCATGAACAGGATCGAACTGTTGACCTCATTCTTACCAAGAATGTGCTCTACCGACTGAGCTACATGGGCTTACCAAAAAATGGTGGACAGAACAGGATTCGAACCTGTGAAGCGCTTTCGCACGACGGATTTACAGTCCGTTGCCATTAACCACTCGGCCATCTGTCCAGATTATATTGTTTCCGGCTTGCCCCTTAACCCGGCTGCGGTTTTAAAAAAATGGAGCCGACGATGGGACTCGAACCCGCGACCGGCGGTTTACAAAACCGCTGCTCTACCACTGAGCTACGTCGGCTCGTATCCAACCTTAGCAGTGTCCCAGTTAAGTTACTTTGCCGGACAATGAACGATTATATTTCAGACTAGCCCTAATGTCAAGATTTACTGTCTGTGATTTCGGTTGGCAGTTTCCGCAGAAACCTCGGCTTTCCCCGTTAATTAGTAATAGGAATTGTGCGCTCCCTAACAGCAAAATCTAGCGAAATAAGGTAAGATACAACTAGCAATATTTTTAGTTACTTTTTTTTAGGATGCGGGAAACTTAATCAGACAGGCGAGGTGAGCATGGCAACCCCAGATGTTTTAAAAGTGGGCGATACAATCGGTAGGCACAGGCTAGAGGAACGGTTAGGCCGTTGCCCTATGGGTGAAATCTGGATTGCTTACTCTACCATAGCAAACAAGCGGGTGCTGACTAAATTTGTGTTACGCCCCCGTCAGGACGAATTACGCCGCTTTGAGGATGAGGCTACCCAGTTGGGTCTGGTTAGCCCCGATGGCTATTGTTATACCGATGGTGGCTGGGAAGGGGGCCGAACCTCTTATCTGGTGGCAGAATTCCCTAATATGGGCAATGGTTCACTTGACCCCCTGGTGCAATATCTGGAATTAGCGGCACTGGATGCCCCAATCCGCTTCCCACCCGGCGACCCGAATTTTGTTGATCCTAAAGAGGCTATGTATTCGCTGGCGGCGGTTATTTTTCAAATGTTAACCGGGCGCTTGCCCTATCCCACCAACTCCGCCGATGAAGCGGATGTACGGGAGGCTTACCAGCGTATTCCACCTCAACTTCAGGAAATTATGGCGAAGGCTTTATCACCAAATCCGGCGGAGTCCTTTAACACGCCCGGACAGTTGGCGATGGCCTTGCGCTCGGCAGTACCCTCTACCCAAATTCAGGCACAACCTCAGACCGCCCCTACCCAGGCGCAGCCCCGCCCGCCCCAAAACGGCATGGCGATTCAGCCTGTGCCCTTCCAACAACAGCAGATGCAACCGATGCCCCTGCAACAACAAGTGCAACCAGTACCGCTACAACAGCAGATGCAGCCTGTTCCCCGCCCACTGCAGCCTTATCCAGTCCAGCCACAACCCCGGCCCGTGCAGCCAGTAGTCCAACCGCGTCAGGCCGCCCAGGCTGCTGGTCTTAGACCGACCCCCTCCCAGACATTAATTAAAGATAATCCTGACCGTACTCGCGATACCGTACTTTTGGTGATGATTGGCGTTACCTGGGGTGCATTAATTGTGGTATTGACGCTTGCAATAGTAAGAGGCTTTCAACCATTTTAGGTATCTACCACTGTTGCTATTTGGTGAAGTGTTTGTTATATTCCTTCTAGTATATTTACTCAATTTAGACTCGTTACAGATTTCGAGGGACTATGCAACAACTCACTCCAGTTATAAAGTTAGGCGAAAAAACCCCCCTTTGGTCGGCCCAGAGTAATAATGGTGAAGTTAATATCGCTGATTGTTTGGGCAAGACCGCCGTTTTAGTGGTTTTTTACGCGGCGGACTGGACAGATATCTGTAGCGATGAATTACCCCTATTAGAGGAATTAATCAAGCTGGCGGGTGAGGTTAATCTTACAACCTTCGGGGTAAGCGAAGATAGTATTGCCTCCCACAAAGCCTTTGCCCGTCAGATTGGCCTCAAAAATATCATCCTCATCAGCGACCCTGAGCGCGAAATCAGCCGAAGTTACGGCGTAATGGATCATAATAATCTCTGCCGCCGGGCCTCCGTTTTAATTGATAAAGAAGGCATTGTGCAGTGGGTGCGGGTGGAAGCGGCCATAGACCAACCCCGTCCCCTGGCTGAGATGGAAAAAGCTCTGCAAATCGTCCGCGAATGGAGCGGCTACTCTGCCAAAATCGAAAATTGGGAAGATGAACGCCGTCTGGTTATGCAATTGCACCGGGATAAACCGCTTGCCCAACCCACCCAACTCGATTTGCATTTCTGGGGTACGCGCGGCTCTATCCCTGTTTCAGGGGTAGAATATGTACGCTATGGCGGTAATACCAGTTGCGTCAGCGTCACCAGTGACACAGGCCACCTCTTTGTTTTCGACTGTGGTTCAGGAGCGCGGGAGCTAGGTAATTATTTATTATCCCCCGCCTGGAAAACCACCGACCAAATCAACGGTAAGAAAAGCCTGACGGGTTATATTCTACTAAGCCATACCCATTGGGATCATATTCAGGGTTTTCCGTTCTTCGCCCCAATTTTTATCCCCGGCAATCGTTTTAACGTTATTGGCTGGAGCAACTGTTCCCAAACCCTAGCCAGTATTTTGGCGGGGCAAATGGAACAGATTTACTTCCCGGTCAGCCTTGAGTCACTACCCTCGGAGTTACGGTTTTACTCAATTCAGTGTGGCGATGCTGAACTAGACAAGGTGAAAGTTACCGCCCAACAACTTCACCATCCTATTCCCAGCACGGCCTATCGTCTGGAAATCGGCGGCAAAATAATCGTCTATGCCACCGACCATGAGCCATTATCGCTGCCCGATATGAAAGCGGACGAACTTCTGGGCGACAATGTGGTAGATAGAAAACTGGTGGAACTGGCGAGGGATGCCGATATTTTAATCCACGATGCCCAATATTCCACCAGCCAACTTGCCGTCAAAAAAGGCTGGGGGCATAATTCCGCCGAAGTCGCGGTAGATACGGCCCTTAAGGCTGGCGTAAAGCACTTGGTTTTGTTCCACCACGACCCCGCCCATAGTGACTCAACGGTAGATGCCCTGCTCTCCTCTGCCCACCAACGCTTACATTCGCTTGGTCGGGACGACCTCAAAATTATCTCTGCCCATGATGGTCTGAACCTGAAGTTGTGAGAAAACAGGGCTCAGATTAAAGAACTAAAGAAAATTGGGTTTAGTAAGCTAGTTCCACTTTCGCCGAATAGCTGGCGGTATCATTAATATGATTTACGATGTAATCAGCAACATCTGACCGACTAACCCCGGTTATTTGAGTTATTTTAAAGCTTTTTCATCAGGTCGTCCCTATTTTTGACAAAACCCGAAAATAAACATGCTAAAGCATTTTCAATCATTTTTTGTATTAATTTAGTAATCGTAGCTGGGGGGAATTGTTCGCACGCTTTGCAAAAGTGGTGCAAGGTCGTTGTAAATTATATAGCATTATTGGAGTTAATATGTCGTTACTTCAAAATCCTTCTAAAGTTCTTGATCAAATAGATTGGTACCTGGATAATCAAGCTCAACAAACCTTTACTGGCGCATTCCTAAATGCTTCTGGTAACTTATCTAGACAATTACTTGAACAAGTTCTTTTTATTCTGGCATTTTATAGTGGTATGCCAACTCAAAATTATATGAGGCCCAATAGGCAGTTGAAAATGGCCGCAAATATACTAAAGGAGTTAAGAAAAGTTAATCCAAATTCTGGTCATACTTACCTTGAGGATGCACGGCGATGTGGGCCACGTATTCAAAAGTTTGCTCGTTACCCTCGCTCTCTTGACAAATGGCGTAGAGAATTAAACTCAACATCTCACTATCGCAATCCATCAGTAAATAGTCACATCCGGGAAAAACATATTCGGGCTTTCAGCAAGAGAATGCGAATGTTATTTGATGAAGTTGACTCTTATCTGATCACAGCAGCCGTTAATGAAATACTTTCAAAAGGGAAGGTCCGAGTTCATCTCGCAAATGATGCGGAAAATACTCCCGGTGTAATAATAGACATTGTAGTGTCCTATAAGAATTTTGTTGTAGAGGACAATAGAATTACTCTCAAAACACCCGTATTTCCAATTAGGGTTTTGCCTGATGACGAAGAAGTGCCACTCCGTTGGACTAAGGCAGTTATTCTGGTTCAGCATACATTTGGAATGCAGTTAAATGGGCATTTAATTACCAAAAACGGAGACGCAATTAATTTAACAAGTTTTGAGGCTACCCTTAGAAGTTTCAGTAAAACAGCAAGGGATAAAAAACAACTTCAGAACCATTTTCTAAAACTTGGTTGTAACCTCCAAATTTAACCGTTTTGAGTTCTAGATAATCTAGTTTAGCTGTTAAAAGATAATTCGGAGGGTAGACCGAGGAAGTGGCCTAATTTTTGCGCTTCTACCTCAATTTCATCTTTTCGGGCTGGGGATATGTCACTGAAAAGTTCGATGCGCACCTCCAACTTCTTACTCTTGCGAATGTATGACCAGACCCCCGCTACCTGTCCGTCAATCAGCACCACCGCTGAAACAATTGCCGCCTCTCGATAGACCCGTTTGTAATAGGTCATATCAAGATACTGGCTTTTATCTTTATGGGCTAATACATATACGTCATAGGTTGGTAGTAGGCGGACTGGTAAATCTCCTTCCAGCACAGCCAAAAGCTCGGTAAGATTTTCCCGCAGTAGCCAGTTAGGTTTCCCGTTAATAGTTACCTTAATTAAGCCATCAGGCTCATTTAGCAGGAGTCTGTTCCAAATGGGCATGACTTCTCTGGTGGAACTGCCAGTCCAAAAAGCAAAATCGGCGGGAGAGGCCGGGCCATATCGCCGCAAATAACGCCGCAGCAAAGTAACCTGGGCTAGTTCTTCAGTAATGATGGGCGGGTTGCTCAACCAGCTATTGCCCTGTACAAAGGTGGTTTCTGCGCCTCGGTTTGGGCCAAAACAGGTAAGGCCCATTACCATCGCCTGTTTAATAATGCCACCCCAATTATGTTTAATCCAGGCTTGCCATTCCGGGCCATAGACTATGCCAATTCTTTCGGCTAATTCGCTGCGTGTTAGGGGGCCATCTGCCAGCATCTCCACCACCGCCGCTACCAACTTAAATGACTCCTCCGGGGCAAGACCATATTTAACCAGCAGTTTTTGTTCTCTTTGCAAGCCCCAGTTTTTCATTGTATTTACGTGCAAAAAATAATCTTCACGAGGAATCAGATGCAGAGTGCTACGCAAGCTCCAGATTTTCACCAGACTATGCTCCTGCCACAAAGCCTGTTCTATTTCTGCCTGGGTTAGCCCTTCCACCCGCGCCCACAGTTGCAAATGAGCCGCCGTCAGAACCTGGGCCTGAATACCACCCAACTCACTTGCTACTCTTAATAACGAACCGAGCGGCAAGCGTTTATCCAAAAAGTGACTCTTTGCCCGATATTTGCAAACCTGAGCGTTAGTCAGGTTTATTATTTCTTCCTGCATTTTTCATCCTTCATCTTTTAACTAAACCTAATAGGCCCAACTCCCACCGTCAATAGCCGGGTATCCGGGTCGGGGGCAAGGTTGGAGGGTCGGGTGGCCTTGCCACCAATTTTCAGGACAAGCTGATTTTGCCCCACCTTTAAATCCAAACTCAAATGTAAAGTCTGGGGGTCAAGGCCAATCTCACGACTGGCTTCTGGCAATTTCACCCCGTTTAAATAAACATCCACCGGGTGTGATATGTTAAAACTCCAGATTGGCAAGTCAAGTTCCAGTTGGCGGGGCTGGCCTGTCCAGAAATCCAGTTTAGCCTCACTATCCTTAGCCCAACGGGTCGCCCTACCCTTGCCGTCCGCCTCAGCCTCGTACCAGCTCGGCATAACCGGGTTGTAAAAGAAAATATTATCGGTTGGGCTGGGTGTCACCTCAAAAACCGTCAAGTCCTCGCCCTGATAGACCGGGCCTGATGGGAAAAGTTTAGCGGCAAGACTCAAAATTTTGTCGCGTTGCCCCTGCGTCAACAACACATTATGCATCACCACATAGCGCACACCCCAATAACGTAGAATATCCAGCGATAGGGGTTGCTGAGGTAGAATGTCAGGCTTGGGCGTAGACTCAAAAGTGCGGAATTCCTGGAAAACTGGTACGCCATAATAGGGCGGATACAATGGATTACGCGAGATATAACCCCCCAACAACGGCTTACGATGCTCCATTTGGGCTTCCAGATAGGCCGTTTCGTATTGGGCTACTGGCAGATCAAAAATGGCATAACGGGCCGGGTCATTCGCCAGATTGCGGTAAAATTGGGGCACATTATAAGTAGTTAGGGGATAGGGAGCAGGAAACAGCTCAAAAGCCAGCATCCCGAAAGACAAGGCCACCAGCCCGCTATATTGCCACTTTCCCTTTAACCGCTTACCAATTTGTATCAATCCCCAGGCCGCCACCAGCCCTAACGCCAAAATTGCCAGCACCCCGTAGCGCGAGGGCACACGGGTCACATTTAATATTGGCAGGTCGAAAAGAATACCACCGGGCAGGGGTGGCCCTTTTTCCACCCCGTTGATATGTAAACGTCGCCCGAAACTGAACAGGGCATAAATCCCGGCTATTAATAGCCAGAAACCCGCCCGAAAAGTTGGTCGGTGGTCGGTGGTCGGTGGTCGGTTAAATAAGGGAACAGACCACCAAGACACCAAGATACCAGGAAAATTTGAAGTTTCTTGGAGTTCTTGGCGATTTGGCGGTTCAATTTTCATTGACGTTGGTGCGCTCCCAGCCTTTGAAATCTCCGCAACAGGATGAGAGGAAATTGACCTTGCCCTTACCCATGTCCACAAACCCAAAACTAACCCAGCGATAATTAGCAAGTATAGGGTGTAGCCTGGAAAAACCACCTTCTCAATCAGGCTGGCTGTCCAGGGTTTGATAGCCTTGTTTATAGCCTGACCCCAGAGCGGCTGAAAGGGGCTAGGGTAAAAATAGGCCAGCAAATCGGCACTGTAAATATTATCCTGACGTTCGGGCACGGCGTTGGGGTTAGAGGTTATGTCTCTAAACAGTGGAATAGTAAACGGCAGGGTCAGCAGCAAAAACGCCCCGGCTATTAATCCCACTTTCCCGTAAATTAGTGCCAGAATTTTAGCTTGTCGTAAAAGCAAAGTTTTTATAGTTATGTAAAGTATAACTATGGCACTGAAAATCGCCAGATAAAGGACATATTGCAGTTCCAGAAAGGTGTTGAAAATCAGGAATAGCACCGCCAGAGCCGCATTCCGCCGCCAGCGTAGCGTTTCGGTCAGGGTTTTGAGGAAGTAGAGGATATAAAACGGAATAAATTCCGAGGAAATCAAGTTTAAATGGCCCAAAAGATGGTCAAAGTGGTAAGTGCTGAAACCAAAAGCCAACCCCGCCACCAACCCCGCCCGCCAATCGCCCCACAGCCACAGAGCCAGGCGATAAGCCCCGTATGCCCCTAACGTAAACGATAGCAGCACGATAAAGTTATAACCCGCCACCGCCCCTTGCGCCGCCCCACCGAAAATATACTGGACGGGCAGACTGACCAACCCGTTCCACAGGTTCAAGGCGTGCAGATAAAGGCCCGTGCCTTGCGGGTAAAATAACAGGTCGGTTTGCAGGGGGTTTTGCCCATGCTCCAGGGCATAGCGCACCCACCACAGATTCCAGACCATTTGCCAGGAGTCTTTGTGGTCTTCCCCTGGCACGCTCTCCCGAAAATTTAGCACCAGAGGCCAGGTGAAAATTATGGCGATAAGGGCAAACCCAGCGATAATCAGGAGTTCGCGGCGGGGTAATTTCGCCAGTAATTGGCGGGGTTTGTTCAGGCGGGGGGCAACCGTTGGGCTACTCATGACTTGAACCCACCTCCCGTTAAAATTGTCAGAATTGGCGTAACTACCGCTAACAAACTTAATCCAGCAATCAGAACATTTTGCCGATGTGGTTGCCACTTCTTTAGGAAAAAGGCCACTCCTTCGACTAACCCCAGCGCGGCGAAAATTACCAGAAACGGCACAAACGGCAATATATTCTGACTAAAATCGCCCTTATGCCCTGCCAGTTGCAATAAAAAAGCCAGGGGAAAGGCCAGCAGAACCACATCGCGCCGCTGGTGACGGGCAAAAGCCAGAGCAATCCCTCCTACTCCCAAGAGTGAAACCGTTAAATCCCGCGAAGCCAGCGCATTTATATAGCTTGACCAGGAATTTTGGTTAGCTATAGGTGTACCCGCTAACCCTGTCAGGAACTCCGGCAAGTGCCAGAAAGCAAAAGGAGTCGCCACCAAAAAGCCAAGTGAAATGCCCAACATAGCCAAAAATAAGCGACTGTCCAGCCATTTTTGGGGAGAACGCGACAACCCATAGGCCAATAGTAAAGGTAATATCAATAAAATATTGGCGTAAATTACCCCCGCCGCCAGCCCAACCAAAAAGCTCGCCCCGATATAGTGCCACTTTTGGGTTTTTCCTTGCAAAATAGGCCAGAGCAACAAAAAGGGCAACAGGGCGAATAAACCCGCCGGAATTTCGGTTGAGATATAGCCAGAATTACGAACATGAAGATAAGAAAGGCTCAGAAAAAAAGCCGCTACTAGCCCCGCCCTACTACTATAATATAAAGTCGTCACCCAGAAGACCAGCCCAATTGTTGCCGCCCCTAGCAAGGCCGTAAAATTCTGTCCCCACCGGGTAAAATCGGCCCGGACTATGGGGTTCTCTAATGCGCTAGTGCCATCGTAGCGGTCTGCTGCCACTCCTTGCAAAAAATAAAAGGCAAAAGCCCCGGTTTGCAGATAGACCGAGAGGCTGGGAGTGGCAAAAGCCGAGATAGGGTTAGTAGGCTGATTAGGAAGATAGTAGCCAGTGGGGTCAAAGTTACCCGTCTGGATAATAAAAAGGGCGCGGTCAGCAATTGTTTCTGGGTCAGATTGAGTAGTTTTAGGATCAATTAGCAACACCCTCACTCCCAACCCTAACCCAACAATTAGCACTAGTAACAACCCAACCCAAAACCTTTCGCTTTTAATAATTAGCCCAAATATTTGCAAAAGGCGGTTCTTGCCAAAACCAATATACAGCCTTGCGGTCAGCAACCCGCCAAAAAGCACTAACCCTAACCCCAAAACCAGGGTGCGCTCCGGCCAATCCTTTATCACATAAGCCAAATATACTCCCGCTCCCACCACCGCCAACCCAAGATTAAGCCAGCGTCCGCTTGAGGGAGGACGCGATTTAGGAAGTAGGTTTTCGTCTTGGGCTGGGTCAGGACGGGGCTGAGTCTGCAAAAGTTGCTACCTCATTAGAGAAAAGTACCGAATAAATCAAGAATATTACTATGTTATTATATAACAAAGCGGAGTCATGAGTCAGGAATAAGAATAAAGAAGAAATATTCTCCCTTCCCTGAATCAGGGAAGGGGGCTACGGGGTTAGGTCAACCTACTGCGACATTATTTTGACCAGCTCAAAAATACTCAGGTCAATCTGGCGGACTTTGCCTACTACCTCAGTGAGGGGCGTTTCGTTAAAGCGACCCTGCACTAAGCCACACATTACCCCACTTTTGCCCGCTAACAGGGCATCCACTGCCCGCGCTCCCAACCGAGTAGCCAGGGTACGGTCAAAGGAGGTAGGCGAACCACCCCTTTGCACATGCCCCAGAATGGTCAAGCGAGTTTCGTAATGTTCCTCGATTTCCTTATTGAGATAATGGGCAATCGCCTGAGATTTAACATGAGCCCCTTCCGCCACAATCACAATGGCGTGGGTGCGTCCGCGCTGGCGGGACTGGCGAAGTTGTTGGGCAATTTCTTCCAGAGTAGGGTTATTTTCGGGGGTTACAACTACATCTGCCCCACCGTTAAGACAGGCCATTTGCGCCAGATAACCACAGTTCCGGCCCATCACCTCGATAATAAAGGCCCGGTGGTGACTGCTGGCAGTATCCCGAATTTTATCCAGAGCCGACATGATGGTGTTAAGGCAGGTATCCACCCCAATCGCCATATCCGTCCCCACCAGATCGTTATCAATCGAACCAGGCAAACCAATGACGGGCATACCAAGCTTTTCCAGTTCCAACGCCCCGGTCAGGCTGCCGTTACCACCGATAATCACCAGCCCGTTAATCCCCGCCTCTTGCAAAATAGTCAGGGCTTCCTGCCGACCTTCGGGGGTCAAAAACTGAGGGCAACGGCTAGTGCCAAGAATAGTGCCGCCCTTATCAATAATATTCGCCACGCTTCGGGCATTCATCTTCACGAAGTTGCGGGTAAACATTCCGGTGTAACCCCGCCGGATGCCTAGTACCTCTGCCCCCCGCGCGATAGCGGTACGCACCACCGCCCGTACTGCCGGGTTCATGCCGGGGGAGTCGCCACCACTGGTTAGTACCGCAATTCGTCGGGTAGTGCCGTTAACTGCCATCTTTGCTCCTCCTGATGCAGCCTATTTAATTTTTAGCATGCGTGGCTACCACAACAGTGGGGTGACACACTTTAAGTTGGAAATATTTTAAGCAGGAGTTGGAATCTATTCAAGTTCCTGGGCCATTATTTACAGATATTTTGGCTAATGGTATTATGGCCCGCGTTGCTATTGATTTTAACAGAATTGAGGAAAATTGTGTTAACTCCCGAACAAATTCAGCATTTTGAACAAGCCACTGTTAGTGCCTTATATTATTACCCGATTAAATCCTGTCGCGGTATAAAAGTAGACGAGTGGCAGGTGGAGGCGACGGGCTTCCGGCATGACCGTGAGTTTATGGTGGTAGATGCTGCCACTTGTGAAGCTTACACTCAGCGCGAATTGTCCCAGCTTGCTCTGGTCGCTCCTACTATTCAGGGCGATACTTTGACACTGAACGCCCCCAGCATGTCTACCCTGGAAATCCCGATTTTGCGGGAGGGCAACACCTTAACCGCTATTCTCTGGGAAAACGAATGTGTGAGTGTTGACCAGGGCGAGGAGGTTGCCCGCTGGTTTAGCGAATATTTAAAGGTAGAATCCCGCTTGGTGCGGATGGCCGAAAACTTTCAGCGCAAACTTGACCCCAAATACGCCCCTAACCCTCAAGACCACATATATTTTCCTGATGGCTATCCTCTTTTGCTGATTTCGGAGGAATCTCTTGAAGAATTAAACCGCCGCCTGGACGAGCCCCTGCCTATGAACCGCTTCCGTACCAATATTGTAATCAAGGGGAGCGGCATACCCCACACCGAAGATATTATCAAACGTTTTACGCTGGGGAACGTTAGCCTGAACGCGGTTAAGCCTTGCGCCCGTTGCAAGATTACCACTACCAATCAGGAAACGACGTTGGTAGGTAAAGAGCCGTTGCGGACTCTGGCAACTTATCGCCGGGAGGAAAGCGGAAAGGTTATGTTTGGGCAGAATCTTATTATTGAAAATGGTGGTTTGTTGCGGGTCGGCGATTCCCTCAAAATAAATAAAGCCACCCCGCCGCAAGCGACGGGGTATTAAGCCAATTTTGTACAAATGGATCTTTCCCCTAATAAGGGTGCGCCGCAAGCGGCGGGGAATGCATCCCAAAGTGATTCAATAATTAAGCCAGCTTGCGGACTAGGCCAAGAAACCTAACACCTAAAATCTGCTTTGTGACCAGGGACACTACCCCACTGTGATATAGCGCACACTGCCCCACCCAATAGTGATAGATATTTATAGGGATGGTGAAGGAGTTCGTAGACTCCCCCACCATCTTCGGCTAATCTAATGATAGAAAATAACAAAGGAGTAGCAAAGAAAAATTATGCAACGAGGTTTCAAACAGTGCAAAATTTATTAGAGAGGACACCAATTATGAAGTCAGTTTTTGAAAAAGATTTAGAGCTTGAAAGAGCAAATCCCTTAGCACCACCAAAAAATATCGAATTAAACTTCTGGGGTACACGTGGTTCAATCCCGGTTTCGGGGCCAAAATATGTACGCTACGGCGGCAATACCAGTTGCGTTAGTCTAAATAGTGATACAGGCCATCTGTTTATTTTTGATAGCGGCTCTGGAATGCGAAATCTGGGAAATTATTTGCTCTCAAACGAAGGGCTAAATAAAACATCTGAAAATAATGTTAGTGGTTATATTTTTCTAAGCCACACCCACTGGGATCATATTCAGGGCTTTCCATTTTTTGGCCCGTTGTTTAAATCTGGTAATAAATTTAATGTGATGGGTTGGAGTAATGGGACGCAAAATTTATCAAAATTAATGGCTCGACAAATGGAACAAAATTATTTCCCGGTAAGTTTAGCAGCGTTACCCGCCCAACTTGGGGTTTACTCCCTCAAGCCAGGGATATTTAATGTTGATGGGGCGATAATCACTACTAAAATTTTGAAACATACCTTACCAAGTATGGCCTACCGGGTAGACTTAAATGGTAAATCTATGGTTTACGCCACCGACCATGAGCCGTTGCGCTTGCCAGAACCCCAGCCTGACACGCTCCTGGGCGATGATGTAATTGACCCTACATTGGTAAAATTGGCGCAGGATGCCGACATGTTAATTCATGATGCTCAGTATTCGGCGGCGGAGATGGCGGGTAAAGTGGGTTGGGGACATTCCTCGGTAGAGGTGGCGGTGGATACCGCGATCAAGGCCGGGGTAAAGTGTCTGGTTTTATATCACCACGACCCGGCCCACGACGACGATACGATTGACGGGCTACTACAAATGGGGCGAGAAAGAGCGGCCCGCCTGGGTAGCAACCTCAAAATTGTAGCTGCCGGGGATGGCCTAAAACTCGAAATCTAACCTACTTCCCTTTGGAAAGAGGGGGTGAATAAATTCGTAGGGGCGGGGTCTCCCCGTCCTGACCGAAATCATTTGGTAGAGGTAGAGCTTGGTCTCTAGCCTGTTTAGACTTCTTCACTTTTTTTAACTGGAGGGGAATGGCCTAACAGAGTTGGCGAAAGCTCAAAGTCAAAGTTTACCGGCTCTAGTTCCGGCTCGTTTTCCAATGAACTTAAATTATCTAACAGGTCAGACCCATTCAAAGTAAGGCTCACTATAGGGATTAGGGAAGCTTGCCTGTTCGGATTTTCTATTTTAATTTCCTCAAATTCATCAACTACCCCAAAATTTGATTTTATCTCCCCAACTGATACTACTTTTTTAGTTATCGGGGTACTAATAACTTTTTCCTCGCCAAAATTCAGGGAAGGGGCGGATAATGGTTTTAGTTCCTGGTCGTTCCAACTTTCCAGAATACCTCGCGTGACTAGCACCTGGAGTACCTGAAGGAATGTTTCCTCTTGCCCCGCCTGTAAACTCTCAGCCTTGATTTCTTCTCGACCCAGGAACTCAATTTCACCATCTGCCCAACCCAAAAGCCGTGCCAAAGCGATTGCCCCAACTTCTTGTCCCAATTGGGCGTGAGTTAACCGTCCCAGCCGATAGTACAAACGGCAAAGTTGTTCCCCATTCCGGCAAGCCAGCATTCCCGTTCCAGCATAAAATTTGACCCCAGCCACTACCTGCCCCAGATAGCGATATTTCATTCTGCATTGCCCTAACTTGTATTTGATTAAAATCCAGCCACTTCGCTATTCCTGCTAACCACTACCAGTTATTGACCATAACCATTACGTAAAACTGGGGTACTGTTTGGCACAAGACTATCCCGGCCTTCTTGTTCTGAGCTGCCCTCATTACGGAAGTTAAAGGACATTTCCGCTTCTGCGGCTGGCTTTACGCCGCGTCCAGACTCATTGCCCATTTGCTGCCGAGTTGCCTTCAGTAAATTCTCAAACAGACAAATAACCGTTAAAGGGCCAGTACCACCGGGCATCGGGGTAATAGCTCCGGCCACCGCCTGAACTTTATCAAAATCCACATCGCCTACAATTTTGGCTTTGCCTAAATAGTTGATACCATAATCAATTACTACTGCCCCTGGGCGTACCATCTCCAGCTTGATCAAACCCGGTACGCCTGCCGCCGATATAAGAATTTCCGCCTGCCGAGTGTGAGTAGCTAGATTGCGGGTGATACTATGGCAGAGGGTTATGGTCGCATCAGCTTTGGTCATAAGGCTGGAGAGGGGACGACCTATCATCAGGTTGCGGCCTACCACTACCACGTGCCGACCTGCCGGATTGATGTTATAGAGTGATAATAACTTCATCGCCGCCAAAGCGGGCGGGGCAACCATCAGGGGCTTGCCCATTTGTAAACGTCCCTGGTTGATGGGATGTTCGCCCTCAACATCCTTCTCTGGGACGATAAATGAAGAAATTTCATCCACATCAAGATGTTTGGGCAAGGGCAACTGGATTGAGATGCCATGAATAGAAGGGTCCTGGTTAAGCTGTTCAATCTGGCGGCGCAATTCAGAACCCTTAATGTTAGATGCAATAAGCTGAGTGGTAGCACGAACACCGATTTCCGGGGCCACCCGCCCGACAATGCGTGCCATGTCAATAGTACCCTGATCGTTACTCATCCCAATTATAACAAGGCCAGGAGTCTGGTTGTATTGCCGCGAAATGACTGTTACCTCTTGTTGAAGTTGCTGACGAAGAGAAGCCGCGATTGCGCGACTATCCATTATAACTGCTGCCACGATACCTACCTCCAATAGATGTTTGACTGTTAGAACTTAAAAAAATAGAAGAACTTAATAGACTACAACTTAAAAATCGTAAGGATTATCGTCCTCAAACCGCCGTTTTAAGGGTGGCTCAGTAGATTTTTCGGAAGGTTTTTCCAGACGGGTGTTCAGGTCTATCAGCATACCATTCCAATCAATAACGTCGCTGTCCTCCGGCGGGGTGGAGGTTGGTTGAGGAGTGGTTGGGATAGTCAAAGGCTGATTTAGCACAGGTTTATTACTTGAAGTATTGACAGGAGCTTCAATCGCGGTGTTTTTAGCCACCAGTTGTACCGTCATAGTAGCTTCTTTTTCATTAGTCGGCAAGGCTACAGGAGCGGATAGAGATTGAAGGCGACCAGAATTTGCATCCGTACCAAAAATCCCCACCTGAAGCCCATTTTCAAACATCAGGAAGTAATGAAGTTTGAGGCTATCAAAATATAGCAAAACTACTCCATCACGCCTTGATTGCTTAAAAGCCTCAAGGATTCTGGCAAAGTTAGCATTACTGGCTCCATAAACCTGGGTGGTCTCTTCGGGTGATACCAGACCACGATAAGCTTTAAGAGTTCGGGTTTCTACCTTGTAAATTTCGGGAGTTAAATTAAGTCCACTCAAAGCCTGGAGGGCTAAATTACCATTCTGAGTAGCAACCTGCGAACTGGGGTGGTAAATCACATCGCTGGTTTTGCCATCTATAATCAAGACCAAACCATATTGGGTTCGGCTAGTTTCATTATCGCCCAGGCGGTAGTAAATACAACCAGTAAAATGGGAACGGCTTAACATCGCCATTTGCTCTGGAAAGTTTAGAGTTTTTAATAACTCTTCCAATTGTTCCTGACGTGGGCCGGGTGGCAGTAGTAGATTAGTTTCAACAGTATAACGGGGTTTAGAGTTTTGATTGGTCGGCAGAGGTCTGCTTATTAAGTTAGCAGGTTGGTTAGACTCCTGTCGTACAGTTTTTACCACTACGGGCGCAACCTCCGGCTTTACAGGTTCAAGCGCAGTATTTGGGGGGTTACCGAAAAAAGCCGGGTCTAAACGGGTTAACTCTGGAGTCAGGAAAGAACCTTCCTGAATTAATCCCAATAAAGCTTCCTGAAATGCTTCCTGAAGATTATTACTAACATTGACTTGAATAATTTTTAGCGGTTCGTTTCGCCAATTTATCCTGAAAGTGACCCACTTTAGCATATAATCTAGCAGTTTATCGGGGTTATGGCTCACATCTTCCTGATGAATATGTATTAGTTCGCCTGTTTTGAAAGATAATTCTATCGGATAGCCTAACTCAAAGTCACAAGTCAGGATACCCTCTAGCTGACGCATTTTAATAATTTTGATGACGAATGGTAAATTCTTTGAGTCAGTAAAATATTTCATTCCAAACCTCGTTCCAACTGGGTAGGTACTTGAACCTCACTTTTCGCTTTAAGATAACCATTCTAAAAAAGTCGCTCTTTTTCAAAACAATTCTGCTATTTAAAAAGGTTCAACTAATCAGGTCGCAAATTTTATCAACGTTAATTATAACACTATAGGGAAGCCCCAATCGCAATCGAGAAATTGAAGGTTAGTAGAGTTTTGGTGAGTGTTACAGAAGCCTGGATACAGTCAAGCTCCCAGGTAATTCCTACCGGGTGGGCGGCTATTCAAATTCTAAAAGCCAGAGAAGATGGTTGCTTATTTTTCAACCCCTATTTTGCAAAAGAAAGATTTTTATATAAGGTCCTAAAATTTGTTATAATCATAATAACAAACGGGTGTTTAATTTTTGTAATAATAATTTTGCTCGATTTCGGCAACAAATGTTGCTGTATTCGGCTCATTCAAGCTGCGGAGGAGTTCAAGATGAAACCGAAGCCGATCCATTTCGCCATATTATTAGCCCTGTTAACCGGGTTGGTAGTTAATAATTCGCCTACCACTCTGGCGGGTGTAACCGTGCCAGCTTGCGCCGATTTGTCTGGCACTAGCACCGCTTCCGTCAAAATTGCGGGTAAGGTAGTCGCTCCCGGCAGTTTGGTGCGGGTCCCGGTGGGCGGGACTTGTGGGCCAAACGAGGTACAGGTGGGCTTTAACGGTTATGCCCGCACCATTCTGGTCAGCCCGGTTGTGACCCCCACCGATAACGGCACGGCCCTCTTAGCAGCGATGAACACAGCCAGTAGTGGCTACCTGATTAAACTTGAACCCGGCACTTACGACCTCGGTACTAACCAGCTCATCATGAAGCAAGGGGTTGACCTGGAAGGTTCGGGGCAAGACCTAACCTT
>Ga0209724_1002036_pt1 | contig 17681 bp, 18 predicted proteins | sample grotaG_FD_184143 | JGI IMG/M metagenome (GOLD analysis project Ga0209724, IMG submission 184143) | Glacier valley bacterial and archeal communities from Borup Fiord, Nunavut, Canada, to study Microbial Dark Matter (Phase II) -... | ecosystem: Environmental > Aquatic > Freshwater > Ice > Glacier ...
GGACCACCTTCGCCTGTTGCGCTGTCGTCAAGTTTTTCGCTCACCTTTTTGTCCTTTCGCTGTTGATTCGTACGAAGCAGAACCGGGTGGTTTGTATTTCCCATAAACGCCATTTTGGGAAATACCCCCACGGACGTCTGCCAGCTCCCCCTGAGCCGAGCTCGGACACAACCGGCTGCAGCCTACGGTTGACCGTCAACCACCCTGCTTTGCATCCAGGCGCGCGGGTGAGGATCTTCATCCGTTCCCGTGCAGTCCGCTCGCGTCCCCTCCGGTCCGTCGTATACCGCCTCGGCGCCGCAAGTCTCGCATTTGACCAGTCGCCACGGCTCCGCATCCACCAGCGCTTGCTCGGTCTCTTCTACCGACGGAGACAGGAGGCTGTCGATCCGTGTCATGAGTTCGGCAAATGAACTGAGCCGTGGCGGTTCGGCGCGTGCATCGAGGACACCGAGCGCCCCACCGCGACGGTGCTGTCCCTGTGCGAGTCGCCAGTGCCCACGCCATCCAGCAACCCATCCGGAACGCGGCCACCACCGAGCAACCCCTCAGCAAAAACCATCGCGTAGGCGCGGTACGAAGCGTTTTTCTTCAGCCAAACCACCTTTCGTTCCTGTCGGAGCTCGCGCACGCTCGCTATGAGCGCCTGTTCTTTCTCGATCCGCTGACGCTCCGCGTCCTCCCTGCGCTTTTGCTCTTCGGCGTGGACTTGCTTCTCCGCTCCGATCACCTCATCGCCTCGGATGGCTTCGCTCAGCGACGCCAAAAGCTTCTTCTCGAGGTCCTTGTCGAGAGCCTCGATGTGCTTTCGGATGGCCTCGGCCGCAGCCTCGTTGTTGCCGCCGGTCAAGAGGGTCGAAGCGGCACCAAAATCGGAGACCACCTGCTTCACCGACGCACGCGCGAGCTGTTGCAGTCGGGTTTGCAAATTTATCGAGTTCGCCATCTGGGTTCTTTCTCCTCAGTCTTTCGTCGGTGAATCACAACAAACTTCAACAAACTCGCTGATGTCACACCCGTTCGGCACCATGAGCGCATGAGCCACGACCAAGGCGACGACACCCTGACCTTTGCGCCAACGCCCTCCGAGCTCGTCTCGGTGGCCGACCTCATCTCGGCCCAGCTCTCCGCGCTCGAAGACGCCACCCGGCAGGACCCGGCCGCCTGCTACCTCTCGCGTCTCAGGCCCTCGTCTCAGGCCACCATGGCCGTCTGCCTCGATGCCATTGCGTCCCTTCTCTCGAAGGGCCACGCCACGCGCTCCGCCTTCCCGTGGGGCTCTGTCCGTTACGCCCATGGTCTCCTTCTCCGCGCGCACCTCGTCGCCAGCTACAAGCCCGCCACCGTCAACGTGTACCTGTGCGCCTTCCGCGGCGTTCTCCGGGAAGCACGGCTCCTCGGACTCCTGCCCGCCGACGAGCTCGCGCGCCTCCTCACCGTCAAGAACGTCGGTGGCTCCAACCTCGCCGCCGGCGATCCCATGAATCCGTCGGAGCGTGGCGCTATGTTCGGCGCCTGCGACGACTCGCCCTCGGGCGTCCGCGACCGGGCCCTCTTTGCTGTTTTCTACTCGTCCGGTGGCCGCGTCTCCGCCGTCGTCGGCGTCGACCTCGCCGACTACGACCCCACCACCGGCGACATCATTTTTCGGCGCGTCAAACGCGACAAGCAACAGCGCGATCAGCTGCCGGTTGGCGCGCGTGACGCCATCGCCGCCTGGCTTCTGCTCCGCGGGGCCGCGCCCGGGCCCCTCTTCTGCCCCGTCATCGCCGGCGGCGCCATCAAGCTCCGCCGCCTCGACCGCCGCAGCGTCCACGCCGTCATCCAACGCCGGTGCGCGCAAGCTGGCGTCCGCGGCCGCTCGGCCCACGACTGGCGCCACACCGTCGCCACGGACCTCGACGCGCGCGGCGTTGGCCTCCGCACGATCCAAGCCAAGCTTGGCCATGCCAACCTTTCCACCACCCAGCGCTACGTGCACGTCGATGCGGACGCGCTCCGACGAGCGACGGACATGCTCATCGTCCCCACCGTCACCAAACGCTAGCAACAGGGGCACAGCGACGCCTCGAAACACCTTCGTCGGCCCTGGACCGGCAGAACCGAAATCAATAGACCGTCAATCGACGTAGCGCCGTTGGTGAACATGTTCACCCTCCTCTTGATGGTGGTGGGCCTGCACAGCACATAAAGACCCGCGGCGCCCCGTCCTCGTACACGTCGGGCAGCGGCCCCGAATCGTGGGTCGGCAGCAAGCGCGCGACCGCGGCGCCGAGCTCACCAAACCCACTATAGCGGCCTGTCTGGAGACGGCGACCTCGCGACGTTTCCACGAGGGTCCTCTCCGTCTCTCCATTCGTCACGACGCTGACTCCTGTCCCCGCAGCATCCCCACGAGCTGCAGCACCACGAACGCATCGAGTCGCTTGCCGAGCTGCTCTCGCACTCGTTCGAGCGCGAGTCGCAACACCGCGGCTTGTGCATGCAGCTCGACCTCGTCGCGCGACTCCTCGACTGCGACCGCATATCGATCCCGCAAGATCTGGCCGATGTACCAGTGCAGGTTGAGCGTGGTCTTCTTCAGCCCGGCCTTGCCTTCCAAGCTCTCGTCCACGCTAGATTCCTTGGCCGTTGGCCTGGCCTTTCTTCGCCGCCAAATACCCATCACGGAAGCTCTCTTTCCCCAGCGCCGCCGTTACGTCGTCTCACGCAAGAGGTCGACCAGGAGCTGGACCGCCATCTCGTCGAACCTGCCGCCATCGTCGGGGAAAAGCTTGATTCTGGCGCGCACATCGTCCATGCACGCCTGCAGTACAGCGGCCTGGGCGTAGAGCTCGACCAGGCCCTTCCACTGGTCGATGGTCGCTGCGTCCGCCTCGGTCACTGACTCCGCTTGGAACAAGCGATGGAAGGTTTCGTACAGCACGTGAACCCGCTTCAGCATCGCTGGGTCTTTGGCGATGATCGAGACCGAGGTCGGCAGAACGGTGGGCTGGTCGGTTGTGGTTGTCATGCCCGCGTCCTAGAGCACGTCCCGTGCCGACGACAAACACCGCGCAAAATCAAGGCCACGAAGGTCAGTGCGCACCAAAGCAGCTCCAACGATTCCGAAATCCGGAAGCCACCTCGGACATCTGACCCTGCCTTACCCAACCGCCAACATCAGCGACGGCTTGCCGCCTAGATGTCGCTCTTGATCGATGCACGCGAGTCTCAGCGACGGGCGGCCCCATGCGTTTGCGCCGCACAGAAGGCAAGTGAACTTAGTCTTGCTACGCGCCGACGCGGATGGCTGTGACGGTGGTGAGGCACTCATGAGCGAAGGGCGCTTGGTGCGCCGTGCGCCTTGTGCCCGCTTCCCTCAATGGCGCCGGCGTAGATGGCGTCGATCAATTTCTTCACGAACGTCATTGTCTCGACAGGAAGGCCATTGGTCAGGGACGCCGCTGCAATGCACGCCGCCGCCGCCATCACCACTTCCTCGGCGGCCCCCTCCTCGTCGTCGGGATACATCTTGACGAGTGAGAGGATCTCCCTTGCCATGTCGCTCGTGATGACTCTCAATCGCTCGCGCGTCGCTGGGTCACTCCAGTTGGGTAGTCTCATGGTCCGGCCTCTAGAGCACGGACCATGCCGATCAGAAGACCCGGCCCAAGTCGCCGGGCTTGATCTCAATAGGGACGCTTTTCGTCGGAATTTTCCGAAATCCGGAAGCCACCATGGGGTCTCCCGTTCCTCTTGCCAACGCGCGCAGAAGCGGAACAACTCGGCCCGGCGCGTGTGGCGCTGCCACCAGCTCGGCACGTCGCGCAGGCGTGGGACGTCATCTGCCTAGATCTGGCTACTTATTCGGATTGCCGTGAAATAAGGGGGCTGAGCTCGATGCGCTCGACTGGTCTCGCAACCTCGTCATGATTGTCGCGGTGGCGGTGGCGGCCAATGGCCGGCCGAAGCCGCGGAAGCCGCCGTCTCATTTTCAGCGTTGAGCGTGATGAGCAAGCGTGCGGCGGTTTTGAGATCCAAGCCGGATGCTTGCCATGACGCAAATCGTTCGAGTTCCAGGGTGAGCGGCCCTGAGTGTCCTAGATCCTTAGCCGCCATGGCGATTGCTCGGGCGTAGTCCATCACTGGCATGTCTTGGACGGCTAGATCTACCTTGGCGATCCGAGCCCGATGCTTCAGCTTCATTTTTTTCCGGAGCACCTGATAGCAGTTCTCCGAACACGCCAAGACCCTGATCGCCCCCCCGAACGTTTCGGTGGTCAGTTCTTTTATGGATGTCTTCAGCCCCAAGATCCACCCAGGCGGAGCCATCATCCTTGGGCTTGACGCACCCTCTTTCCTGCATGCTCCACAGTGCACCGAGTCCGTCTTGTCCATCGCGTCCATCGTCCAACTCCTCATGAGTGCTTGCCCCGCGCCAGACACACGAAATTATAACTCTTTGATGGACGGCCTACTCGAATACGTCGACATCAGCGACGGCAGCGTCAACGCCGCCGTCGCGTCGAACTGCGAGCACGATGACGTATGTCACCCCACTGCCCGTCAGATCGCCAGACACCAAGTCATGGTTTTTTGCGAGAGGCGCAACGAGCTTTCGCAAAGACTTTTCAACGTCTGAGAGCGCTACTACTTTCCAGTTCACGAAATACTTCTTCACCGTCGTATCCGGGATGGACTCGACGAAGAGGGATTCCCTCACGATGCAGCTCGCTAGTTTGGCCATGTCCTTCGTCGTCCGCGCACGGCCCTTCAGCGCGCATCCGTCGACGCGGAGCCGGGACTCTACGAAAGGCGTGCGGCTAAGGCTCATCAACTTTCCCGCGTCTTTTGCACGCGCAGCTCCAAGCCATTCCAGAGCGGTTTCCACCGGATCGCTCGTGGTGCTATTCGGTTGATCCACCGTCGAGTCAGCCCCACCCCCACGAGGCCACAGCGTCAGCGACAACCCAAACAGGAGAACGGTTGCAAGCTGCCTACTCGGCTTTCGCATCGTCATCGCCCTCGCCCTCTTCTTCTTTCGCATCTGGACCTGGATTGTATTCCCAGTGCCACGGCTCGGCCTTGTACGGGGCGAAGCCGAAGCTGGCAGCGTTCGCCTTCAGCCATTTGTATGATTCGAGTTTTTCTAGATCACCGATGTTCTCTCTGCGATTGCGGCCGCCTAGAAAAAAGTCGATGGCGTGTCCGGTCCGATGCGCTGACCCTCCAGCGGAGGCCACATATTTTCGGTTGTTGGCTCCCGGATGGGTCTTCTCCGCTTTGGCAACTAGCGCCGACTGCTCGTCGTCGGTGCGGAACGCACTCGCAATCTCGAAAAGGGGTGCTTTGAAGCCAGCAGCCCTCGCGTTTGCCAAAAGCGCTTCGTAGGCCTTGGCCGTTGCTGGACCGAGCTCCACAGCCTTGCCATCATACCCGTGAGGCACGGCCACCACGCGAGCTGGATATCGCTTGTCCTTGACTCGGCCAGCGGTCGTGCCCGAGGGGTCTTCCGTTTCGCCAGGGTTCTCGGTGGCCTTGTCGCGACCCAAATATTTGATGTCCTTCTTGTCGGTGACACGTTCATCGGCGTAGATGTCGTCCTTCGACTCGTCCGCTCCCTCCATCGCCGCCTTCGCGTCGAGTGCCGGTTCCTCGAGCTCCATCGACTCCTCGCCCCCCTCAGCATGATCTGCCTGCGGAGGGGTGAGCTGCTTTTTGAGAAGGTGCGGCTCTTTGCCCTTCGTCGCCACCGTCGGATTCATGCCCGCCTCTGCCTCTGACGGTCGCCCCTGGCCGTTCATGGCGTCTTTGGCACTCATCGTGGGCTCCGTCAGCGCCGGGACTGTTTCCGCTGCCGTAGCACCGTCTTTGTCCTTCGACGCACCGTCGACACCACCAGCCTTAGGTGAATCTACCGACGCATCCTGCGCACCACTCCCACCATCACCGTCGGGTGCTGCGTCCTGTACTTTTGGCTTTCCGTCTTCAGTTCCGCTACCAGCTTCAGCGCCTACTGCCTCACCGTCGGGCTTTTCGCGCCGGGCAGCCTCGACTGTCTTGGGTCCCACCTTGCCGTCGACGGCTACGCCATGCGCACGCTGCCACTCGATGAGCTTGGCCACATCGACCCCACCGCGCCCACCCGCACACGCGCCGCCGGTCGTCTGATTGAACTCGGCTACGAGCTCCGCGTGCGCCTCGTTGAAGCCCTCTGCCTTGCGGATTCGCGCACGACGAACCATCGCGGCCTGGACGCGCCGCCGGTTATCTTCCTGGCCTTCGGCGGCATCTCCTCCGGGATCAGCTTTTTTCCCATCGCGCTCTTCAACCTTGCCTCCGCTCATCTCGAACCACCCTTTTTACTTGGCATCTGCAGCCGCCGTGCCGATGCATCTCTCCGTCGCTGACATCGCATCGACGGCACAGACCCTCCCCGGATATTCCGAAATCCGGAAGCCACTAGGCCAACAGACCCCACCTCATTCCGTCGACAGCCCGAGACGCTTGACCCAGTCGTATAGCGTGCTCTTGGGCATCCCCAGGGTCTCTGCGGCTCGATTGACGTTTCCGCGGTGATTCCTGATCGCGAGCGCGATCACTTCTTTCTGAATGTCGACGAGCTTTCGACCTTCCACCGCCACACGAATTGGCTCGTCCTTCGGTCTCGCGAGCCCCACCGCATCGAACAAGATGTCCTCGGGCTCAATGGGCGATTGACTCAGCATCGCAGCTCGGTCGACACAGTTTGAAAGCTCTCGAACGTTTCCAGGCCAGCTATGAGAACCCAGCCGTCTAAGCGCTTCGTCGGAAAATCGCATGGTGGGGTCGACGCGAGAAAGTAAGGACGCCGCCAAGAGCGGCAGATCACCGAGTCGCTCCCGAAGCGGGGGCACACGGATCACCTGCTGCTCCAGCCGGTAGAAAAGGTCCCGCCGAAAGCGTCCCGTGGCGACCGCGGCGCCAAGGTCAACGTGCGTCGCCGCAACTACACGAACATCGACAGCGACGTCCTGGGAAGCGCCGATCGGTCGCACCGTATGGCGTTCAAGGACCCTGAGAAGACGCGATTGGAGGTCAAGCTCGAGCTCGCCGACTTCGTCGAGAAATAGCGTCCCGCCGTCCGCCTCCTCGAACACGCCCACGTGTCGACGATCGGCTCCCGTGAAGGAGCCCTTCTCATGGCCAAAGAGGACGCTCTCGACGAGATACCGATTGATGCCTGCGCAGTTGACCGGCAGATAGGCGCCCGTGCGACCTGACTGTCCATGCAACGCTTGGGCGACGAGGTCCTTGCCCGCGCCAGTCTCTCCGACGACAAGCACCGTCGCTGCCAATGGAGCCACAACGTCAATCTGTCTTCGGAGTTCTTCGATGGCCGTCGCGTTTCCGAGGATGGGAGAGCCATCGGAGGTTGCAGCAACCGCTCGAAGCCTCGTCGCCCCAAGCGCCACGCGAGACCCCGGTAGCAGCTCGGCCTCGGTGATCTTGACACCATTGACCCACGTTCCGTTGGTGGAGCCAAGATCCTTAATTGTTGTATGGCCGTCGCTGCGCACTTCCAATATGCAGTGCTTACGCGAGACACAGTTGTCGCTGAGGATGACGTCATTGTCAGGCTCGGAGCCGACATACATCACGCCATCGACTGCAACGTGCTCTCCACTGGGCAACAAAAGCCGCAGCGGCACCGAAGAGGGCCCTGACTGAAGATTCGTTCGTACTCTGGCCACGGCTTAGTTTGCTCCATCCGGAATGGGCACGGGGCTTGGCATGGTTCTTCTGGATCGTACGATCCAGAAGAACCATGCCAAGCCCGACGAGGCGGCACATTTGTTTCTCTTGGCGCCTACTGGTTATCGCTAGAAGCTGTTCAAATGTTGCGAGCTTCTCGTACGACCATTTTCATGCACCGAACATCAACCGTCAACCGTCAACCGTTTACCGTTGACGATTTCGGAGCGCCGCAATATGCTCTTCTCCGGCAAGGAGGCTGCGGCGTGCACGTGGATGGCTCGATCTTCGTTTCCCCCTCTGCACCTTCAGCATCCGAGCGCAGGCGTCTAGCCGCATTGAGACCGGCATAGCGTGCGCAAAGGCGATCAGATCGGTGACTACGTTGTCCTCGACAAGCTCGGCGAGGGTGGCATGGCGCACATCTACCTCGCCAACAAAATGGGAGCCGGCGGCTTCCGGACGAGGGTCGTCCTCAAGCTGGCTCTGAGCGAGCATCCCGTCTTCAAAGAGCACTTCACGTCTGAAGCGCGAATCGGAAGCTTCTTCAATCACGTCAACATCGTCCGGATCATCGATCTTTTTGAGCACACCGACCTCGACGGTGAACGACGCTTCTACATGGTCCAGGAATATGTCGACGGCGGCGATGTTGACAGGCTGACCATGGCCTACCAGAAGGAGCATGTTGAGCAGCCGCTGCTTCCGGTTGATTGGTCAGTTTACATCGTGTGCTCTGCGCTCGCCGGACTTGAGCATGCCCACAATGCTCGGATGGACAACGGCCAGCCCGGTGAGCTCGTCCACCGCGACCTCAGCCTCGACAATCTTTTCCTGTCGCTCGCCGGCGACGTCAAGGTCGGCGACTTCGGCATTGCCAAGGCGAACATCACCGGAAGAAAAAAGACGATTCACGGAGGCTACAAGGGTAAGCCCAACTACTCGGCCCCAGAACAGCTGGAGACCCGCGCCTCCGACGTCGACAGACGTGCAGACATCTACTCCATGGGCGTCATCCTCTATGAGCTTCTTACGGGTCAGGTTCCATTTGCCAACAACGACAGTCGCGTGTTGGCAATTCAGCTCCGAGAGGGTGCGACGGCGCCGGCGATTCAGACCCTGAATGGCAAGGTTTCACCAGAGCTCGCGGCGGTCGTCTCGAGAATGCTCCAATGGGATCCGCTTCGTCGGCCTCAGACGGCGAAAGAAGCCGCAAAGGAGCTGCGGACTGCCCTACTGACCTGCGTCCCCCATGGTCTCACCTCGACGAAAGACGAGATCGCCACTTTTCTCGAGCAGCAATCTGCGAAGAAAAGTGCCAGAGCGTCGGTAGAAATTGCACCCGCGCTGCAGGCGCAATCTTCCATCCCCGTTGAGATCGCTGACCGACCCACCGCTCGGGAAATCTCATCGGCTCCTGTGGCCGTCACAGGGCGCGAGGACTCTGCGCCCCAGGCGGTGGTGAGCGACTACAATCGGCGGCAACTCGACTCCCCCTACGCGGCCCCGTCTGCGTCGACTCCGGCCGCCCCCGCCGGAGCTGGCTTCGCCGCGAACAGTTCTGATTCTGTTCCGCCGGTGCACTTTCACCCGACGGTGCCAATCTCGACAGAACACAGCAAGAGAGCCATCCTGCAGGGCAAACGCTCCGAGCGCCGACGGCGACGGCGCATGGTCCTTGTCGTCGCCGTCGCAACCGTGGTCGCTGGCGGCATTACGTCGATCGCCTTGGTGGCGACTCGCGCGAAAGCGCCGCAAGCTGAATTTGTTCCTGACTCACCGACACCCACACCTCCTCCCGTCGGCGTTCCGACTCCCGCTCCGATGCCAGCGCCGCCTAATCCAGCGGAAACGGCTCCGCCTCCGCCTCCGGCGGCGCTAGCGAACGAGGATTCTCCGCACCGCCCGCGGCCGAAGCCGTCTTCACAAGCTACCGTTCTCGACGTGAGCGGGACGGGTGCAACGGTCCTACTCGACGAGCACTCTATTGGTCCATCACCCATCAAGGGCTATGCGCTTTGGCCGGGCCCACACACACTGGAGCTCCGGCTCGCTGACGGCACCAGTCATCGCTCCACGTTCAGCATCGAGTCCGGAAGATCACATCGGATTCGCGTGCCTTCATCAAAGCCGACTGAGGCAGCGTCGCCCCCTTCTCGCGAAAAGGCGTCGACGCTGTCGCCGGCGGACGCGAAGGCGTTGTTCGACAAGGCCCAAGAATCGTACGTGCACGGCCAATATGAGCGGTCTCGTGACTTGGCGAATGAATGTGTCGCCGGCTCTCCCCGCTCCTCAGACTCGGCCGCCCGCTGCTGGCGAATCGTGGGCGCGGCGAGCTGTTTTCTGAAGGACGTTCCCACCGCGATGAAGGCCTATGGCATCGGTGACCAGAGGGCCAAGGACTATCTCCACTACGTGTGCCAACGCAACTCGGTAGAACTCAAGGCTCCATGAACATCGAGATCAACCTCGACGCCTCCACCGACGACAACCTTGAGCGTTTCGGCAAGTTTGTGTTGCTGCGGCCGATTCGCAAGGGCGGGATGAGCCTCTTGCACCTCGCCTACGATACCGCCGGTGGTCGCGTGGTCGTCCTCAAGCGAACGCGGATGAACGCCAAGGACAGAGGCTCCGACTTCGTGGCTCGCTTCCGCGACGAAGTTGCGACCTCGTTTCAACTGCATCACCCCAACCTGGTCCACGCTGTTGAGGCTGGTGAGATCGGCGATGAGCTCTTTCTCAGCCTCGAATGGATCCAAGGCCAAGACCTCGGCGCTCTCCGCGAGCGCTGTGGTCGACTCGACACACAACTGCCCATCGCTGTCGCTGGTAGCATTGTCCTCTCGGTCCTCGGTGGCCTCGAGGCCGCGCATAAGGTCGGCGGGTTCGTTCACCGCGACGTCAAGCCAGACAACATCATGCTCGGCTACGACGGCAGTGTGAAGGTGCTCGACTATGGTCTCTCGCTCACGGCCTTCAAATCGGCTAAGACCATTCCCGGCATGACCGTGGGCACCGTTGGCTCGATGTCGCCGGAACAAAAAGCAGGCAAGCCCGTCGATGCGCGCTCGGATCTCTTTTCGCTCGGGACGGTGCTGTTCTTTCTCTTGACCGGCGTCTCGGTCGACGCCGCCGAAGATGGCAACTCGAAGGAGCACCTTCGTGCGCGCCTCTGTCGCCCTGACGTTCCTGAGTCAGTCGTGACGTTTCTGTGGCGCTCACTGCAAGCGAATCCTAACAACCGCTTTGAGTCAGCAACGGAGATGGCAAGCTCGCTGCGCGCGGCTCTCCCCGCGACTGCTGACGCTGACGCTAAGACCCTGTCTGCTTTTATCGGCACGTTGTTCGACGCAGAAAAGCGAAGCGACGACGCGAATCTCATTGAGTGGCACCAGCGTTACGGCGGCCCGCAGCGCCGGCTGCAAACCGCGGTGCTCCAGCTCCCCGCGGCTCCGCTCCCACCTTCGCCAGCCACTGCGGCACCGAAACAGGTGGCGGCGCCCGCCGAGTCGGCACCCCTTGCGATCCCACACAACGCATGGCCCAAACGGATCGCCATTGCGCTGGCGATTGTCTTCCTGTCGCTCTGCGCCTGGTTCGTCGCAAAAAAGCTCACGGGAAGCCCCGCCATTCCCGTCGACGTACCGTCTCCGCATCGACCTCCCCCCGAGGTGGCGCCAGCCCCGGTCCCCGCGCCGCCCGCCGAGGTAGTGCCCCCCGAGGTAGTGCCCGAAACACCGCCACAGCCAGCAATCGCGCCGCGGATCGAGCTCCCGAAGACCTCGCCCAGCTTGGCGCCATCTAGCCGGATCGCAGAGGCCAACAGGCTCGCCAACAGCGGCCAGTCGGCCGGTGCTCGGCGACTCTTAGCAGAGTACCCATCCGATCCAGCGACGCGAATGGCGCTCGCCAAGATCGAATTTGAGGCCGGCAATTATTCGGACGCGATCAAGGCGGCATCATCTGCTGCCAAGCTCGGCGCGGGCACAAAAGCGTATGCTGCAAGAGCCAACGCCGAGCTCGCCTCTGGTCGAAATGCCGAAGCTGCGCGAGACTTCCGACACGTCCTTGCCGCCACCCCAAACGACACCGACGCGCAACAGGGTCTCAAACGAGCCGAACGACTGCTAGGGAGTTCTCCGCCATGAATCATCGCCTTCACCTCCTCGGGTCGCTGCTGATATTGAGCAGCATGACCCTCGGAAGCAGCACCGCAGTCGCGCAGCAAAAGCGCGCCGTCATCCTGTCGGCGCAGCTCAACGGGTATTTTCCGATGCGGAAGACGTTGCCGGCGGAAATCGAGCTCGCCTTCGCTGACCGCCTGCGCGGCATGCGGTACACCGTCACCAAGGTCGCGTTGTCGCCAAAAGATCTGACCTGCTGGGACGACGAGTGCCTGGCGGCTCTCGTCGCGAAGCACGGTGTCGACCTAGTGGTATCGGCTCGCTTGATCAACGACGAGCAAGCGGTCAACGCCTACCACGGCGCCGTCCGAATCGCGCTCGCCGGCCCCCCCGCGGAGACGCGTACCCGCGAAAAGGAGTGCCCCAACTGCGCGATCGCCTCGGTGAGGGATATGCTCGTCGTCGCGCTCGGCGAAGCCGTCGGGAATCTACCCACCGAGCCCAAGACCAACCCGGACAAGCCTCCTCATGTAGACCGTCCATCGTCCACCGTAAACGGTAAACAAAAACTCCCGACCGACCCACCCCTACCGGCGCTGGTGACCCCGCCGAGCATCAATCCAAAATGGCGGCCGCTGCTCTACACCGTCGGCGCAGTCGGCATCGCCGGCATGGTCGCGAGCGTCATTGGCCTCGCCGTCAAGGCAGTCCAATTCCACGATCCCTCCTGTACCCAGATTCCTAACAGCCGTGGCTGTAACTTCGTACTGAACACCCTTCCCGGCATCGCCGGGAGTGCGGCCGGCTTGGTTGTGAGCGCTGTACTGACGGGAGTCGGCTTCGGGCTGGCCCCGAAGACCTATCCACAGACCCACCTCACTCTGTCGCCGCTGGTGGGTCCTGCCAGTGGTGCACTCATCTCGGGAACCTTTTGAACGGAGTGATGCCGATGCGCCGTCCCCTCACCTATATTTTGCTTCTGTCGACCGTTTCTGCCGTCGCTGTGGTCTTGCTGCATGGCTGTGACACCCTCGACAAAAATCCCGGCGTCTACTGCGACACCAATGCGGACTGCAAAGAGGCTGCCTACCCGATTTGTGACATTCCCGACCATACCTGCCTCAGCCAGACGGACGGCGGGCGGCCCGGCGACGGGGGCGTGGACATGGCGGGCTGCACGAGCTCGGCGGGCTGCGGCGACCAGGCGCCCATCTGCGCCGCGCCGGCCTGCCGGGCGTGCGCGAGCTCGGCGGACGACACGGAGTGCGGCAAGCACAGCGCGGCCACGCCGCGCTGTGGCGCTGCAGGAGCGTGCGTAGCGTGCCGTGTGGCCACCCAGGCGCAGGATTGTATGGCGGCCGCTGCGCCGGTCTGCGATGCCACCACGAGCGCCTGCAGGGGCTGCCAGGCCCACAGCGAGTGTGCCTCGGGCGTTTGCAAGGCTGGGGGCATCTGCGCCTCCTCCTCCGAGGTCCTGTACGTCAACAACAACGCAGGCAAGGGCTGCATGGCTGCTGGCCCTGGGACCACTGCCTCGCCTTTCTGCGAGGTCCAGGCAGCCGCACTTGCCGCCGTCACCGGAAGCAAACCGTACGTGGTCGTAGGTGGCAGCTCGACGGCGTATGCGGGCGTCAGCCTCACGGCAACGGCGAGCGCCATCGGTCCCTTGACCATCGTTGGGCCCGGCCGCAACGCGACACCTACGGCACAGCTCGCGCAAGCGGCTGTCCCGGCGCTAGCTGTCGCCACCAGTGGTAGCAACCTCACCGTGACGGTGGATGGGCTCGACCTCCGTGGCGCCGGCACGCCAACCCCCTCCGCCGGCGTCAAGTGCTCAGTGGTCACGACGGGAACACCAACCCTGACGGTGCGCAACAGCATCATTCAACAATCTGGCGCGGCCGGCGTCGACTCATCGAGCTGCACCGTCTCCCTCGATGGCAACGTGATTGGGCCGTCGAATACTGGCGGAGGCCTAAGTCTCGCCGGCGGCAGCTTCACCGTCAGCAACAACTTGATCGTAGCAAACGGCACGACCGCTCCCGGCGTCGTACTCTCGGGTACCTTCTCGTCAACGCTGTGGTGGTTCAACACTGTCGCCGGCAATCTACGCACGGGCGGTCAGGCCGGCGGCTTCAACTGCGGTGGCGTCCTCTCAGGTGCACCGCTGATTCAGGCCTCGACTATCTGGGGCAATACACAGGCCGCCGGCTCTTCGGTTGGGACGGGCTGCAACTTTACTTACGTCGACATTGACGACACCACGACGCCCACGGGCGCCGGCAACTTCAACCAAGATCCTTTGTTCGTCAGCGCGAGCAACTATCGCATCCAGACTGGTTCGCCTTGCAAAGACAAGGTGACCTCTGCAACGGGCCTCACTGGCGGCACCCTGCCAAACCACGACGTTGACAACAACAAGCGCCCGCGTGCCGCAACGGGCGGCTACGACTGTGGCGCTTCGCAGGCTCAGTGACAGTGACCCGTTCGGTCACATACCGTCTACCGTGGACCGTTTACGGTCTACTACTTACGGCCGGAGCTTGTAGTTCTCCGACGGCATCCAGCGATGGGAGCGTTTCGGACTTGGCCGTTGGCCAGGTGGATGCGGACTACTCGTGCCACGGCTCAGACACCTGTTCCGAGAGCGCCCCGATTTGTGCGAGCACCGCAACCGTCCCGGCCTGCCGGGCGTGCGCGAACTCGGCGGACGACACGGAGTGCGGCAAGCACAGCGCGGCCACGCCGCGCTGTGGCGCTGCAGGAGCGTGCGTAGCGTGCAGGCCGGCCACCCAGGCCCAGGACTGCACCATGGCGGCCACGCCGGTCTGCGATGCCTCCACGAGCGCCTGCAGGGCCTGCCAGGCCCACAGCGAGTGCGCCTCGGGGATCTGCAAGGCAAGTGGTAGCTGCGCGGACGCAGCGACCGAGATTTACTTTGTCGACAGCCGCAGCGCTGCAACTGTCGGGGCTTGCCAGGCGGCACACGCCTCAGCGGACGGCTCGAAGGCCAATGCCTTCTGCGACATCGCCACAGCAACTGGCGCAGCGACCAAGCGCCCGTACGTGGTTGTCGCAGGCAGCTCGGCGCAGTACGGCCCTGTGTCGTTCACAACGCCGCAGACGGAAACCATCATCGGCCCCGGCCCTGCAGCCAGTCCACCAGCGGTGATTTACGGCGGCCTCAGCAACTCGGTGACCGTTACGCCTGGCGCGACAAACAATATTCTTCTCACGATTGAAGGGATGACAATCGGTTCGTCGACGACTCCAACCACCGGCAATGGAATAGCGTGCACTCAGAACACCGGCACAACAGCCAACATCACGCTGCGCAACAGCGTCATCCAGAAACAGGGCCTCGTGGGTTTTTTGTCCTCAGGCTGCACTATCACCGTTGACGCTGATGTGATTTCAAGCAACCAGGGCGCTGGTATTCGAGTTGCAACAACGACGTACACCATTACCAACAACATAATTGCAGGCAATGGCGCCGTCGGCACGCCGGGCGTACGTATTGACGACAGTCCAGCCGGAAGCGCGTTCGCCTTCAACACAGTGACCACCAATGGAGGCGCAGGCAACACGGCGGCCGGCGGGATTACATGCAACGCTGCCGCGACGATCACCGATTCCATCATCGTCGCCAACAACCTCAGCTCACCAACTGGCACTCAGCTTACGGGATCGTGCACCTTAGCCAATGTCGTCGTAGGCGCCGATTCAACATCGGATGCGGGAGCAATCAAGAACATGCCTCCGTCCTTCGTCTCCGGTACGGACTTTCATCTCAAACTGAACGACGCGTCCAACACAGCCTGCTGTGTTGACAAGGTCACCACCTCCCCGGCTACGCCAAACTCGGACCACGACGTCGACCTGAGCAAGCGCAAGAAGGGTCTCGGCTGGGACTACGGAGCGCACGAGGTTCAGTGACCGGCCAAAGAACATACCGTCTACCGTGGACCGTTTACTGTCGAGATACGTCCGAAGTCGGTGACGTAAACCGTTTACGTTCAAAGTCATATCACCGACGGTCGGCTTGGTTTTGTTTGACCCCTCGCGCCGTATACCGTAAACGGTAGACATGCGGACGATGCGGACGATTGCGGTCATGAATCAAAAGGGTGGGGTCGGTAAGACCACGACCGCAGTCAACGTCGCTGCGGTTCTCGCCGCCGAAAAGAATCGAGTCTTGGTCGTCGATATGGACCCCCAGGCGAACGCCTCCAAATGGTTCGGCGTTCGCCTGGGTCTCGAAGATCGATGTGGCTTACTTGACGTCCTCCTCGAGGGCGCCGCGCTGGACGAGTGCATTCAGACCGTCCCGGCTTGTCCCGGCATCGATCTCGTCCCGTCGGCGTGGGCGCTTCGGAAAGCCGAAACAGGGCTGGTGGGCGCCCCGGGATCGGAGACTCGTTTGCGCAGGGCACTGAGCAAGCTGGGTAAGCGGTGGGACTACATTTTCATCGACTGTCCGCCGACTCTCGGTCAACTCAGTATGAATGCGCTGGCAGCGGCGGGAGAGGTTCTGATCCCCGTTGAAGCCAGCACGGAGGCGATCGAGGGCCTGGTGCAGCTCAAGACCACTATCGGGCTGGTCCGTGAGCATGTCGCAGGCTGCAAAAATCTCGCGGTCACTGGCGTAGTCGTGTGCCGTTTTGACTCGCCGACGGCATTTGAACCAGAAGCCGTGGCGCTCCTGCGCCAAACTCTCGGTAAAGAGGTGTTCCGAGCCATGGTGCGCAAAAATGTGAGGATCAAAGAGTCCTACTCTTTTGGTAGGCCCGTGATCTCTCACTCCCCATCGAGCAGCGGAGCCGAAGACTATCGGACCGTAGCCGCTGAGCTTGTCAAACGGAGGCCCACAGCGTGAAATCTGCAGCGAAGAAGAAGGCGGCCCGCATGGGCTTCAATCCGATGGCACCGTCGATTGACGACCTCGTGTCCTCGCCGCCTGCCAAGAAGGCTCGCTCAGCGAGCACGCAGGCTACCGTAGACCGTAAACGGTCAACGGCAAGCGACAAGCCTGAGGAGACCACCAAGGTTGGGAAAGTTTGGGAGGCGGAGAACCAGAGGGTGACATTCTACTGCCCGAAAGACCTCCTCTCGCGTCTTCAAGACGCAGTCAGTGAGGACCGAAGCAAGTCGGCCATCATCGTCGAGGCGCTGACGAAGGAATTTGGTTAACGTACACGGTAGACCGTATACGGTCTACTGTGTACGTTATTCGTCGTCGGTGACTGTTACTCTACGTCGAGTGCAGAGAGCGCTGCATCCACCTCCTGCTCCTGACCCTCAAACAGAAGCCCGACAAGGCGCTGGTGTTCTGCCGGTAGCAATCTTCCCGCGCCGAAAGCGACCTGCAGTCTCCGTAGGAGGCTCAGTACAGGATCTTGGTCGGCGGCGGCGGCCTCGACGGCCGCACGTATCGCCTCGACGGGGTTTTTGAAGCGCCTCCATCGAATAAGAGAGTGAGCGCGCCATGCTGCACACACTCCGCACCGACAACCAGCCACATGCGGCGGTGGTTTCATCTCGCCGGACCTGACGCTGTCAGCGACCCAACACCGAAGACAGTTACACGAGGTCTCGTGGCTGGGAGACCGTTGTGGCAGCGCCTCCGAACGGAGCCGGCCGCTCGGCCGTCCCCTTCGGTTTTGTGAACTTGGGACCGTTACTTGGCCGGTTTGTTCCTCGTAGCCCTCGTCGATCCACGGTCCGGGCGAGCTGTCGGTTATGAGGATTTCCGACGACGGAGTGGCTTTCACACTCGGCCCCGGGGGGAGCGCCTCGGGTTGAGTGCGTTGACTTGTTGCGAGGGGAGGCAGTAGGCGCAAC
>Ga0209724_1002037_pt1 | contig 17677 bp, 14 predicted proteins | sample grotaG_FD_184143 | JGI IMG/M metagenome (GOLD analysis project Ga0209724, IMG submission 184143) | Glacier valley bacterial and archeal communities from Borup Fiord, Nunavut, Canada, to study Microbial Dark Matter (Phase II) -... | ecosystem: Environmental > Aquatic > Freshwater > Ice > Glacier ...
GACTTTTGCCACGCCCTGGTGACAATTCCTACCGATGATTTTAATTCATCACTGAATCTGGCTCAGGCAGTGCTGGTAATATGCTACGAATTGTGGCTGGCGGCAAACCCCCGAATTGAGGAAGAACAACCTCTGCCCGAAACCGCCACTATTCCAGCCCTCGGCGCACCCCCTAAATATGGCGACTTGCCTAGCATAGTTTCGGCTCTGGAAGTAACTCTGGAGGAAGATGCCCGTCTGGCTAACGGCACAGAGCGCGAACAGCTTTTTGCCGCTCTCGCCGATTTACTTCGCACGCTTTACCCCGGCACTGCCGATGCTCGAATGGTTTATGCCATGTCCCGACTTCGTGCCATAATGTTACGCTCTGCCCCTCGTAAAGACGAAACTCCGCTACTGACCCATCTTTTCAAGCATATTACTAGAAAGATAGGGGATGGGGGATAAGGTTGGGGAATGGTAGCAAATCTAAAATCAAACATCTAAAATCGAAAAGCTCTGACTGTGTAGAAACAGAGGTCTACCCCTACAAAATTTTCCAATACAGGGCGGGGAGACCCCGCCCCTACGAATGTCTTCATCCTTCCCCCCAAACTTCGGGTTGAAATTACCACAAGGCTATGCAATAATGTAAGATGTACACTAGAGAAAGAAACTGTTTAGGTTTGGTTAAATCAAACCTGAAAACTAAACAAAAGAACTAACGACCAGCATTGTTTGAGTTGAAAAAATAAGCAGATTGAAAGGGAGTTATGCCAAGCATTGGGCGTGAGAATGCCGAAGCACCCCTTATATTGACAATTGATGTTGGCAGTAGCTCGGTTAGGGCCAGCCTTTTTGATGGTCGTGCTTTCCCCATCCGTGACCTTGAGGTTAAAGTTCCCTACCAACTGGATACTACCCCTGATGGCGGAGTAGAAAAAGACCCCGACCAGGTTTTAAAGCTAATATTTCAGGCTGTGGATGGATTATTGCTACAGGCGGGTGGGCTTGCCTCGAAAATAGCAGGGGTCGCCATTGATACCTTCTGGCACGGGCTGTTAGGAATTGACCACAAAAATAACGCCCTTACGCCCGTTATAACCTGGGCCGATACTCGTAGTAGCAACGCCGCTGCCCAACTAAAACACGAACTTAACGAAAAGTCTATCCATAACCGCACCGGCTGTCTGCTGCACGCCAGCTATTTCCCGGCTAAATTGCGTTGGTTGGCGACCACCCAGCCCAAAGTTTTTGGCAAAGTCGCCCGGTGGCTCAGTATTGGCGAGTATCTTTACCTGAAACTTTTTGGCGAAACTCGCGTCAGTGTCTCGATGGCGAGTGGGACGGGCTTGCTCGATAGGGGAAAATGTATTTGGGACACTGAATTGCTGGAATGCCTGAAAACTTCGCCTGCCCAACTCTCGCCTATCGGCGACCTTGACACTCCTCAAATTGGCCTATTGCCGGAATTCGCCAAACGCTGGCCCGTTCTGGCTCAGGTTAAATGGTTTTTGCCAGTGGGTGATGGTGCGTCGAGCAATCTGGGGAGCGGCTGTTTTTCGCCAGATCGTCTGGCCTTGATGGTAGGCACTAGCGGGGCGATGCGGGTAGTCTGTGAGGCGGGTGAGGTTGAAATACCCGTTCCCTGGGGCTTGTGGTGCTATCGGGCTGACCGCAAGCGTTATGTAATGGGCGGAGCGTTGAGCGAAGGCGGCAACCTGTTCGCCTGGATGCGCCAGACTTTGCAACTACCTGCGGTGGAGGAAGTAGAAACTGAGCTTGCCCAGATGCAGCCCGCCGCACATGGCCTGACAGTATTGCCTTTCTTATCGGGAGAACGCGCTCCCGGTTATGCTTCCCAGGCCCGTGCCACAATTACAGGTCTGAGCTTGAATACCAACTCACTGGATATTTTACGGGCCGGATTAGAGTCTATTGCTTATCGCTTCGGCCTGATTTATGAGCTTTTACAACCGATACTACCAAAGTCGGCAGAGATTGTTGCCAGCGGAGGAGCTTTGTTACACTCTCCCACCTGGTTACAAATAATATCCGATGTGCTAGACCGCCCGGTTATCGCCAGTGGCGAGCAAGAAGCCAGCAGCCGGGGAGCAGCTTTAATGGCCTTAGAACAACTAAAAGCCTTTGGCGAAAATCGTGGACTGGAAAATGCTGAATATGATTTTGGGCGGGTCTACCAACCGAATGCGGCGCATCATGCTCGTTACCACGAGGCGATGGCGGAGCAACGGGTACTCTATCAGGATTTGGTGAAATCTAAAGTCTAAAACCCAGAATTTAAGCCATTTAAGAAAATAGGGTTCTCAGAATTAGAAACTTTTATTCAAAAATTAGCAGAAACGCCTAAAACCTAACGCCTAATACCTATAACCTTTCAAGGAGGGAAATTTTGACTAGCGAGTTGAAATCACAATTAGACCCAAAGCTTGAGCAACAAGCCGTAAATACAATTCGTTTTCTGGCAGTGGACGCGGTACAGAAGGCTAACGCTGGACACCCTGGCGCGCCGATGGGTCTTGCACCCCTGGCCTATTTACTCTGGACACGTCATATGAATTTTAACCCCAAAAATCCGACGTGGCCCAACCGTGACCGCTTTATTTTGTCGAATGGTCATGCTTCGATGCTGCTTTATTCGATGCTTTATCTGACTGGTTATGACCTCCCGATGGAACAAATCAAACAGTTCCGCCAGTGGGACAGCATCACCCCCGGTCATCCCGAATACGGCGTAACGCCAGGAGTTGAAGTCACCACCGGGCCGCTTGGTCAGGGTTTTGCCAACGGGGTAGGGATGGGCATTGCTCAGAAATATCTCCAGGCCACCTATAACAAGCCGGGCTACGATATTATTGACCATCATATCTACGTCATTGCCGGCGACGGTTGTATGGAAGAAGGAGTCACCAGCGAAGCCGCTTCTCTGGCTGGGCATCTGGAACTGGATAACCTGATTTATTTCTACGACAATAATAAAATCTCGATTGAAGGTGATACCAAAATTGCCTTTACTGAAGATGTGGGCAAACGCTTCGAGGCTTATGGCTGGGAAGTTTCGCATGTCAACGATGTTAATGACCTGGAAACCCTCAACGCCGCTATCGAGACCGCTAAGCAAGTCAAGGGCAAACCCAAGCTGGTAGTCGTCAATACTATTATTGGCTACGGCAGCCCCAACGCTAACACTGGCAAGGTTCATGGCAACCCCCTCGGCAAGGAAAATGTTAAGCTGACCAAAGAAAAATTAGGTTGGCCGCTTGAACCCGATTTCTTAGTGCCCGAGGAAGCTCTGGCGATTTTCCGGGGAGCGGGGGAGCGTGGAGCAGAACAGGAAGCCGCGTGGAACACCTTGTGGGAAGCCTATAAAAAAGATTACCCTGAACTGGCAACTAACCTGGAACTGGCCCGCGCTAATAAATTACCAGTGGGTTGGGATGCGGCGTTACCGACCTTTTCTCCTAGTAAAGGAGCAGTCTCAACCCGGGTGGCTGGTGGTGAGGTGCTGAACGCCCTGGCTCATAAATTACCTAACCTTATCGGTGGTAGCGCCGATTTATCCGAGTCCACCATGACTACTCTGGAAGAATACGATAGCTTTGAGCCTAATTCAGCGAAAGGCGGCAGTTTCGGCGGACGTACTATGCACTACGGGGTACGCGAGCATGGGATGGGGGCGGCTATTAACGGAGCAACAGTCTATGGTGGCGTGCGGATTTATGGCGCAACCTTCCTGACTTTCGCCGATTATATGCGGGCTTCTATCCGTTTGGCGGCCTTGATGGAAATCCCTAGCATATTTATCTTCACCCACGATAGCATCGGTCTGGGCGAAGACGGCCCGACCCATCAAGCAGTTGAGCAAGTGGCTAGTTTGCGCCTTATTCCGGCGTTGGTAGTGCTGCGTCCGGGGGATGCTAACGAAACCGCCCAAGCCTGGAAGGTTATTCTGGAAGAGACCCATAGGCCCACCACCATCATCCTATCCCGCCAGAAATTACCAATTTTTGATCAGGAAAAATTGGGTAGCGCAACGGGTGTGGCTAAAGGGGCCTACATTTTAAGTGAAGCACCGGGTGGTACTCCCCAGGTTATTCTAATTGCTACTGGCTCGGAGGTATCATTGGCTCTCAAGGGGCAAGAGGAGCTGACAAAACAAGGTATTCAGGCGCGGGTGGTCAGTATGCCCAGCCAGGAGCTATTCGAGGAGCAGTCTGACGAGTACAAAGAGCAGGTGTTACCATCGGCGGTGACGGCGCGGCTCTCAATTGAGGCTGGTAGCCCCACCACCTGGGAAACTTATGTTGGAACACAAGGGGCTTCATTAGGAATTGACCATTTTGGGGCCAGCGCACCGGGCGAAATCGTACTGGACAAGTTTGGCTTTAACGTGCCAACTGTGGTAGAGTTAGCCCAAAAGCTAATCAGCAACCCGGCGGAAGCTCGTGCTCAGGCGCGGGAAATCCAGCGCAGAAGGTTTCATTTCGGTATCCATAATTAGTCGGTTGTCAGTTTTCGGTTGCTGGTTGTCAGTAGGGGCGGGTTTATAACCCGCCCAGGATAGCATGTATGATTAAATGGGAATATTGCACTGTAACAATCGCAAAAAGTTTTGACACCTCTATGGGGCAATTATTTTTCTATGACGTGGAGACTGTTTCTGGCATTGAGGAAGCAAGTCAAAGTTTCTTTTATACTATGTTTAAAGTGTGGATAACTTATCTAGTTACCGAGGGTAATCCTAAAGCTGAATATGAGGATATAACAACACCATCTGGATTTGAAAGCGAACTAAATTTAGTTATAGCAGTTTTCGAGAATAAGATTGAACGTACATTGGCTCGTCTTGGGCAACAAGGCTGGGAGTTAGTAAAAATAGATGGTAGAGGCGTTGAAACAAAAGCTTGGCTGAAACGGCAACTACTGTAACAAAATGCTTTTTGAGCTTTTAAGGAGAAACATATATGACTAACCCATTGTATGAACTACAAAAATATGGGCAAAGCGTCTGGTACGACAACGTAGCCCGCGCCTTGATTAAGGATGGCAGCTTCAAGAAGATGATTGAGGATATGGCTATCGTGGGTGTTACCAGCAACCCAACCATTTTCGAGAAGGCCATTGGCAATACCGCCGACTACGATGACCAGATTAAAGAATTAGTTGGCGAGGGTAAGGATGCGGCTGGCATTTTTGACGAACTGGCGATTAGTGATATTCAGAACGTCTGCGACATTTTCCGCCCGGTTTACGATAAAACCAACGGGCTGGATGGCTATGTATCGCTGGAAGTAAACCCTAAACTGGCCTTTGATACTGAAACCACCAAAGAGTCGGCCCTCTATTACAGCCGCCGGGTAGACCACCCTAATTTGATGATTAAAATTCCTGGCACGCCTGAAGGCTGGCCCGCTATCACCGCCACTATCGCCGAGGGCATTAGTGTTAATGTAACAATGATTTTCTCGCTGGAATATTATGAACAGGTGGCTTGGGCTTATATTGCTGGACTAGAAAAGTTGGTTGAAAATGGCAAAAAGCCCCTCAGCCAGATTTCTAGCGTCGCCAGCTTCTTCGTTAGCCGGGTAGATACGCTGGCAGACAAATTATTAACCGACAAGGGCGCACCCGCCGAACTTCAGGGCAAATTAGCTATTGCTAATAGCAAACTGGCCTACGAGAAGTTTGAGGAAATTTTCAGCAGCGAACGCTTCAAAAAGCTCGAAGCTCTGGGCGCAACCAAGCAACGCCTACTTTGGGCAAGTACCAGCACCAAAAACCCCAACTACCGCGATGTACTGTATGTTGAGGAGTTGGTTGGGCCTGATACGGTTGATACTATGCCGCCTCAGACCGTTATAGCTTTTGCCGACCATGGGAAAGTTAGCTTAACGGTAAATCAGGGTTATGACGAAGCCCGCAAGCTTATTGCTGACATTGAAGCACAGGGCATTGCCATCAAGGATGTCACCGACCAATTGCTGGCGGAGGGTTTGAAAGGTTTTGTGGATAGCTACGAGAAGTTACTTGGCGGAGTAGAAACTAAACGCCAGCAACTTCTGGTCGAGTTAGCCAAGCGGTAAGTGTAATCAGTTTTATGTAATGGGGCAATGTGCTAGTTCAATAATAATAGGGTGTCCGAGGTAAAATTATTCACCACAGAGGCACAGAGAACACAAAGGAATTATAAAAAAACTTGGCGTTCTTGGCGTTCTTGGCGGTTATAATTTAAATTTCTAGCGCATTGACCTAATAAGTAATCAGTCTAAGAAAATAAGAGAGGGAAGGAACACACCAATATGGAACTAGGCTTTGTTGGCCTCGGCAGAATGGGTGCAAATATGGTTCAGCGGTTGGTTACGCTGGGCAACCACCGGGTAGTGGCCTACAACCGCTCCCAGGAAAAAGTGAAAGAAGTTGTTCAATTTGGGGCAATCGGCGCGACTTCCTTGCAAAACATGGTTGACCAAATGCAGGATTCTCCCAAAGCGGTTTGGTTAATGGTGCCTAGTGGCGATGTGACCGAGTTGAATATGAATCAGGTGGCGGATTTGCTCAAACCGGGCGACATTATCATTGATGGCGGTAATAGCAATTATCACGACACCATGCGCCGCCACGAACTAATGAAGGCCAAAGGGATTCATTACATAGATTGCGGTACAAGCGGTGGGGTTTGGGGTTTGAAGAACGGCTACGCTTTGATGGCGGGCGGCGATGACGAACCTATAAAACACCTTGAACCCCTATTCCTTACTCTTGCCCCCGAAAACGGCTATCTGCATTGTGGTCCTAGTGGGGCTGGACACTTCGTCAAAATGGTGCATAACGGCATCGAATACGGTATGCTGGCAGCCTTTGGCGAAGGTTACGAAATTCTGGAAAAGAGCCGTTACGAGCTTGACCTGTTAGCCGTTTCCAAGATGTGGCAAAACGGCAGCGTGGTACGAAGCTGGCTACTTGATTTGGCGGTCAATGCTTTTGCCGAAGAAGGCAACGCCCTGGAAAATATCAAAGGCTTTGTACAGGATAGCGGCGAAGGTCGCTGGACAGTGCAGGAAGCCATTGACCAATCTACCCCCGCCCCGATTATTACCATGTCGCTATTGTCGCGCTTTGTCAGCCGACAGGACGACAGTTTCAGCGCGAAGGTCATCGCAGCCCTCCGCAACCAGTTTGGTGGTCATGCTATAAAATCAACCATTACCGGCGAACTGGAAAAACAGCACGGCTAATAGGAAGTTTTGAGTTATGAGTGTTAAGTTTTGAGTTATTAACTCAGCACTCATAACTCAGCACTCATAACTTTTAAATTGAGGGAGTGTTAGCGATGACCCAGACTTTGAACCCGCTTACTACCTTGACTAACCCTTTACGCGAGGGTTTGCGGGTGGAACGCACCTCTGAACCAGCGGTGATGGTTATTTTCGGTGCGACAGGCGACCTCACCCATCGTAAATTAATACCCGCGTTATATGATTTGGCTCTGGAGCGATTGATACCTGCCAACTTTCAACTGGTTGGTTTTGCCCGTCGCCCCTACAGTGACGATGAGTTTCGCAAGCTTACCCTGGATTCCATCAAAAAATTCTCGCGCCGTCGCCCTGGCCTGACCGATTTGCAGGAGCAATTTGGGCAAGCGGTGCATTATGTCAGCAGCGAGTTTCAGAATCCCGAAGGCTATCAGCGTCTGGCGGCTTTGTTGGACAAGCTAGACCAGGAACGTGGCACCAAAGGTAATCGCCTTTTCTATTTGGCTACTAATCCCAGTGACTTCCCGATAATTATCCAGAATCTTGGCGCGTCTGGTCTGGCCCGCCCTCAAAAAGCAGGTTCGGAAGCCTGGTGCCGGGTTATTGTGGAAAAACCTATCGGGCATGACCTTGAAAGTGCCGTCGCGCTTAACGAAGAAGTTGCCCAGGTCTTTCGGGAAAATCAGGTTTTCCGTATTGACCATTATCTGGGTAAAGAGACCGTCCAGAATATTTTGGTTTTCAGATTCGCCAATAGCATCTTTGAACCGCTCTGGAATCATCGCTATGTTGACCATATTCAGATGGTGGTGGCCGAGGAGTTGGGGGTGGAAGGGCGCGGGCCGTATTATGAGGCCAGTGGCACGATTCGCGATATGGTGCAAAACCATATGATGCAAATCCTGAGTCTGGTATGTATGGAGCCGCCCGTCAACTTTGACGCTAACTCTGTGCGAGACGAAAAGGTTAAGGTTTTGCGGGCGATTTCCCCATTAGATACTGATGAAGTGGTGCAGCGCACTATTCGCGGGCAATATGGTCCTGGTACGGTGCTGGGTGAGGCTGTTCCCGGCTATCGGCAGGAGGAGCGGGTTGACCCCAATTCTATAACCGATACTTATGTAGCAATCAAGCTGTTTGTAGATAACTGGCGATGGGCGGGCGTGCCGATTTACTTGCGGACTGGCAAGCGGCTACCCAAACGTACTACTGAGGTCTCGCTGGTCTTCAAACGCGCCCCGCACATGCTTTTCCCGCAAGCCACCGTCGAGCCAGGGGTATTAACTATGCAAATTCAGCCCAACGACGGGATTTCGATGCGCTTTGGGGCCAAAGTTCCCGGCCCAACCACCCAGATTCGCCCGGTGACAATGGATTTCCGTTTTGGGCAAAGTTTCGGGGTGCAGGCCGCCGATGCCTACGAACGGTTGCTACTGGATGCCTTATTGGGGGATGGGACGCTGTTTGCCCGCCGTGATGAGGTGGAGCAAGCCTGGACGATTATTAACTCCATCACCGATGGCTGGAAATACACGATGCCGCCCAAATTCCCCAACTATGAGGCTGGAACCTGGGGGCCAAAAGAGGCCGACGAGTTTATCGAAAAAGATGGTCGCCAGTGGCGCAGACTCTAATCAGGTGGAGAAAATGGCTAAAAAAGCACCAGATAAAATTATCCGCAACGGCATGGGTACTGGCCCGTTAGGTGGTGGCCTTGACCCGTACGAGCAGCTTATCGAGAAGGGCGAAGCGCGGGCCATTGCCTTGGCCGATATAGAAAAAGGTATCACAGCCCTCTGGCAATCTGCCGGGAAACGGGCCGATGGGGAGGGCGAACCCCCCGTTATGCGTACCTGCGTCCTTAACCTGATTATTTTTACTGATAGTGACGAGGAGCTTAATTATGCTACTACCACTATCGCCCGCCTGACCTGGGCTTTTCCCTCCCGCTCGCTGGTTTTATTAGCAAAACCGGATGAAAAAGAGGAAGTCTTTAACGCCTGGATTTCGGCCCATTGTCAAGTGCCGGACAAAGGACGCAAGGTTTGTTGTGAGCAGATTACTATTGAAGGTAGGGGCGCGGCGGCTGAACGCATGGGTAGTATGGTGCTACCTTTGATAGTGCCAGACCTGCCGATTGTACTATGGTGGATGGGGACACCCAAGCTGGATGGGCCACTTTTCACCCGCCTGATTGAAACCGCCGACCGATTGATTATTGACTCCCGGAATTTTGAGCATCCGCTAGACAGCTTCCAAAGGTTGGCGGAATTAGCCCGTAGTCAGCGTAATATTACTCGTTTTAGCGACCTGGGTTGGGCGCGGTTGACCCCCTGGCGTAGCTCCATTGCCCACATGTTTGACCGTCCTGCCACAATGGCTTTTATCCATAATATTGACCGCCTGGAAATTGACTACGAAACTCCTAACGACACCGAAATTGCCAATTTCTCGGAGGCTTTTTTGTTGGTAGGTTGGTTCGCCAAATTGCTAGGTTGGAAGCCCGTTTTTAGTGTTAAATTGAGAGGGCAAAATGCTACGCTGATTCTTGACCGGGAAGGGCAACCCCTTAACGTGGAGCTTCACGGTCACAATAAGCGCAAAGACGAGTTGGGTGGCGTTACGGCGGTCACTATTCACGCTTCCCTTCCAACCGAAAGTCGGGAGGGAGTGCTGACCCTGGCTCTTACTGACGATTTTGAGCATACTACCAGTACGGTGATTATTAACGGCGAGACAATTTCAACTGAGACCAATATTCTACCTCTACGTGATACCGCCGACCTACTCTACGAAGAACTTGGGATAGTTGACCATGATATTCTGTATGAAGGCTCGTTAGCTATCGCCAGCAAGTTTATGGCTAATTAAGAGGTACAATGCAACCCCAAACAAATTCTAACTTTGAGTTGGTTATTTTTGAAAATGCCAGCGAATTAAATCAGGCGGTGGCTAATCGGCTGGTAGATTATAACAAAGAGTGTATTACCCAGAAGGAAAGGTTTACCCTGGCTCTTTCGGGTGGGAACACTCCCCGCAGTCTTTATAATTTGTTGGCCCAATCGCCCGCCCGCGAGAATATAGACTGGCTTAATACTTATCTATTTTTTGGTGATGAACGCTGTGTGCCGCCCGACCATACTGATAGTAACTATCGGATGGTGCGGGAAAGCCTGTTAGACAAGGTTTCGATTCCTTTTGCTAATGTTTTTCGGATGGAGGGCGAAAACCCTGACCCAGAGAAAGCCGCCGCCACCTACGCTTCCCAACTTCAGGAGTTTTTTGAACTGGAGTCGGGTGATGGCCCTAGCCCCGAAAATTTCCCCAGCTTTGATTTAGTATTGCTGGGAATGGGGCCAGACGGACATACTGCCTCGCTTTTCCCCGGCACTGCCGCCCTACAGGAGCGTGGTCGCCCCGTTACCGCCAACTTTGTGCCAAAATTCGACTCCTACCGTATTACCCTGACTGCTCCTACCATCAATCGGGCCGCCCAGGTCTGGTTTATGGTGACGGGCGCAGATAAGGCCGAGAATCTGCAAAGGGTGCTGGAAGGGGAGTTCCAGCCTCAATCCTTGCCCAGCCAGCTTATCAAGCCCCAGGGCGGTAAATTGGTCTGGTTTGTGGATAAAGCCGCCGCCGCCCGCCTGATCCAGCCTTAAAATAGCCCCACTTTGATACCTACCCGCTATTCTATTTATAGCTTAATTCTATTGAATTTAGGCCATAAGGCTTATTGCCTTGCCCCTGACTTAGTGATAAAGTTAATCAAGTAAGTCAAGGATGACCCGAAGTTAGTAATTAAAATAAGGGTTATTAAGGAGTAAGTACATGATAATTGAGCCTGTAATAATAGCTTTGATTCTGGGGTTGAGTGTGGCGATATTATTCGCTAGTTCAAAATTATATAATAAACATAATCTGACGATGGCTTTTAACGTGGCGATTGATGAAATTGAAGTAAAGAGCCGTCAGCCAATCGTGCTTTCCTACGAAAACAAATATTACTATTACCTTCAGCTTTGCCAGTTCAGCCAGAATGGTACAATTACCGTTCCAGCCTGGGCAAATTTAGGTGATACCGAGGACGAGCGTACCCGCAGCCTCTTGATTGCTCGTGAGAACAATATTCAGGTGCGGATTGAGGAAACCGGAGAGGTTATCTCGCCCAAGCCCCAAGTCCCGGTTTACAACTAATTAGAAAATTTTCCCACCTCCTCGATACTACTACAAGTGCAAGCGGCTCTCGAAATACTGAGAGCCGTTTTATTTTTATAGGGGTATTCGGTCGTCAGTTGTCGAAAGGGAATTTGTAGGCGCGTGGTCTCCGCGCCCTGGATTGGGGGATTTTGTAGGGGTAGACCTCTGTGTCTACCCTGTATCCAATTGGTAGGAGCGATAAATCGGATGACGGAGCATCCTCCTACAAAAATGCTCCGATTTTAGATTTTTCCGATAACCAACAACCAAGAACCTAATTGGAAGCTCGGAAAACCTCAACCTCGTTCATAATCTTGTTTAAAACTGACACAGCTTCTGGCTGAATAGTTTGGGCCTGGTCGGTGACAATCCCGATAAGTTGGGTGAGCATATCATCCACAATATCTTTATTCTCCCGCAGAATCCCAATTCTGGTCAGACTATCCATCGGCCCACCATGCGACAAAAGCCGCTGTAAAAGTTCCTGCCGAACCTGGATTTGCTGCATCTCCTCCGGCGATAGCTCATCTTCCTCGTCATCCTCGAATTCGCCCAACTCCTCGCCCTCGCCACTTTCCTCGTAATTTTCTTCCAGGTTCTCGCCCCGCGATGCCATAACCAGAGCCATCGGGTCATCGGTGACGATTGGCTCAAAGAGATATTCAGCCTGATTTTCGGGTTGGACGGAGTTAATAAAGCCCTCTAACATTGGGCCAACCACGCTATTAACCTGTTCTTCCGACATCTGTTCGGCTCCCGGCACAAAGGCCAGCAACAATTCCCCTTCAGGATGATGCAAAATAACCGGGATAGGAATCAACCCACTGGCACTGCAATTCGGGCAACGGGCTATATTTATACTTCCTTGTTGTAATTCGTAAAAAACTTCGGTATCGGCTTCGTCACTGGAGTCTACCAAAGTATGCCCATGCGCGGAAAAGGCTGTGCCGCAACGGGGGCAAGTTATATCTAAATCTACTACTCTTGACATCTTAAAATAAGCTCACTTTCTGCCGTACAAAATTGGCAACCCTTCGCTTCCCGCGCTTATCTGGAAGGCGGCTATTAATGAAAAAATGCCAGGGGTTGACGACAATATAACCTCCTGGCGAAAATGTACATCCACAATATTATACTTTTTATGGCAATATATGTCTACCCTGGCGGTTTTCGGTAGTCAGTTGTCGGATGAATTCGTAGGGGCAGACCTTGTGTCTGCCCTGGGCGAACACAAGGTTCGCCCCTACAAATAATCTCTGAGATAGTCTCTTACAGTTTAGGAGCGATTTGGGCTTTGCGCCAGCGTTGATACAATTGCCGCCCGATGAGATAGACCCCTAGCACGATTAAAACTATCCCAAAACTTCCAATAACATCCGCTAGGTGATGCACCCTGGCATAAACTCTGGCTAGTCCGACTAGCAAGGCCAATCCCCAGAAAATCAAGCCTGTGCGCCAGGAAGCCAGGGTTATGACTGCCGCCACAATGCCAAGTAAAAGGGTATGGTCGGAAGGGAAACCGTTATCGGTAGCACTTTGGATTAGGGGGGCAATCCCCGTCTGGATAAAGGGGCGCGGGTCGGAAATCAAATCTGTAGCAAGTATCGAAAGTAAATAAGACAATCCAGCAATAATTACCCCTGCAATAGCAAGCTCTGGCAAGCGGCGGCGATAAAACCAGAGAATAACCACCAGAGCCAGAGCCACCACCCCCAAGTAAAAATATTCAGCCAAAAACGCGATAATACTGTCCAAAATCCCTCCCTAATCTGGTCTGCCGTCGCTCTCTACCGCCAGCCCGAACAAGGCCCGTGCTTCGGCTGTTGCAAATAACGACCCGGTAATACAAATCAAATCTAGCGGCCCGGCTAATTGTTGAGCTAATTGCAAGGCTTCCGCCACTTTATCGGTAAGTTGCACTGCCGAGTCTGACCCCGTAAAACCGCGCTCAAGCAACATTTCGGGCTGAGCAGCGCGGGGATGCACTGAGCGAGTTAGAATAAACCCGGCTGGTTGGGGCGGACGATTTAGCTCCCGGAAAATCCCCTCAATATCCTTATCGCTAGAACTACCTACCACAAAATAGAGCTTTTCAAAATAATAATTCTGGCCTAGCGCATCACGCAGACGGGCGGCACTCTCGGCGTTGTGCGCTCCATCTATCAATACCAATGATTGGCCCGGTTCGTCTCGCATAACCTCAAGGCGGGAGGGCCAACTTACTGATTCTAAACCCCTTACTAAAGCCTCTTTCGTAACCGCTAACCCGCCCGGCTGTTGGGACTGAAGTAAAACCGCGCCAAGAGCCAAAGCCGCGTTTTGTTGTTGATGTGCGCCTAATAGGGGCAGATTCGCCTCAAATTTTGTATCGAAGGCTGGGGCGGACAATTCTACCCGTTGGTGCTGATAATAACGCTGCTCCGGGCTAAGGCTCTGGGATGCAGGAATGGCCCTGACTAAAAAATCCTGACCCACCTGATACAAAGTAGTCTGTTTCTCAGCGCAAAACTGCTCAATTACCGCCTGAGCTTCGGGATGTTGTTCCGCACTAATTACTGGCACGCCCGGTTTTATAATCCCCGCCTTCTCGCCAGCAATTTTCGTCAGAGTATCGCCAAGCACATCAGTGTGGTCGTAAGAGATTGAGCTAATAACCGATACCAACGGAGTCACCACATTTACCGCGTCCAGCCGCCCACCCAACCCGATTTCTAGCACCGCCAAATCTACCCCAACATCGGCAAAATGCTGTAACATCAAGGCTGTGCCAATCTCATAGGTGGTAATCGGCCCATAAGTCCCCGCCTCACCCAAGACCTGTTCAATCGCTGGTTTTAATCGCTCTACCAGAGCCGTCAGAGCTTCCCGGCTAATCAGTTTACCGTTAACCTGAATTCGCTCGCGGTAGGTATGCAAATGGGGTTGGGTATAAAGCCCCACCTTATAGCCATTGGCCTGTAGCATCGCCGCGCTCATAGCTGAGGTTGAGCCTTTGCCCTTTGTCCCCGCCACCACAATCGCCGGGTAGCGCAGTTGGGGATTACCTAATATCTCTAATAGCCGAGCTATACGCGGCAAATTATAGGCGGCAGGGTCAGCAATCGGCATTTTTGACCGCTCGTAATTGATAAAGCTATAAATATAATCCAGGGTTTGTTGATAATTCACCCGTTTACCTCAATTTAAAGATTGCCATATTTTTTTCGCCAAACTGCTCTAAATAGGTTTCCTGTGGCTGGAAAACTTTACGGTTTTCCTTTTCAAACTGGTCGTTTAAATCGGAATACCATGTCGGTAGCATCGCAAAGTAACTGACCCCATCAGCTTGTAAATGTTTCAGGATAGCGGGCTGGTCACGCACTATCGGCACATACTCTGGGCTAACCAGCCCCGCCGTGTCTATCAGTTTGCGCCCACTGAAATAGCCAATCGCCCCAATATCATGACTGGCGATAATTGACCCTTCCGGCGTATTGTCGCGCAGCCACTTCCCCACCGTCACCTGCTCGTCATTAATAAATTTGACGTTAAAGCGATAGATTACTGCCCCCAGCCCAAAATTATACAGGAAAAACACCACTGCCACCCAGGTCAAGCTCCGGGCCAACACCGGGAAACGGGCCTGTCGTAGCACCTTTATTAACCTCTCCCCGCCATAAACCCCATACAACATCAACATTGGGATGAGCGGCATTAGGTAACGCCCGTTGTGGTAGGTTACGGGCAATCTCCAGGCGTACAGAGCCAGCACCGCCACCACCCAGACCAGCGGCAACAGATTAGGGCGCGATTTCCCCCGAATATATTGCCAGATAAATAAGATTAACCCCGGTGTTGCCACCAGCAAAGGCCCCTGGAAAAAGAGGGTTTGCAAGGCTGCCAGTAGATAGTTTATAGCCCCTTCGATTGGATTATCGGCACTGTAAAAGTTGACCTTAGCCTGAAAAGTGTTAGGTAAAAACGAGCCACTGGCGACATAGTTAAAAATTCCGTAGGGTACTAACAGAGCTAAACAGGCCACGATTATCGCCACCCACCGCCCCGCCAGTTTGCGCCACCCGCCTTTTTCCAGCCAGCCCCGCCGCCCGATGTCCAGCCCCACCAGCCCTAATAAAACCACTCCTTCGGGTCGCGTCAGGGTCAAAAATCCGCCAATCAAGCCAAGCCACACGAAAGGCCGCAGACTTTTTTCCTGTTCCAGCCCTAAGTACAGACGTAGTAGTAAAAGTGAGAGATAAGTAAAGAGCAGCGTTTCCATACCACTAGCCCCTGCCCAGATTAGCCGCCACTCAAAGAGGGTGAATAAGGCCGCTACCAGACCTGCCCGTTCCTGTCCAGCCCCGAATAGTCGCTGATATAGTTGGTAAACTTCTACACTGGTCAGGGCTAGAAATACTATTCCCAAAGCATAGGCCCACCAGCGATAACTTTCGCCACCAAAAATATAACCCGGCATTAGAATTATCGTCCATAAGGGTGAGGTTGACCCTGCCACCAGTTGCCCCGGATTGTAGCTAAATTCGCCATGTTGGGCTAAGTTGCGGGCGAAAACCTGATGTATCCAGGCATCGTCCAGGGGAAAGCCGCCCGGTGTTGCCAGCCCTGCCCATACCAAGTAGACCGCCACTACCAAAACACTGCCAATCCCGGCTATAAAATATACCTGTCTCAGTTTCACGGTTGGGCCATTTCTGTATGAGGTTGGGCCAGACGGTCTACCGTCCGGCGCAGTTTGAGGTTTTGCCATAACGAGGGAGGTTTGACTAACCACTGATTAATTTGGTTAATGTTAACTTTACATAACTTCTTTATTTCGCGCCTTTGCCCCAATATTCGCTTTAAATGTTTAGGTGATAGAGCTACTAATCGCCCACGTAAGGGCTGAATATCACGCTGAAAAAGCAAGGTGTAAAAGCAGGCGGCTAAATCATACAGCAAAATTTTGGGTAGATAGCGCAGCAAAAGTTTTGTGGGCATATTCTTCAGAATTATCCAGACTCTGTTCCGCCCAAGCTGAAAATTCTTAAAGGGCGAACCCTGTTTGCCTGTACCGCTATAAACATGGGCAACTTTTGCTCCCGACACATATAAAGTTTGCCAGCCCGCCAACCGCAACCGCCAGGCTAGATCAGCATCCTCTAAATAGGCGAAAAAAGCTGGGTCGAAGAAGCCTACCTCGTTCAGGGCTTCGCGGCGATAGAGAGCCGCCCCCGCACACGGGCCAAAAATCTCCACCTCTAGCTGTTCCGCCATTATTAACCTACCTACGTCCCTATCCAGTGCCATGCCGTCTTGCCTAATTTCTATCCCCGCACTGGCTACTCGTTGGCGGTCAGTGGCAAAGACCATCGGCCCACAGGCGGCGGCCCATTTTTCCTCGTTGGGTTTCGCTTCCAGCCGTTCTACCAGAGTTACCAGCCAATCGGCTTCGGCTTCGGTGTCGTTGTTCAGGGTGGCGATATAGGTCGCTTCGGGGTTGGAGTGGGCCAAGCCCTCTATGTTTCCGCCTGAAAAACCACTATTTTCGCTCAGTTCTATTAGCTTCAGCCGCTCCCATTTCCCAAAATTCTGGCGTACAAAATCTACCGAGCCATCCTGCGAACCGTTATCTACCAGTACTACCTCGAAATTCGGGTAGGTCTGGGCTTGCAGGGCCTTCAGGCAGGGTTCGAGAAATTGCTGCCCGTTCCAGTTAAGTACAATTATTGAAACCAGTTTTTGCATGGGGAAATAGTACCACGCCACCTGCTACCAGACAAGGTGCTAAAAAAATCTAATATCTAAAATCGAGCATAACTATCCTAATATTTTTGCGTTCTATGTATGCAGGGCAAAATATGCCCTTATGATTCTGCTTAAAATTCAGGGTAGGATATACGTTCTATCCCTTTGTCACCCTGAGTAGTGCGAGCAACAAGTTCTGTCATTCAAAGGAAGGGTAAAGTTTATGCAACTTAACTCTAGCTTTATCACAATTGAATCTCTTTGGGTTGCATTCCCCGCCGCTTGCGGCGCAACCTTATTAGGGAAAAGTCCCGTTTGGTCAACAATTGGCTTAATACCCCGTCGCTTGCGGCGGGGTGGCTTTATTTGCCAGTTAATCTTAGCCCCAAGCTGGTTGCGCTTGGCTTCCCAAGCGGCTACTTCATTAGCGACTTCTGCCAACTCTCCCAATCGCCGATTAAGACATTGCTTTTCCAATACCCCTATCTCGATTTCTACCA
>Ga0209724_1002040_pt1 | contig 17663 bp, 16 predicted proteins | sample grotaG_FD_184143 | JGI IMG/M metagenome (GOLD analysis project Ga0209724, IMG submission 184143) | Glacier valley bacterial and archeal communities from Borup Fiord, Nunavut, Canada, to study Microbial Dark Matter (Phase II) -... | ecosystem: Environmental > Aquatic > Freshwater > Ice > Glacier ...
AATGCGAACCGCGCACCTTTTCTGGCCTGGCTGCGCGGTGTCTCCTTCGATGTGTCCGACGGCAAGCTGCGCGGCGTGCTGGGCGAGGCGGTGACGGTGTCGGTGCCCTGCGGCGTGCTGGACCTGACGTGATGCGCAAAGCCCCGCTCGGCGTCTTCGCGCTGCTCGCCCTGTGGGCCGCATGCGCCAGCGCGCAGCAGACCACGCTCGCGCCTTCCGCAGGTGTGGCATGCCTCACGCCGCCGGCTGCTGAACGCGGGACGCCCGACTACCCCGTGGCCCTCTACCAAAGCGGCACCCCCGGCCGTGTGAAGGCCAGCGCCACCTTCGACGGCAGCGACCTGCTGCCGGGGCCGAGCATCCGGATCGGCTTGCAGGAGGGCGACGATGCTTTCGTCGATTCGGTGAAGAAGCACCTGCGCACGCTGCGCATGCCGTGCCTGAAACGCGGCGGCAAGGCAACGCTGGAATACGACTTCGTCTTTGTACCCAGCAGTCGCGATGTGCTTTGGGGAGGGCCAGTCGATGCGGGTGATGGCGGGCGGCGCAAGCTTCTGGACTGCGTCGTCAGCACGCCGGGCAACGAGACGCCGAAGTTCCCGCTCAGCGCCCGGTCCAACAACGTGAAGGGTCGCGTGTGGGCGTCGATTCGCTTCGACGCGCGCGATCACCCTCCGCAGGTGGTGGTTCACCACAGGCCCCGCACGGGCGTCCTGGCGCGTGAGGTCGAACTGTGGCTTGCAGAACGGCGCATGCCCTGCCACCCGGGTGACGAGCCCATCATGGCAACCCAGACCTTCTTTTTCACGATGGAGGGCGACACTTACGGTTTCCGGCCACTCAGCCTGACCCAGTACCTCGGCAGCGTGAAAGACGTCAGCCGACAGCCCTTGAAGATCGACACGACCACCATGGGCTGCCCGTTCGACCTCAAGCTTGTGTACCGCCAGCCCGATGCGCCCAATGCGGTGGGTGAGGTCGGCGAGTCGAACCCGGCGCGCAAGCCGCTGATCGACTTGCTGGCCGCCAGCACGCTGGACCTGCGCAACGAATCACTCGACGCCGTCTACGCCGACACGGCCGACATCACCGTGCCGTGTATCAAAATCGACCTCAAACCCCCGGAGAAAACCTCATGACCATCAAGATCGGCATCAACGGCTTCGGCCGCATCGGGCGCATGGTGTTCCGTGCCGCTGTGCAGAACTTCGACGACATCGACATCGTCGGCATCAACGACCTGCTGGAGCCCGACTACCTGGCCTACATGTTGAGCTACGACTCGGTGCACGGCCGCTTCAAGGGCACCGTTTCGGTCGATGGCAACACGCTCGTCGTGAACGGCAAGAAGATCCGCCTGACGCAAGAGCGCGATCCGGCCAACCTGAAGTGGGCCGAGGTCGGGGCCGACATCGTGGTCGAGGCCACGGGCCTGTTCCTCACCAAGGACGCGGGCGAGAAGCACCTGGCGGCCGGCGCGAAGAAGGTGATCTTCTCGGCGCCGTCGAAAGACGACACGCCGATGTTCGTGTTCGGCGTGAACGACAAGACGTACGCCGGCCAGGCGATCATCTCGAACGCCTCGTGCACCACCAACTGCCTGGCACCCGTGGCCAAGGTGCTGAACGACAAGTGGGGCATCAAGCGCGGCCTGATGACGACCGTGCACGCCACCACCGCGACGCAGAAAACGGTCGACGGCCCGAGCAACAAGGACTGGCGCGGCGGGCGCGGCATTCTCGAGAACATCATCCCGTCGAGCACCGGTGCCGCCAAGGCGGTGGGCGTGGTGATCCCCGAGCTGAACAAGAAGTTGACCGGCATGTCGTTCCGCGTGCCGACCTCCGACGTGTCGGTGATCGACCTGACGGTGGAGCTGACCAGCCCGGCGACTTACGCCGAGATCTGCACTGAGATGAAGGCGCAGTCCCAGGGCGCCATGAAGGGCGTGCTCGGCTACACCGAAGACAAGGTCGTGTCGACCGACTTCCGCGGCGAGCCGATGACCTCGGTGTTCGACGCCGACGCGGGCATTGCGCTCGACAGCACTTTCGTGAAGGTCGTGGCCTGGTACGACAACGAATGGGGCTACTCGAACAAGGTGCTCGAAATGGTGCGGGTGATCGCGAAGTAAGGGGCGCGCCGAGGCCCAAGAAAAACGCGCCCGAGGGCGCGTTTTCGTTGGGTCAGGAATTCCGTCAGTGCCCGTGGCGGCCACCCCGGTAGCCGCCGTAGTAGCCGAAGCCGAGGCTGATCGACGGCACGATGTAGGTGCCGTAGTACGGCTGCGCGTAAGCCGCGTCGTCGTAGTACACGACGGGCGCCACCGCGCGGCCCGCTGCCGGCACGGGCTGGTAGTACTGGGGCGCTGCCGCCCCGGGCCGCGGCGCCATGTCGTACACCTGCGCGGTGGGCTCGCCGCCGGCGCTGATGACACTCACCGCCGGCCGCACATCGATGGCCATGCGCGGGCCGGGGTCGCGGGGCAGGCGGGTGCTGTAGCGCTGGCCGGCATAGTCGTATTGGACGTCGTAGCCCACGGTGCGCTGCTCCAGCGTGCTGCTGCTTCGGCAGTTGCGCACGGTGGTCGGGTACGGCTGCGCGGCGTTGGCCTCGACCTGGTCACCGATCACCGCGCCGGCCACCACGCCCACGCCTGTGGCAGCGGCTCGGCCCATGCCGGCGCCCACGTTGTGGCCGATCACCCCGCCGACGATGGCGCCGAGCACCGCGCCGGCGCCGGTCTGGCGCGGTTGCACCACCTGCTGCTCGTCAGCGCATTGGCGGCGCGCCACCGGCACGCTGACGACCACGGGTGTGGACGACACAACGGTCGCGTATTCGACGGCCTGGCTGGCGAGGTGGGTGCCGAGCAAAGCGCTGGCGATGAGCACGGGAACGGTGGGTTTCATGTTGCGAATCCTTCAAAGCAGGCGTTATTCAACGCTCGCACCGAGCATAAACCGGCCCTCGCGCAGGCGTGCGAAGGCCCTGTAAAGATGTATTTCCGCTGTGGGCGATCGGCAGCGATGCCGCCCGCAGCCACGGCCTCGTCGATCGACGGCTTCTTTGCATTGCGAAGCACGTCAGCAATGAACCCGCGCGGGCCTTCGTGCCCAATTCAGTCGTTTCATCGAGACCAACCAAGGAATCTCAGGATGCACAGTCTCGATCAAAGTCCCGCTCGCGGGCACCGTGGGGTTCGGGGTTTGCCGGCGATCGCCGTCGCGCGTGGCTCGGGGCTCGCAGCCTGTGGTGGCAGCAGCAATTCGTCGTTCAATGCCTCGGCGCGGGTGGTCAATGCGACGCTCACCCACCCCTCGATCGACCTGCCCGTGAGTGCAGCGGCCGTGTATTCGGAATCGGCCCTCAACCTGCCGGGCAACGCGGTCTGCACCTTGTTCATGGTCGGCGACGCCGGTACGCCGATGCACGTGCTGCGCCGCGACCGCTGACACCGAGCGCGGCTCCCGCTGCGGTTGCGGCGCGTCACAACTGCGCCGCAAGCGCAGCAGGGGCGCTCGGTATCATCGACTACCCCCCGCATGCAGCTCACGAAGACCCGCCGATGACCCACGCCGCCTCCAGATTCTTCCTGTGGTCGGTGCTGGCATGCGCCGCCGCAGGCTCGGCGTTGCCCGCTCCAGCCGCCGAGCGCGGCCCGGTGCCGCGCATCGCTGCATCGGCCCCGGCCGAGCGCGAAGCTCGCGTCATCGTCAAGTTCAAGGTCGACGCGGCGCTGATGCGCATCCAATCGGCCACTACAGCCAACACGGCAACCAGCGCGGCGGCCGGCCCGCAGCACGCGCAGGCGCTCGGTTTGCGGCTGGGGCTGGTGCTCGCCGACGGCCGCGTGCTCGGGCCGCGTTCGCAGCTCGTCACCGGCAGCGGCATCCGCTCGCTCGACCTGGCGGCGCGCCTGGCCGCGCAGCCCGACGTCGAGTACGCCGAGGTCGACGGACGCAAACGCCCGTTCGCCGCGCCGAACGACCCCCTCTTCGCAGCCGGGCAGGCCACCACGCCGACTGTGGGCCAGTGGTACTTGCGGGCGCCGAATGCCACCACGGTGTCGGCCATCAACGCCGAGGCGGCGTGGGCCATCACCACCGGCAAGCCGGCCATCGTGGTCGCCGTGATCGACACCGGCGTGCGGTTCGAACACCCCGACCTGCTGGGCAAGCTGCTGCCGGGCTACGACTTCGTGGCCGACGTGGCCGCCTCGAACGATGGCGACGGCCGTGACAGCGACCCCAGCGACCCCGGCGACTACGTGACTGCCGCCGACGTGGGCGTGGTGTCGGGCTGCACCCTGGCCGACGTCGGCAACAGCAGCTGGCACGGCACGGAAACAGCCGGGCTGATCGGCGCAGCCACCAACAACGGCATTGGCATGGCAAGCGTCGGGCGGGACGTGAAGGTCCTGCCGCTGCGGGTGTTCGGCAAGTGCGGCGGCTTCGACTCGGACATTCAAGCCGCGATGCGCTGGGCCGTGGGCTTGGCCGTTGCCGGCCTGCCGCTGAACCCCAACCCGGCCAAGGTGCTGAACCTGAGCCTGGGCGGCTCGCAAGCGTGCAGCCAGGCCTACAAGGACGCGATCACCGACGTCACGGCCAAAGGCGCGGTCATCGTGGTGGCAGCCGGGAACGAAGGCCTGAGCGTGGACTCGCCTGCCAACTGCCCGGGCGTGGTCGCGGTGGCGGGTGTTCGCCATTCCGGCACCAAGGTCGGCTACTCCAGCCTCGGCCCGGAGGTGACGCTCAGCGCACCGGCTGGCAATTGCGTGAACCAGGTCGGCACCTGCCTGTACCCGCTGCTGACCACGTTCAACAGCGGCGCGCAAGGCCCGGCGAACAGCATCTACTCCGACGGCGACGCTCACCCAACCTTGGGCACGAGCTTCTCGACACCGCTCGTGGCGGGCACGGCGGCGTTGATGTTCTCGGCCAACGCGTTGCTGACGCCAGCGCAAGTGATCGCCGCGTTGAAGGCCAGTGCGCGGCCGTTCCCGACCACCGGCGCCGACGCCGGCGTGGCCGCCTGCACGGCGCCTACCGCTGTGGAGCAGCTAGAGTGTTATTGCAGCACCAGCACCTGTGGCGCAGGCCTGGTCGACGCGGGCGCGGCGGTGGCGCTGGTGGCCAGCGTCAGCGCGCACATCAACGCGGCTTCGACCGCCGTCACGGCCGGCGTTCAGGTGGCCCTCGACGCGCTCAGCTCGCGTGGCTCGTCCGGCCGGGCGATCAGCACCTATGCGTGGGCCATCACCAGCGGCGCCGGGGTCGCGAACTTCACCAGCGCCACGAATGCATCCACCGCCGTGCTGCTTCCCAGTGCGGTCGGCAGCGTGACGGTGAGCTTGACTGTCACCGACACCGCCGGCCAGCAGGACACGACGAGCACCACGTTCACGGTCAGTGCTGCAGCACCGCCGGTGGTCACGCCGCCTGCGGCGACATCCGGCGGCGGTGGTGGCGGCGCAATGGAGTTCGGCTGGCTGCTCGGCTGGCTCGCATCGGTGATCGGCGTGTGGGCCGTGACGCCGCAGCGGCGCGGCTGACGAGCTGCTCGGTTCGCGCGCTGGCGCCAGTCAGCTGCGCGGCGCCGCCTCGCACGCCGAGAAGCCCCGGCCGAGCGCCGCGTCGCTCATGGCGCCGAGGCGGGCGGCCAGCGCCGCATCGGCCTGCTCGACACGCAGGCGATGGCTCGTCGACGCGGCGGCAACTTCCACGACCTTGGCCGTGCGCACGCCCTGCCGCGCGAACTCGGCCAAGGCTTGCTCAGCGGCGGCCTTGTCGTCGAAGCGGCCGAGCGACAACCCAGGGGCGAGCCCCGGGCTGGCGGCCACCTCCTCATACGCCACCTTGCGGCGCTTGAGTTCTTCTTCCTTTGCCGCAAGCGTGCCCTTGTCGGCGTACTTGCCCATGTAGACGATCCACGCGGCGGGCTGCGCGGTCTTCACATCGCTCAGGCTTGCAGACGGCACGGCGGCCAACGCCACGGCCCTGGCCGCCGCGAGACCGGCCTCGTCGAACGGGCCGGCTTCGAGGCAGGCCCATGCCTCGGGTTCGCTGGCCGCTGTTGTGGCGGCCGTGGCCGGCAGGATGCGCACGCTCTCGGGCCGCACCTGGCGGGCCAGGCGCTCGGGCTCGCGGTCTCCGTTGGCGCGCACGCCCACCACGCCGTCGAACCAGCCCTGCGTCCATGACCAGAATGCCAGGTTGGCCAGGGCCAGGGCGATGACCAATGCGCGCAGCATGCGTGGGGGCGGCGTGTGTTAGCCGGCAGTCGCGGCGTCGAGCCGCACGCTGACCTCGCCGCTCGACACTGCCAGCACCCCGCCTTCGGTCTGCACCAGCAGCGCGCCTTGCGCCGAGACGCCGGCCGCCACGCCGTCGCGCGCATCGGGGTGGGTCGTGCGCACCTTGTGGCCGCGCAGCAGATCGCGCGCTTCGAACCGCGCAGCGAACGCGGCAAAGCCATCGCGCTCGAACTGCTTGACGGCCTGCACCAGCGGCAGCGCCACCCGGGCCAGCACACCGGGCGCCGTGGCCGCAGGGTCGAGTTCCTGCAGCGCAGCGAAGCCCGTGTTCGCCTGCGAGACGTCGAATTTGCGCACGTTCAGGCCGATGCCGATGATTGCCAGACGCTGCGAGCCGGCCGTGACGGTTTCGATCAGGATGCCGCCGAGCTTGCGGCCCGCGCCACTGGCCCCGGGAACAACAGTCGCGTCGACCAGCCACAGGTCGTTCGGCCACTTCAGCATCAGGTGCGGGCGCTCGAGGTCAGGTGCGCCGCTTGCGCCGGCCACAGGCGGGTCGAGCGCCTCGCACAAGGCCACGCCGATGGCGAGCGACAGGCCCGACCACTCTGCCGCCGCCAGGCCGACGCCGAGCGAGAACGTGAGCGATGCGCCCGGTTGCGAGTGCCAGCCACGCCCCTGCCGCCCGCGCCCCGCGCTTTGCTGCTCGGCGATCAACAGGCAGGGCTGCCAGTCGCTGGCACGGCGCCCGAAGGCGGCGCTCTCGACGCTGCGCCGCACGACCACCGATGCATCGCCTTCGGCATCGGGCCGGACACGCGCACGTTGCAGCAAGGCCGTGTTGGTGGAGGCCGTGCTGCGCAAGACCTCCACGCTCAACCCGGGCAGCAAGGGCTGCAACTGCTGCCACAGCGCTTCGGCGTGCCAGCTGACGGTGTGTTCGGGCATGGTTGGCGCGGGTTCGGCGTGCGACGGCTGCGCGGGCATCGGCGCGGATATCAGCGCTTGGGCGCGAGCATCGTGCCGCGGCAGGTCTTGGCGCCGCATCGGCACTCGAACTGCTTCTTGATCTTGGCGGTGTGGCGGCCTTCGAGGATCAGCCCGTAGTCGTAGTTCAACTCTTCGCCAGGCTCGATGTCGCGCAGCGCCTTGACGAAGATGCGGCCGCCGACTTCGTCGGCCTCGCAGTTGGCGTCGCAGCCGTGGTTGATCCACTTGGCGGAATTGCCGCTGACCTTGCCGTCGATGACGGTCTTGTCGTCGATGTGGAAGTAGAACGTGTGGTCGGGGTTGCTCGGGTCGTGCGGGTGGCGGCGCAGCGCTTCGGCCCAGCTGATGACTTCGCCGGTGTACTCGATCACCACATCGCCTTCGGCGATGGGTGCCAAAGCGAACATGCCCTTGCCATGCACGCCGGAGCGGCGAACCCGGGTGCGCGGCCCGCGGGTGCGCGGCGCAGTTGTGTTTCGGGCCGAGGGCTTTCGAGCGGCGCTGCCTTGCGTCATCGGATTCTTTATGTACATTGAAACCATGGGTGCGCGCGTGTGTGCGTGCGCGCGAGAAAGCCCGGATTGTATGGACGTGCCGCCCATGGCGATGCGCCCATAACCCACAGACCTCAAGAAAGACTCATGACCAAGTCCCTCATCATTGCCGAGAAGCCTTCCGTCGCGCAGGACATCGTGCGTGCGCTGACAGCCACCGCTGGCAAGTTCGACAAGCACGACGAGTACTTCGAGAGCGAAACCTACGTCGTGACCTCGGCTGTCGGCCACCTGCTTGAGATCAAGGCGCCCGAAGAGTTCGACGTGAAGCGCGGCAAGTGGAGCTTCGCGAACCTGCCGGTGATCCCGCCGCACTTCGACCTGAACCCGATCGACAAGAGCAAGGGGCGCCTGGGCGCCATCGTCAAGCTCGTCAAGCGCAAGGACGTGAGCGCACTCATCAATGCCTGCGACGCGGGCCGCGAAGGCGAGCTGATCTTTCGCCTGATCCAGCAGCACACCAAGAGCAAGCACCCGGTGCAGCGCCTGTGGCTGCAGAGCATGACGCCGGCCGCCATCCGCGACGGGTTCGAGCACCTGCGCAGCGACAAGCAGATGCTGCCGCTGGCCGATGCGGCGCGCTGCCGCAGCGAGGCCGACTGGCTGGTGGGCATCAACGGCACGCGCGCGATGACGGCGTTCAACTCGCGCGACGGCGGCTTCTTCCTGACCACCGTGGGCCGGGTGCAGACACCCACGCTGTCGATCATGGTCGAGCGCGAAGAGAAGATCAGGAAGCACGTGTTTCGTGACTACTGGGAGATCAAGGCGACCTTCGCGGCGCAGGCGGGTGAATACGAAGGCAAGTGGTTCGAGCCGAAGTGGAAGAAGAACCCCAACGATACCGAGGCACGTGCCGACCGCCTCTGGAACGAACGCGACGCACAGGCCATTGCCGCCGCCGCACGCGGCCAGCCCGCCAGCGTGACCGAAGAGGCCAAGCCCAGCTCGCAAAGCTCGCCCGGCCTGTACGACCTGACCACACTGCAGCGCGAGGCCAACTCGCGCCTGGGCTTCTCGGCCAAGACCACACTGAGCATCGCGCAGGCGCTGTACGAGAAGCACAAGGTGCTGACATACCCCCGAACCGACAGCAAGCACCTGCCGGAAGACTATGTGGACGTCGTCAAGCAGACGATGAAGATGATCTCGACAGAAGACATGCCGGGCCCGCTGCGTGCGCTCGCCGCGCATGCGAAGACCGCGATCAAGGACGGGCTGGTGAAGCCGAACAAGAAGATCTTCGACAACGCGAAGGTCTCGGACCACTTCGCGATCATCCCCACCCTGCAGGCGCCGAAGAGCCTGTCCGAGATCGAGGCCAAGCTCTACGACATGGTGGTCAAGCGCTTCCTCGCGGTGTTCTTCCCGGCCGCCGAATTCATGGTCACGACGCGCATTTCGACTGTGGCGGTCGTGGTTGCCAATGAAAACAAGGAATACAGGTTCCAGACCAACGGCAAGGTGATGGTCAAGCCCGGCTGGCTGGCGGTGTACGGCCGCGAAGCACAGGACGACGATGCGAACCTCGTGGCCGTGGCGCCGGGCGAAATGGTTCGCACCGAAGACGTGGCGGTCAATGCGCTGAAGACCAAACCGCCCGCGCGCTACACCGAGGCCACGCTGCTCAGCGCGATGGAAGGCGCGGGCAAGCTCATCGATGACGACGACATGCGCGAGGCGATGCAGGAGAAGGGCCTGGGCACGCCGGCCACGCGCGCCGCGATCATCGAAGGCCTGATCTACGAGAAGTACATCCACCGCGACGGGCGCGACCTGGTGCCGGGCGCGAAGGCCTTCCAGTTGATGACGCTGCTGCGCGGCCTGGGTGTGGAGGAATTGACGAAGCCCGAGTTGACCGGCAACTGGGAGTTCCAGTTGTCCGAAATGGAGAAGGGCAAGCTCGGCCGCGAGGCCTTCATGGTCGAGATCGCGCAGATGGCCGAGCGCATCGTCAAGAAGGCCAAGGAGTACGACCGCGACACCATCCCCGGCGACTACGCCACGCTGGCAACGCCCTGCCCCAACTGCGGCGGCGTCGTGAAGGAGAACTACCGCCGTTTCGCGTGCAGCGGCAAACCCGGCGCCGCGGAGGGTTGCGGCTTCAGCATCAGCAAGATCCCCGGCAGCCGGGCCTTCGAACTCGACGAGGTGGAGCGCTTCCTGGCCGACAAGAAGATCGGCCCGCTGGAAGGCTTCCGCTCGAAGGCGGGCTGGCCGTTCACGGCCGAACTGAAGCTCGCGTTCGACGACGAGCTTAAGAACTGGAAGCTGGAGTTCGACTTCGGCGAGGACGCTAAGAACGCCGGCGAGTCAGGCGAGCCGATCGACTTCTCGGCCCAGGAAAGCCTGGGTGCCTGCCCGAAGGACCAGGGCCATGTGTACGAGCATGGCACGAGCTATGTTTGCGAGCACGCCGTCGGTGCCGCCGTGACCTGCGACTTCAAGAGCGGCAAAATCATCCTGCAGCAGCCGGTGGCGCGCGAACAGATGACGAAGCTGCTGGCCACCGGCAAGACCGACCTGCTCGACGGGTTCGTCTCGAACAAGACGCGGCGCAAGTTCAAGGCCTACCTCGCCTACGACAAGAAGGAAGGCAAGGTCAGCTTCGAGTTCGAACCCCGCGCCCCGCGCGTGCCGGGGGCGAAGAAGGTCGCGGCGAAGAAGGCGAAATAGAAAGGCAGAAAGCCAAGTCATTCACCGCAGAGGGGCGGAGTTGACGGAATTTACACAGAGGAATTCAATGGATTGAATCGAACTCTGCGCAACTCCGCCAACTTCTTTGACTCCGCAGTGAATGAATTGCGGGCCGTTACGGCAGGCACATCACCGAAGCCGTGGCGACCAGCTCGTTGAACAGCGCCATCGAGACCTTGCCCGACACCGCGTACGGGTCGAGCACAGCCTTCTCCGAGTACTTCAGCAGCAGCGCAGGGTTCAGCCGGTTCATGTTGACCTGGCCCATCGCCCAGCCAGCAAAGCTGCGCTCGTCGATCTCTTCGTAGCTCAGCATCACCACGTCGCGGTGGCGCGGGTCGTTGGCGATGCGGTTGTATAGCGCACTCACTTGAGAGCGCCCGCCTTCAAGAACCTGCAGGAACACCTCGCCGGAGAAGCAGAGCACCCCCGTCACACCCACCGCCGGGTTGTTGGTGGTGGATTTTTTCAGGATCGCACTCAGGCTCTCGGGCTTGAAAGCCTCGGTGGTACGGCTTGCGTACATCAAACGGACCAGCATCTGGTTCTCTCCTTCAGGTCTTCTTGCTCAGCAGCGACAGGAACTCTCGGCGCAGGTTGGCGTCTTTCAGGAAGGCGCCGCGCATCACGCTGTTCGTCATCATCGACTCGTCGTCCTTCACGCCGCGCCAGTGCATGCAGAAGTGGTCGGCTTCCATCACGATGGCCAGGCCGTCGGGCTTGACGCGGTCCTGCAATTCGTTGGCCAGCATCGTGACAGCTTCTTCCTGAATCTGCGGGCGGCTCATGATCCAGTCGCAGATCCGGGCGTACTTGCTCAGGCCGATCAGGTTCGAATGCTCGTTCGGCAAGATGCCGACCCACACCTTGCCCATGATCGGGCACAGGTGGTGCGAGCAGGCGCTGCGCACCTTGATAGGGCCGACGATCATCAGCTCGTTCAAGCGCACGGCGTTCGGGAACTCGGTGACCGCCGGCATGGGCACGTAGCGGCCACGGAACACCTCGGTCAGGAACATCTTGGCCACGCGCTTGGCCGTCTCGTTGGTGTTGTGGTCGCCGTCGGTGTCGATGACGAGCGCGCGCAGCACCTCCTGCATCTTGGTCGCCACTTCGGCGCGCAACTCGTCGATCTCGCCGTCTTCGATGAAGGCCGAGATGTTGTCGTTGGCGTGATAGCGGCACTGCGCATTCACGAGCCGGTAGCGGATGCGTTCGGACGCACTCAGGCGCGCCAGGTCGTCTTCGGTTCGAAAGATCGGAGTCGGTTGTTCGCCGCGCATGGGCTGTGTCTCCAGGGGTTCGTACCCGCTTAGCGTACCCCAGCGCCGGCACCCCGGGCGCACCACCGGGATGCAGACCGTAGACTGTGCGCGGTGAATGCCGCTGCCGCCCCTGCCCCCGCCCTTGCTACTCGCGCACTGCCGACCCCTTCGCTGCCGCTCGCCACGCTGCTGGCCCACACCGCCGACGCGGTCCAGGCGGTGCGCGCCGGCCAGTCGTTGACCGCGGCGCTGGCGCGTTGCCCGGCGGCCGCCCGACCCGGCACGCAGGCGCTGAGCTTTCACGCGCTGCGCTGGCTCGGCGCCGCGCAGGTACTGCGCACCCAGCTCGCGCCGAAGGCACCGCCACCGGCGGTCGATGCGCTCTTGCTCACCGCGCTCGCGCTGCTGTGGCCGGCAGCACCGGTGCGCTATGCCGAGCACACGCTGGTCGACCAGGCCGTCGCGGCCGCCAATGCACGCGCAAAAGTGAGTGCAAGCTTCGTCAACGCCGTGCTGCGGCGCTTTCTGCGCGAGCGCGATGCGCTCGTGGCCGCCGCCCTGCGCGACCCACTGGCGCGCTTCAATCACCCCGTGTGGTGGCTCGAGCGCGTCAAGGCCGACTGGCCGGCACAGTGGCAGGCGGTGCTGGCCGCGAACAACCAGCAGGCGCCGATGACGCTGCGGGTGAACGCCCGCCGCAGCAGCGCCGGCGCCTATGTCGACCGGCTGGCAGCGAACGGCATCGCCAGCCGGCAGGTCGGACCACAGGCCGTGCAACTGGCCCAGCCTTGCGCCGTGGACCGCCTGCCCGGCTTCGCCGAGGGTGACGTGTCGGTGCAGGACGCAGCGGCGCAGTTGGCCGCGCCTTTGCTGATCGGCGCCGGCCTGAAGCCCCGTGCACGCGTGCTCGACGCCTGCGCCGCCCCGGGCGGCAAGACCGCCCACCTGCTCGAACTGGCTGACGCCGATGTGCTGGCCCTGGACAGCGATCCCGAGCGCCTGACCCGGGTGCACGACACGCTGGCGCGCCTGGGCTTAAGCGCCCACACGCTGGCCGCCGATGCCGGCGAACCGGCCACGTGGTGGGACGGCCGGCCGTTCGACGCTGTTCTGCTGGACGCGCCGTGCAGTGCCGCCGGCGTCGTGCGCCGCCACCCCGACGTGCGCTGGCTGCGCCGCCCGACCGACATCGACTCGCTGGCCGCGCAGCAGGCCCGGCTGCTCGATGCGCTGTGGCCGCTGCTCGCTCCCGGCGGGCGGCTGCTTTACTGCACCTGCTCGGTCTTCAAGGCCGAGGGCGCGCACCAGATCGATGCTTTTTTGCAACGCGAACCGACTGCCTGCAGGGCCGCGAGCCCGCCATCGCCCGGGCACCTGCTGCCACTGCCCGACAATGAAGCCGATGCGCCGGCCGCTGCCAGCCCATCGGCCGACGGCTTCTTCTACGCCCTGCTCACCAAGACCTGAGGACACTCCCGCCACCATGCACCGCGAGGCCCGACCCCCCACCCCGGCCCGGCCGCGTTTGCTGCGCGCGGGCGGCGGTTGGGTTGCGTTCCGGCGAACGTTGGCATGGCTGACTTGTGCGTTGCTGCTGGCGCTGACCGTGCGCGCCGACTCCGAACTGGTCGCGTTCGAGATCGTGCACAACGAAGAAGGCGTGCTGCTGACCTACGCCGTGAACCTGGACCTGTCGCGCAGCGTCGACGACGCGCTGACCAAGGCGGTGCCGCTGTACTTCGTGGCCGAGGCCGAGGTCTTCCGCGATCGCTGGTACTGGCGCGACCTGCGCGTGGCCAATGCGGTGCGCACCTGGCGCATCGTTTACCAGCCGCTCACGACCACCTACCGCGTCACCTTCGCCGGCCGCAGCCAAAACTACGCGAGCCGCGAAGAGGCCTTCACCGCCATCAGCCGCGGCGCACGCTGGAAGGTGGCCGAGCCGGGGCAGATCGAAGACGGCAGCCGCCACTATGTGGAGTTCAGCTTCCGGCTCGACACCTCCTTGCTGCCACGCCCGATGCAAATCGGCATCGGCGGCCAGGCCGACTGGGCGCTGCAGGTGCAGCGCCGGCAGTGGTTCAATTGAACTCGTAGAGGGCAGCCCATGCCGATGACCAAGGCATCGCGCTGGGCGTGGATCATCTCCATGGTGGCGGCCACCGGCGCCGGCCTAGTGCTCGCCTTCCTGCTCTCCATCGCCACCAACAACCCGGCCTTGTACGAGCGCCATTACGTGTGGCTGTTCTGGGTCAACGTGGTGGTTGCGACGCTGCTCGTGATGGTGATCGGCGTGGCCGGCGTGCGGCTGCTGATCCGGGTGCGGCGCGGCAAGTTCGGCAGCCGTTTGTTGCTCAAGCTCGCCGCCATCTTCGCGCTGGTCGGCGTGGTGCCGGGCGTGCTGATCTACACCGTGAGCTACCAGTTCGTGTCGCGCAGCATCGAGAGCTGGTTCGACATCAAGGTCGAGACCGCTCTCGACGCCGGGCTGAAACTCGGCAAGGGCACGCTCGACGCGCTCGTGGCCGACGTGGCCTCGAAAACGCGCCTCGCGGCCGAGCGCCTGGGTGACACGCCCGGCATCGCCCGCCCGCTGGCGCTGGAGCGGCTGCGCGAGCAGCTCTCGGCGCAAGACATCGCCATCGTCGGCCCGGTCGGCCAGACGGTGCTGACCACCAGCAGCACCTCGGCCCGCCTGATGCCCGAGCGGCCGGCGCTCGCGCTGCTGCGCCAGGCCCGCAACGCGCGCGTGGTCAGCGAACTGGTCGGCCTGGACGAAGACGCGCTGTCCAGCGGCAGCGTGGGCAGCGCGCGAGTGCGGGCGGTGGCCATCGTGCCGAACAACAGCTTCGCGCTCGACGAGGAAGACCGCTACCTCGTCGTGACCCAGTTGCTGCCGCCGTCGCTTGCGGTCAATGCTCTGGCGGTACAGACGGCTTACCGCGAGTACCAGCAGCGGGCCCTCGCGCGGGGCGGCCTGCGCAAGATGTACATCGGCACGCTCACCCTCGCACTCGTGCTGGCCGTGTTCGGCGCGCTGCTGCTGGCGGTGGCACTGAGCAACCAGCTCGCGCAGCCGCTGCTGTTGCTCGCCGAAGGCATGCGCCAAGTGGCGCAGGGCGACCTGAGCAGCAAGGCGGTGTTCGCCTCGCGGGATGAACTGGCGGGGTTGACGCGCTCGTTCGCCGACATGACCACCCAGCTCGCCGAAGCGCGCGCGCTGGTTCAGCGCAGCGTGGCGCAGGTGGAAGGGGCACGCACCAACCTTCAGACCATCCTCGACAACCTGACCGCCGGCGTGATCGTGTTCGACCGCGAAGGCCGCATCGACACCGTGAACCCCGGCGCAACGCGCATCGTGCAGCTGCCGCTGTCGGCGTACCGTGGCCGCACGCTGTCCGAGGTGCCGGGCCTGGAAGACTTCGCGCGCGGCGTGGGCCGGCGCTTCGAGTTGCACGCCACCAGCCCCGAGGCCGGCGAACGCGACCAGTGGCAGGACTCGTTCGAGCTGCAGACCCACACCCTCGACGGGCGCGAGCGCGACTCGATCACCTTGCTCGTGCGCGGCGCCGTGCTGCCCCAGGGCGCGCGCCTGATGGTGTTCGACGACATCACCGAACTCGTGTCGGCGCAACGCGTCGAGGCGTGGAGCGAAGTCGCGCGGCGTCTGGCCCATGAGATCAAGAACCCGCTCACGCCGATCCAGCTGTCGGCCGAGCGGCTGCAGCACAAGCTCGGCCACAAGCTCGCAGGCGCCGACCAGGCCATGTTGGCGCGCTCGGTCGACACCATCGTCAACCAGGTGCAGGCGATGAAGACGCTCGTCAACGAGTTCCGCGACTACGCGCGGCTGCCGGCGGCGCACCTCGTCAGCATCGACCTGAACGCGCTCGTCACCGAAGTGCTGGGCCTTTACGGCAGTGCGATGGAGGCGGGGCACCTGCTCGCCGCCCTGGGCGAAGGGCTGCCCGCGATCGTCGGCGACAGCACCCAGCTTCGCCAGGTGATCCACAACCTGGTGCAGAACGCGCTCGACGCGGTGGCCGAACAAACCGACGGCCGCGTGCGCGTGCAGACCGAAGTGGCGCGCACCGAACAAGGCGACCCGCGCGTGGTGCGGCTGCTCGTGATCGACAACGGGCCCGGCTTTGCCGACAAGGTGCTCAAGCGCGCTTTCGAGCCGTACGTCACGACCAAGAGCAAAGGCACGGGCCTCGGGTTGGCGGTCGTGAAAAAGATCGCCGACGAACACGGCGCCCGCGTGCGTGTGGCCAACCTGGGCGCAGCCGGCGATGCCGCCTCGCCCACCCAATTGGTGCGGGGCGCACAAGTCTCGTTATCATTCGTGAGATTCCCAGCCGGGGCCGGCCCGTCGTCCCCTGCTGCACCCGCCTCGATCGGCGCGCACTGAGCACCCATGGCGACCATTCTTGTTGTTGACGACGAACTGGGCATCCGCGCCCTTCTGTCGGAAATTCTTGCGGACGAAGGGCACACGATCGAGTTGGCCGAGAACGCGGCACAGGCACGTGCCTGCCGCGAACGCGCCCGGCCCGACTTGGTTTTGCTCGACATCTGGATGCCCGACGTCGACGGCATCACGCTGCTCAAGGAATGGGGCGCCACCTCGCAACTGAACATGCCCGTCATCATGATGAGCGGGCACGGCACCATCGACACCGCAGTCGAGGCCACCAAGTTCGGCGCGATGGCCTTCCTGGAAAAGCCCATCACCCTGCAGAAGCTGCTGCGCGCCGTCGAGCAAGGGCTTGCCAAACCCGCGTCGCGCGCGCCGGCGCCGCAAACCGTGCAGCACCACGGCAGCGATGCCGGCTTGACGGTCGAGTCGGCGATGACGGGTGGCGCAATGCTCCCCACAGCGCCCCTGATGCTCGGGCCGCAATCGGAGCAGAGCTTCGACCTGGACCGGCCCCTGCGCGAAGCACGCGATGCGTTCGAGAAGAGCTACTTCGAGTTTCACCTCGCGCAAGAAAACGGCAGCATGACCCGCGTCGCCGAAAAGACAGGCCTGGAACGCACCCACCTCTACCGCAAGCTCAAGCAACTCGGGGTCGACCTGTCACGCAACAAGCGCGGCGGCGGCCTCTAGCCAAGCCGGCCGCGCCGCTGGGTTAGAATTTAGGGCTTGGCCTGGTAGCTCAGTTGGTAGAGCAGCGGATTGAAAATCCGCGTGTCGGTGGTTCGATTCCGCCCCAGGCCACCATAGAAATCAAGCACTTAGCCCACTCAAAAGGTTGGGCTAAGTTGTTTCTGGGATGCGCGTAGGCGTTACGTAGGCGATGGCACAGGGTTTCGGAGGGCGTTGACCATACAGCGCGGGAGTCATGGCGCCGCCGCTCCCCGCTCCCTCAACCCCTCACACAACTGCCCCGGCCCCAGCAGCACATCCTGCATCTCGCCGCGCAGCTTCTGCGAATCGAGCGCCTGCTTGCTCATCGTGCCGTGCGCGGCCAGGGCGTCCATGATGGTGTTGATCATTTCCTTGGCAAGGTCGGGCGAGTTGGCGAATTGCTCCTTGCTGTTTCGCTGTGCTTGCTCGATCAACACCTCGGACTTCAGCAGCTTGCCCTTGATCGCGTTGTTCACATGGACCAGCTTGTTGCCCGGCAACAGGTCGCCCTCGAACAGGTCATTGACCCGTTCGATCAACGCCTGCAGCGAGACCTTCTGCTTGTCCTGTACCTGCCCGCTGCCCGTCTCCGTTGTTGGTTGTTGGCTCGATCTTCACGGTCTCGCCCGTGCCGAGAATGAGCTTCGGGCTACCCATGTCCTTGATCGTGAACGCCGTCAGCCGCAGCGCCGACAGGTCTACACCTTCGCGCTCCCGGCCGAGGGTCAGCAGCGGGTGCAGCAGCTTGAAGAAGAACGCCCGCTTCT
>Ga0209724_1002041_pt1 | contig 17655 bp, 18 predicted proteins | sample grotaG_FD_184143 | JGI IMG/M metagenome (GOLD analysis project Ga0209724, IMG submission 184143) | Glacier valley bacterial and archeal communities from Borup Fiord, Nunavut, Canada, to study Microbial Dark Matter (Phase II) -... | ecosystem: Environmental > Aquatic > Freshwater > Ice > Glacier ...
GACGAGTGCAACACAAACAGCCTGGGAAAAGGGAATTTCTGAGTTCTACACCTCTCACTACTCGAAGGCAGTCAAGAGTTTCCAAGTTGTGCAAACCTTGTACCCTAATGACTCACGCGTTGCCGAGTTTATCGCGGCCTCAGAAAAGCGTATTGCTAACGGCGAAGATGTGGTTGATTTCCCACTCGTCACTGTCTTGATAGTTGCGGGCGTGATCCTTCTTGGCGCGGGCGTTGCGGTCATCCTGATCGTTCGTCACCACAAAAAGCACATGATCTATACGGCTGGTGTCGCCCAAGGCAGCGTACAGCCTGCTGGCCCTGGTGTCGCAACGCAGCGAGTTATCGTTTCGCAGAATGGACCAACCGTCGGTGTTCCGTTAGTTTCAAACCCTGCGGCTCCTGTGACAGCACCTGAATCAGTACCTGGTCTACAACAAGTCGCAACTGTTCCACTAGATGTTCCACTGGCGCCAGTGCTCCCAACTCCAGAGCCAATAATTGAAGCGCCATTAGGGGGCGGTAGTGGCTACGGAGAGTCAACATACAATCCGACACCACCCGTGGCCGAAGCTCCGTCGACAACGGAACCGACAGAGGAACCACCTATCGCAGCAAACGCTTGGTTTAGTCCTGATACTCCACCAGACGATCAGCCAAAAGCTTAAGAAAGCCAATAACAATAAAGGACCTTACATCAGTGAGGTCCTTTATTGTTATGCTTTTGCTATACTGGTCATATGGATCAAATCTTGTTGGTGATGTTACTAGTGATTGTGTTGGGCCTGGGCGTTGCGTTATTCGTGATAAGTCAGCGTCTGCGCGATATGAAGCCGCGTGATAACTCGAGTGGCGTCGAGATGCTGAAGTCTGACGTGACGGAACTGAATCGTACGATTGCAAACCTTCAGACGACACTTGGCGACAAGTTAGAACGTAACGCGACAAACATGCAAAGTTCGATGCAGCGACAACTGACCGAGAGTGGCAAGCTAGTCAGCGACGTGACGCAGCGTTTGGCGAAACTTGATGAGACGAATCGTCGGGTAATCGATGTTGCTGACGAACTTAAAACGTTACAGAACGTACTGCAAAACCCAAAGCAACGCGGTGTATTTGGTGAGTATTACCTTGAGTCAGTCCTCGGAAATATCCTGCCAACTAAAAATTATCAGATGCAGTACAAATTCAAAGACGGCAATATCGCTGATGCCGTCGTCTTTCTTGATAAGGGTCTGATTCTTCCGATTGATAGTAAGTTTAGCCTCGAGAATTATAACCGGATGGTTTCTTCAACGACCAAAGCCGAGCGTGAAGAATGGCTCAAAAAAGTTCGTAATGACCTCAAGGGCCGTATCGACGAGACGAGCAAATACATATTGCCGGCAGAAAAAACGATGGACTTTGCCTTTATGTTTATCCCGAGTGAGTCATTGTATTATGATCTTTTGATCGGTGATGTTGGAACAGGTTCGTCAGCACGCGACTTGATCGAATATGCCTTCCGTGAAAAGCAAGTGATCATTGTGAGCCCGACTAGCTTTATGGCCTACCTTCAGACGGTTCTACAAGGCCTGCGCAGCCTTCAGATTGAAGAGCAGGCGAAAGATATTCAAATCCAAGTAGGGAAGCTAGGGCGTCATATTTCGGCCTTTGATAGCTTTATGGGCAAGCTCGGGAACTCGCTCGGGACGACAGTTAATCATTATAATAATGCCCATAAAGAATTAGCCAAGATCGATACGGACGTGACGAAGATTGCTGGTAACAACAAGAGCGTTGAAGCACTCTTGATCGATAAGCCACACACTGACGAATAGTCTATAAAAAAGCAGAGCCCGTTCCAAGACAAAGGAGCGAGCTCTACTTTCCTTAGGACGGGCTTTTTGCGGAAGGACTACACGACGCGGAACGTGGCGTTGAGAAGGATGACCGTGCCGGCATCCATGGTATCGCGCAAGTCGGTCCAGGTGACGACTAGGTCCTCAACCACGAGCCCTTCTTTATCGAACAGCTCGTCAAGAAGCCCTTGCACCTGCTGTTTTGTTTCATCCGAAACGAAAGTGTCGTACTCGGTCAGCCCGTCCGATATGGGCGGCCTCTGGTAGAGTGTGACGAACTTGTAGGCGACAAGCATCCCGTTCTCTTTTTCGAACTGATGCTTGTCACGAGCGATGCATCGTGCAAGCTTTTTTGTACGGCGAGGGTGAGCCAGCCTTGGCGGGTTGAGTGGTCTGAACGGCAGGCGGCCAGTTGTTTGCTGGGTTTGACCTGTTTCGGTGCCACCATTACGATCGGAGTTCATGTCATGTGTCCATTCTGTCAATGCTACGAGGCGGTCTCGCAGGGGTGCAACTTGCCACCATATGTCGGCGACATATCAAGTAGGACATTACTATAAACTATTTGATGACAAAAAAATACCTCGCCGGTCATTGGCGAGGTATTTTGTATTGGTCAGCTACTACTGATTATTCAGCAGTTTTGTCGCGGAGTAGGTCGTAAACGACGAACCCGAGGACAGCACCGACGACTGGGGCAATTGCGTAAATTGCAAATGGCCAGACACTAGCCCAGCTGTATGCGTGCAAAGCAATCGCAACAGCAGGGTTAATGATCGCGGTAGCACCGACGTAGCTTGCAGCACTAACGGCAATCATCAAAGCGATGAAGATACCGAAACCTGCAGTCAATGCACTAGTAACACGATCTTTAACGACACGTGTTGCGTATGCATACGCGAGTCCAAGAACGGCTGCACCAGTTAGTTCAGCGAAGAAGACGAACCATTCTTTGCCGGCTAGCTTGGTGATATCAACGGCTGCGTACAATGCGGGTGCCGCTTGTCCATAAGCCTGAGCTTGCGCGTTTACTGCGTCAGCACCGTTAATGAAGCCACTGAGTACGACGTACGCAAGGGCTGCACCAAGAGACTGGGCAATAATATATCCGATAGCTCGTAACCAACCGATGCGGCGAGTAACGAGAGCACCGATAGTGATCGCGGGGTTAACGTATGCACCTGAAATTCCACCAAGTATCATCACGATACCTGCGAGGGCGAACAGTACAAAAATTGGTTGTCCTTGTCCGGCGATGACCACGCCAGCAAGTAGAAACGTTCCAACGAGTTCAGCGCCAAGTGCGCGCCAAAGTGCTACTGAACGGAGTGATTGCTGAATGTGTGCAGCAAGCGCACCGGTTGCAGCAGCAGGAGCTGTCGTAACGGTCGTTTTGGTTGTCTTAGCAGCAGCAGATTTATTTGCTGTTGCCTTGTGATTTGTCGAAGCGGTTTTCTTCGTAGCCATATGTTTCCCTCCTTATAGTCAACATGGTTACAGTATAGCATAAACAACAACTACGAAAGCGAGTGGTATAATAGGTACATATGGCATTATTTGTAAGACAAGATGAAAACCGTTCAGAGCTGCAACAACGGCTTGCGACTGAGCTTCAGGACCGAGCACGAAAAAAGGCAGAAGAGGCTGATCTTCCTGATGGAGTAACTGATTCTCAATATATTAAAGACACGAAACAGACAACGGGTTTGTTCGGGGTTTGGTTAGTGGTCGCCGCCGTGGCGATTGGCATTGTCATCTTCTTGATCATAACTTCAACTCGCTAACATGCTTACAGCCTTGGCGGTTTTAGCGTATAATAACGATTAGTTATGCAGAGTAATGATTTAGAGACGATTCGTCAGCAACTATTGGAGCGGGTAAAAATAAGCGAGACACCTCGTGATATTCTTCGTGCACCAGAATTCAAGAATTTATATAGTGCGATCGGTACGTTAGCCCCAGAAGAAAAAGGGCCATACGGAAAAGCGATTAATGAACTCAAGCAAGCCGTCGAAGCAGCTATCGAAGCGCGCCAGAACGAACTAGAGAGTGGCGACATTGTTGCACTTGATGTGACCGCCCCTTGGGACGTGAACAGCGAGAAGCCATTATTTATTCCTACCAACGAAGGCTCGGCGCATCCTCTGATGACCGAATTGACCCATGTCATCGACATCTTTACTCGTATGGGATTCCATGCAATTGAATCACGTCAGATCGACGACGACTTTCATATGTTTGGTTCACTAAACTTCCCTGAAAACCACCCAGCACGAGATGGTTACGACACATTCCGTACCGAAGAGGGTTTCATACCTCCAGCTCACACCAGCACGATGCAACATCGTATCCTCGCAAGCGGTAAGAGTGCCATTGAGGCTGGCGGTCAAATCGCAGCAATTAGCTATGGCCGTGTTTTCCGCAACGAAGATGTCGATGCAACGCACGAACATACCTTCTACCAAGTAGAAGGAGTCTTCGTCAGTAAAGACGCGACACTCGGCGAAATGCTCGGAACACTTCGTAGTTTCTTTGAAGTGTATTATGGACAATCGTTGCGTATTAAAACGCAGCCGGCATATTTCCCGTTCGTCGAACCAGGGCTTGAATTCATGATTGAAAAACCAGCTGCTATTGGCGGTAAGCCTGGTGAGTGGCTCGAAATGCTCGGATGCGGCATGATCCACCCGAACGTCCTAGAAGCTGCTGGTATTGACCCGACCGTCTACCGTGGCTTTGCCTGGGGTGGTGGTGTTGAACGTTTGGTAATGTTGAAATATGGTATCGAAGACCTGCGTCATTTTGAATCCGCTAAACTTAATTTCTTGAGGAAGTTCGCATGATTGTTTCCGTAAACTGGCTCAAAAAATTTACTGATATTGATGTGACGATCGATGAATTGGTTGAACTCGTCGGTGCTCGTTTAGTCGAAATCGAAAGTGTTGAAAACCTAGGTGAAAAATACAAAGACGTTATTGTCGTCAAGGTTGTTGAATGTGGTCCCGTGCCGGATTCTGATCACCTTAATCTGACAAAAATTGATGACGGCGGCAGAGTGCAGAACGTTGAACGTGACGAAAACGGGCTTATCCAAGTCGTGTGTGGCGCACCGAATGTCACGGCTGGTATGCTCGCTGCGTGGCTTCCACCTGAAAGCACTGTACCTGAAACATTTGGCGACAAAGAACCGTTCATCCTCGGCTCTCGTGCGCTTCGCGGGTTCACGAGTCATGGCATGCTTGCCAGCGCCAAAGAACTTGCTCTTTTTGATGACCAAACGGGTATCGTTGCTGTCGATAAAGACGCAGCACCTGGAGCGAGTTTCGCAGAACTGTACGAACTCAATGATTACCTACTCGATATCGAGAACAAATCATTAACCCACCGACCAGATGCTTTTGGTATTATTGGCTTTGCGCGCGAAATTGCCGGAATCCAGGGCAAGGCATTTCAGACACCGGCTTGGTTACAGGATCTTTCTCCGGAAATGGGTGCTGATGAATCTGTAGAAATGCCAACAGTCACGATTGACGAGCCAGAACTGTCTGATCGTTTTGAAGCAATTGTTCTTTCTGACGTTAACGAAGGCGCGCAATCACCACTCGAGATGCAGACGTATCTATCACGAAGCGGTATTCGCCCGATTAGTGCTGTTGTCGATGTTACGAACTATATGATGCTCCTCGCGGGTCGCCCACTCCACGCCTATGACTACGACAAAGTCTTGTCGGTCGGTGGCGGTAAGGCTGATCTTCACGTTCGATCTGGCCGCGAAGGTGAAACTTTGGCGCTTCTTGATGGACGCGTCCTTCAATTGAGCCAAGGCGACATCGTTGTTGCGGTTGGTGACACGGCAATCGGCCTTGGTGGTGCAATGGGTGGTGCAGATACCGAAATCGACACAAACACGAAACGTATCCTACTCGAATCAGCGACATTTAACTTATATAAACTCCGGGCAGTGCAAATGCGACACGGTATCTTTACTGAAGCAATTACTCGTCTGACAAAAGGTATTCCCGCGCCACTTGGCACACCAGTTTTGGTTGAAGCAGCCAAGATGATTAGTCAATTTGCTGGCGCAAGAGTTGCCAGCCGTATCGTTGACGCCTATCCAGGCGAACGTGACGCAATCGTCGTGACGCTTGATGCCTCAATTGTTGATGCGACACTTGGTACTCAATTGAGTGTAGCTGACACTAAGGAACTGCTTGAAAACGTTGAATTTACCGTTGCCGTCGAAGGCTCAAACCTGGCTGTAACGGTTCCGTACTGGCGTAATGATGTTCATATTGCCGAAGATGTCATTGAAGAAGTCGGCCGACTGAATGGCTTCGACACGATTAACCCCGTTCTCCCGGGCCGTGACTTTACTGCAGTACGTCCGAGCGACTTTGATCTCCTCCGTACAAAACTACGAAGCACGCTTGTGCGAGCCGGAGCGAATGAAGTACTGACATATAGCTTTATCCACGGCGACATCATGCGCAAGGCTGGACAAGATCCAGAAACAGCCTATCGCCTAACGAATAGCATTAGCCCTGATCTTCAGTACTACCGACAGAGTCTCCTCCCGAGCTTACTCGCGAACGTTCATCCGAACGCAAAAGCTGGCTATGATCACTTTGCTCTGTTTGAGATAAACAAGTTCCATACAAAACTCAACGGACTAACGACGGAAGGTGTTCCAAAAGAGCTCGACGGACTCGGTTTTGTTGTATCGACCAGCAAAAAGTCGACGCATGCAGCCTACTATGAAGCGAAACAATACTTGGATTATATTGCTACTGAACTTGGGCTGACGTTCGTCTATGAACCGCTCGAAGAAGCTGCAGACTATCCAGTGACGCAACCGTTTGAGCCAAAGCGTAGTGCGCGTGTTTGGGATGCCCAAACGCGAGAGCGCATCGGTGTGATTGGTGAATTCAAAAAATCTGTTCAAAAAGCATTCAAGCTTTCTGATAACGTTGCTGGATTCGAAATTGCACCTATGGCACTTTTGAAGCTGACGGCAGGCACGGCGTCAAGCTACCTGCCACCGAGTAAGTATCCAGGAACTGATCGTGACGTGTCGTTTCAGGTAGCGACAGACGTGACGTATCAACAGGTGTATGATGCGGCCAAAGCGGCACTAAGCGATTCGACACTGCAGACGACGATTGCGCCGCTGGCTATCTATGAACCGGCAGCAAGCGAAACGAAGAATATTACCCTGCGCATCACACTGGGTTCGTATGAAAAAACGCTCACGGGTGACGAAGTGCGTCAGATAATGACAGAAGTAACTGATAAAGTAGTAATAGCAACACATGGAAAGGTAGTTTAATGGCAACAAGTAGAGGACAACAAATTGGAATATGGGTTATCGCGATAGTTCTGACTATCGGAACACTAGGGTCATTCGTGATTCTTATCCTTGCAAACGATAATCAAGCAAAAGATTCAGCAACATCACAAGCTGATTACGCAAAGCAACTCGCAGACTATACGGCACAACAAAAGGCATCAGCGAAGACAAATGCCGATAACTCAGTCGCCCTTACTGGGTATAGCGCAGCACCTTTTGACGCAGCGTCAGTCACTTCGTTACAAAAGGATATCTTGGTCGCTGGTACTGGCGATGAAGTAAAGGCGACTGATTCAATCAACGCGAGTTACTTCGGATGGACAAGTGATGGAGTTATTTTTGACAGCTCTATGAAGAAAGACGTGACTGCAGATGCGCCTGTGACATTCTCGCTCTCGAGTGTTATTAAGGGATGGACCGAGGGTCTCGCTGGTCAACGTGTCGGCAGCACAGTCAAATTGACAATTCCATCTGACCAAGCATACGGCGCAACTGGTTCTGGGATTATTGCTGCCAATGCACCGCTTGTCTTTATCGTTACGATTCACTCAATCGAAGCAGCCAAATAGTACCGCATCGCGAAGATCATGCTATACTAAATATAGTAAAAAACAAGGAGATTTATGGATAATTCAGTCAAAGAGGTTATTACGATTGGGGCAGGCCCAAGTGCGCTCGCTGCCGCTATTTACACGACTCGTGAAGATATTGACACGACACTCTACGAGAAAAGTGCGATTGGTGGCCTCGCCGCAATTACCGATATTGTTGATAATTATCCAGGTTTCCCTGATGGTATTGAAGGACTGACACTCGCTGGTCACCTAGAGAAACAAGCCGAACGTTTTGGTGCTCACATTGAATTCGGTGACGTGACGGCGCTTCGTGAAGAAGGCGACGTAAAAGTCGTGACAGTCGATGGTGCAGAAGTAAAAGCCAAGGTTGTATTGATTGCGACCGGTAGTGATTACAAAAAACTTGGTGTTCCTGGTGAAGCTGAACTCTACGGACGTGGCGTTCATTACTGTGCGACTTGTGATGGTGCATTCTACCGTGAAAAGAAACTTGTTGTGGTTGGTGGCGGAAACTCTGCTTACCAAGAAGCAATTTTCCTGACTCGTTACGCAACGCATATTGATGTGCTTGTTCGTAGCAAGGTTTCTGCCAGTGAAGTCTTGCAACATGAAATGCAAAAATATATTGATGACGGCAAGATTACTGTTCACGTTAATACGACGACAGAAGAGATTGTTTCGACCGACGGACGTGTCGCTGCGGTGAATGTCATCAAGAATGGTGAAGCCGTGACGCTTGAGACTGATGGAGTCTTTATCTTTGTGGGTCTTCTGCCTAATACGACATTCCTTGAAGGAAGCGGCGTTGAACTGGACGACCGTGGTCTGATCAAGACAGACGAGCACCTCTCGACGAACCTCAAGGGTGTCTTTGCGAGTGGTGACGTTCGAAGTGGCGCAACGATGCAGATCGCCAGTGCAGTCGGTGAAGGCGCGACGGCAGCGCTATCTATTCGTGAGTATCTTCACGACCTAGACAGCGCCGCTTAGGCAACGTAACGCTTGTAGAACGACTCTAACTGTTCAATGACTCTCGTATCAGTTGTCTCTAGAGCAATTTCTCTTGTCCCGAATAGGACACCGGTATAGGCAAAATTATGGGATCCAGTAATGGCAACCTTTGAACCATCCTCCATTGTAAAAATAATGAATTTTGCATGGAGGTATGGTTCTTTTTTGTAGCGCGTCTTGAAGCCACTCACGAACATACTGAGGCTAATAAGGAGTCTGTTCAAAGGATCGGCTTGTTCTGGTCGGTTAAAGTATAAAGAAACGTTTTTCTTTTTGAAGATACGGGCTAGTTTTCCGGTGGGGCAATATTGTGAGACGAATAAGATGTGAGAGGCTTCTCTCGCAAGTTCAGTGGCGCGTCGGTAGATGACCGAGTGCGCAATAATGCCGCCGTCGATAAGGACGTCATTGCCTTCAAGCTCATAGGTGACGCTCGGGTAATTCGTAGAGGAACGATCGGATTTCGCAATGCGACCCTGCTCGTAGACCAGTCGATCAGCCAGTCGATTATGTTCAACGCGGAACATATAATCAACGTTCTCGGCGACACCGTCCTGGTACATATTAACGCCACCAAAGACAAAACAGGTATCATCAATCACGCACCATTTACTGTGCGTGCGACCGTTCATCATCGTGACGCGTCCTCTCCCGAGCCAAAAAAACTTAACTCCAGCAGCCTTGAGGCTCCGTACCATGTGATTTACTTCTTTGACACCTGGGCTATAGTAGCGCAGCGGTAAAAAGCCACCACTGACTTCGCCATAGGTAAAGACGTCAGCCGTGACGGTCACGACGACGCCTCTCTGGGCTGCCTCTTCAAGCGCGACGATGAGGTCGTGAGTTGCGGGGTGATCGGCGACCACCATAGAGATAAGAAACACACGTTTTTGCGCTCGTTTCACAAGTTCTGTTGCCTGCGCAACGTAGTCTGCAGGAAGTATTAATTTCATGTCCATCTAGATGATTATATAACTGTCTAGCCTATATGGGGTAAAAACTGATAAAATACAGGTAATAGAAAAAGGAGAACACATGGCAGACTTTAATAAGATCCTCACACCCGGCGATATTGATAACGGCATCGTAAACGTTGTTATTGAAATCCCAACTGGTAGCAGCAACAAAATTGAATGGAATCGTGACCTCGCGACGTTCCAGCTTGACCGAGTTGAACCAGCAATTTTTGGTAAACCAACAAACTATGGCTTTATCCCGCAAACGCTCGATGAAGACGGTGATGAACTCGACGCGCTGGTTATTACCTCTGAACCACTGCCAACTGGCGTCTTTCTTGAAGGTAAAATTATTGGTGTCATGAAATTTGTCGATGATGGTGAAGTCGATGACAAGATCGTTATCGTTCCAGCTGATGACCGCAATACTGGCAATGTCATCAATTCGCTGCAAGATCTTCCACAAAAACTGATTGATCAAATCGAATTCCACTTTAGCCATTACAAAGATCTAAAAAAGCCTGGCACGACTGTTGTCGAAAGTTGGGGCGACGTCGAAGAAGCCAAGGCTGTCATTCGTGAGTCGATCGAACGCTGGAACAGCAAGTAGTGACTTCTGACGACCAGCAGGTAATCGATGCTCAGGCGCTGGTTGTCGGTGTCTTTAAGGGTTTTCGCACTGAGCTATTGAGTGTGTTTGGACATGCCCAACACACGAGCAAGCCCGACCACTCTCCTGTAACGACCTATGACGTAAAAGTCGAGGAAGTATTAAAGGCGACACTCGCTGAGGCGTATCCGGACATGGGCTTCGAAGGTGAAGAAACCGGCGCTTCTGGTAATCGACAAACGTATTGGTTGGTTGATCCGATCGATGGAACGTCGAGCTTTATCCGCGGACTTCCCTTTAGTACAAACATGGCCGCATTGGTGCATGATGGTGTTGTGATTGCTGCTGTTGTCTATGATTTCGTCAACGACTTTTTATACACAGCGCTGAAGGGTCATGGCGCCTTTAAGAATGGTGAGCAGATTACTGTTAATCAAAATCGCATCGCTGGTGACTTATTTATCTATTCGATGACGCATTCAAAATTTGGACACATCAAAGAAGCGCTCTACGAGTTAGGGATGCGTACGCTGCTTCCTGTCGGGGCGTCTGGGCACGAATACATGATGCTGGCCGAAGGCAAGATTGATGGCATCGTCAATCTCGTTAAGGGAAAAGGCCTGCACGATAACGCGCCTGGTGTGCTGATCGCCGAAGAGGCTGGTGCAGTTATGCTTCCATATGACGAAGAAACTGGTGTCTATCGAAGTCAATTTATTATTGGATCACCGGTCGTTATCGACTCGATCGAGCGTAGCGGACTCATCTAAGGAGTCATCATAGCGACGATTGCATGGCTGCCGTCTTTTGTGCGATCGCCCTTCAGGGACTCACTGTACGAATAATATTGTTGATCTTTATCTGATTCTGCCGAGTTATCGGTAATATTTTGATGGAGGATGCCGGCCGCAAATAGCTGTTCGAGGGCTGCTTCTTTCATGCCCTTGTTATCGAGGGCCCAAATAGGGTAGGTATCTTTGCTAGGAGCCGGTGTTAGCCAGACCTGCATGTCTTTTGGATTGGCGTGATGTGTCGCTTGTAGATAGGCAACAATTTCGCGACCACCCTGCTGTTCAAGACTGTGTCGACCGAGGTGGGCAAGTGCCATAACCTGAGCGACCGGATCATAGAAAATAGCACCGATACAGTCAGCGATAGGCAAGAAAAGGGCCTGTCCCGTGGCGGTAGTGATGATCGCATCCCTCATCGGTGCGTCAGTGTCAGTCATGCCGTGGTTTACGAAAGACGTGTCGAGCTCCATGTAGCGCAAATAATCAGATCGGTCGTAACTGATTCGTAGTCTTGTTGTCTGTTCAATCGCGATGGCATTCTTTTCAAGAAATACTTTTCGGTTGTGAATCACCTGTGAATCGAGATCATCACGCCGATTATACATGGTACCGTCAGCAACAGTTGAGATCGCAACGATAATTCCCATTACTTCTTTTTCTTGGTGAGGGTCTTTTGCTTTATGATGGCTGCGGCGTGGCTAATGCCACCGATAATACCGAGTTGACGCAGTTGTGCTCGAAGTTTATTGCGGGCGTGCATTGTAGTGACTTGTTCGAGCCAGGCTTGTTTTGGTGAGTTCGTCTTTCGTGTCATTACTTCGACGATGTCACCGTTCATGAGTGGCTTATCAAATGGCTTTATTGCTCCGTTGACACGAAATCCGTAGGCGTGCTTTGCGACATCACTGTGCACGAGGTAGGCGAAGTCTAGAGGCAGTGCACCTTCAGGTAGATTATAGATATCTCCTTTTGGAGAATAAACAAAGATGCGATCACCGAAGAGGTCGATATTCAGTTGATCGGTTGTGACGGTCTCGCCGCTACGAAGCTTCGTGGCGATTTCCTGGAGCTGAGTAATCCATTGCATGTGTGTTGGGAGAACGGAGCTCTTTTTATTCCGAGTATAGTCCTTCGAGTTCTTTTGATCGTGATAGTGGAAACTCGCTGCCAGTCCGCGTTCAGCGAATTCGTGCATATCGTAGGTCCGAATTTGAAATTCAACGATTTGCTTGTGTGGAGTGATCACGGTCGTGTGGAGACTTTGGTACCCATTTGGTTTTGGGATAGCGATGTAGTCTTTGATACGAGAAATCATTGGCTGATACAGTGAATGAAGGACACCGAGGACACGATAACAATCTTCCTTCGTTTCGACAATGATACGCAGTGCCATGAGGTCGTAGATGTCATCGATGTTACCATTCACTTTTTTCAGTTTCTTGTGGAGACTGTAGAGGCTTTTGACGCGACCATTGATTTCGGCTTTAATACCCTCTTTTTCCAGTGCACGATTAATTTCTTCACGAACAGCGCCTAGTTTGCGGGTACTTTTACCGAGCCGTTTCCGGACGGTGATTTGTAGCTTTTTAAATGTTTCAGGGTCAAGGTAGCTAAATGCGAGCTCTTCGATTTCCATGCGAACACGACCCATACCGAGTCGATCAGCCATTGGGCCAAAGACTTCGAGGCTTTCGCGAGCGATCTTGATTTGCTTGTCCCTCGGCATATGTTGCAGTGTTTGCAAGTTATGAAGACGATCAGCTAGTTTGATAATAATAACGCGCACGTCTTGTCCGACGGCAATCAAAAGTTTCGAGAGGTTATCTTTTGTTTGTGGGAGGTAGGCGGTCAGGTCTTGCATCCCAGCGCGAGCCTGTGAAACCTTTGTGACGCCATCAACTAAAAAGGCAGTGTCTTCACCAAAGAGGGCTCCTAGTTGATCGAGCGTTGTTTCTGTGTCTTCGACAGTATCGTGAAGGACGCCTGCGATCACGCTGTCGATGTCCATGCCCCAGTCAACTAATGTCGCTCCCACAGAAAGCGGGTGAATAATATATGGCTCGCCGCTTTTTCGCTTTTGTCCCTCGTGGGCTTTAGTCGCGATATCGATGGCGTGTTCAAGGTCGAGGATTTGGTCTTCCTCGTAGTGTGGTCGTGCTTTCTCGAGAAGTTCACTCTTTTTCATAGCCCTCCTAGTATACGGAGAATACCTTTTTTTGTCAGCCAGGGTTTTGATTGATTTCAAAGAGTCTGTGTGTATACTAAAGAGGTTATGATTATTGGGTTAAAATGCGTAAAGCAGGGGATGTAACGACTTATGGGTAAGACGAAAATTGGAATTAACGGGTTCGGCCGTATTGGTCGAAATGCATTTAAAATTGCCTTTGACCGAAGCGATTTAGAGATTGTCGCAATCAATGACCTCACAGACACAAAAACATTGGCATATTTGTTGCAGCACGACAGTAACTACGGTGCATACAAAAACACCGTTGGGTACGATGACACAGGCATCATTATTAATGGTCAGCACGTCAAAGTCTTGGCTGAAAAAGATCCAGCTGCGCTCCCATGGGGTGATCTTGGTGTAGAAATCGTTATTGAATCAACTGGTCGCTTTACTGAAAAAGAAAAAGCCGAACTTCACATCCAGGCTGGTGCAAAGCGCGTTGTGATTAGTGGCCCTTCAAAGAGTGAAGGCGTTGATACTATTGTCCTTGGTGCAAACGAAGACAAGATTGCAACTGCAAGCGAAATTATCAGCAATGCAAGTTGTACAACTAACTCACTCGGTATGGTGATGGCGATTCTTGATGGTGAATTTGGTGTTGAGAAGTCACTCCTTACAACCGTCCACAGCTATACTGCTAGCCAAGCGCTTCAGGACGCTCCTGCAAAGGATCTTCGTGAAGGACGTAACGCAGCAGAAAACATGGTGCCGACAAGTACTGGTGCGGCGATTGCCGTCACAAAGACATTGCCACAACTAATTGGTAAGTTTGACGGACTCAGTATTCGTGTTCCGACCCCAGTTGTTTCGATCAGCGACATCACGGTTCTTTTGGGACGTGACACAACTGTCGAAGAAATCAACTCGGTCTTCAAGCAAGCTGCAGCCGATCCTTTCTACCAGGGTATCCTTGGTGTCAGCGAAGAGCCACTTGTGAGTCGTGATTACATCGGAAATAGCCACTCTGGTATTGTTGACCTCCTTCTGACTAAAGTCGTTGGCGGCAATCTTGCAAAGATCATGGTATGGTACGACAACGAATGGGGTTACAGCAACCGCCTCGTTGAACTTATCGCGGATGTGGGAAAGACCTTGCACGAGTAGGCATATAACGCTTATACTTTAAAGCATATGAAGATCTTTTTGGGCAGTGATCACAATGGTTTCCTGATGAAGGAAAAAGTTTTCGCGTATCTTGCAAAGCATGGGTACGATGTTCATGACGTCGGCGACACACAGCTCGATCCGGATGACGATTTTCCTCAGTTCGCACAAGCTGCGGCGCTGAAGGTACTGGGTGAAGAAGAGGGTGAAGCACGAGCGATCCTTCTTTGTGGCGGTGGACAGGGTATGGCGATGGCGGCAAATCGTTTTAGAGGCATTCGGGCCAGTGTTATTTGGGACGCTTTCGAAGCAAAAATGACGCGTAACGACAACGATAGTAATGTCCTTGCCCTGCCATCTCGCATTCTTGAGAAAGAAGATGGTACTTGGGAGGGCATTATCGAGACATGGCTGACGACTCCGTTTGCTTCCGCAGCTCGCTATAAGAGGCGTAACGCCCAGATTGACGAGCTGTAATATGCCATCTGTCGCACCAACAATTCTTTCCGAAACGGCCGAGGATTACAAGGTTGCGGTTGAACGTTTAACACCGTTTGCGCATCGAGTGCATATTGATATTAGCGATGGTGAATTTGCACCAAAATTCTTGGTAAACGAAACGCAACTCTGGTGGCCAAAAGAATGGCAAGTCGACATTCACGCAATGGTGGCTCGTCCTAGCGAGCACATTGCACAGCTTATCGCCTTGAAGCCAAACATGATTATTTTTCATGCCGAGATCAAAGAGGATCGTGCGGCGCTGGTGAACCAGATAAAAGCAGCTGGCATCAAAGCTGGCATTGCATTGCTTCGCACGACTGTTCCGTCAACGCTCACGGACGTCATCAAGCTCGTCGATCACGTCATGATTTTTTCTGGTGATCTCGGCAAGAATGGTGGCACCGCAAGCCTGATGCAGCTTGAAAAAGTCCGGCTGATAAAAGCGATTAACCCAGCCGTAGAAATTGGCTGGGATGGTGGTGTGAACATTGAGAATGCTTACACTTTAGCTCAGGGAAATGTAAATGTTCTGAATGTTGGTGGCGCGATTGCAAAAGCCGAAAACCCTGGCGTGGCTTATGCGGCCTTGACGAAAGAAATTAATAAACACGGAGTGATTTAGGTGGATAAATTAACGGTTCCTCAGATTCAACAAAAGGCGAATGATATTCGCGAAGATATTATTCGTATGCTAGAGCATGCAGGAAGTGGCCACAGCGCCGGTCCACTAGGTCTGGCTGATATTTTCGCAGCGCTTTATTTTAGCATTTTGAATATCAAGCCGACCGAGCCTGAATGGGCTGATCGTGACATCATGCTGTTAAGTAACGGCCACTGTGTTCCTGTGCAGTATGCGGCAATGGCCGAGTCGGGCTTCTTTGACGTCGAGGAACTTTTAACACTTCGCCAATTTGGTAGTCGTCTTCAGGGACACCCAGAACGTGAACGTCTCCCAGGCTTAGAGAATACAAGCGGTCCTCTTGGAAGCGGTTTATCACAAGCTGCTGGCTATGCGTACACGCTGCAGTACATCGATGAAGTCAAGCACCGCTTTGTTTACGTCATGATGGGTGACGGTGAACTTGATGAGGGTAATATCTGGGAAGGCGCTATGTTCGCCGGCAAGAACAAACTGTCTCAACTTGTCGCATTTATCGACCGTAATAACATTCAGATCGACGGCAGCACCGAAGACGTAATGCCACTCGAAGACCTAAGAGGCAAGTGGGAATCATTTGGCTGGCACGTCATTGAAATTGATGGCCACAATATCGAGAGTATTATCGATGCTACAAGCCAAGCTCGGGCAATTTCAAATCGTCCAACGGTGATTATCGCCCACACTATTCCAGGAAAAGGCGTCGACTTTATGGAATACGACTACAAATGGCATGGTATGCCGCCAAATAGTGAACAAGCCAAAGTAGCGCTTGAAAAACTACGAACGCTTGATGGAAAAATTACGCACGAAGGAGCTGGAGTATGACATATCCACTAGACCCAAATCTGTTTACTGATGACATGAAGCTCGACCCGACTCGCGCTGGCTTTGGTCGCGGCCTGAAAGCCGCCGGTGAAGCTAACGAAGCGGTTGTCGCGTTATGTGCAGACTTAACAGAGAGTACACAGATGCACTTATTCAAGCAGGCTTTCCCGAAGCGCTTTGTCCAAGTAGGTATTGCGGAGCAAAACCTCGTGACTGTCGCGAGCGGGATGGCGCGAGCTGGAAAAATTCCTTTCGCGAGTAGTTATGCGGCTTTCAACCCCGGTAGGAACTGGGAACAAATTCGTACGACGGTCACACTTAACAACCAGCCGGTAAAGATTATCGGTTCACACGCTGGTATTTACACCGGTAAAGATGGTGCGACCCACCAAATGCTTGAAGACATCGCCCTGATGCGTGTCCTTCCACGTATGGTTGTGGTTGTCCCTGGTGATGCAATCGAAGCCGAGAAGGCGACGCTGGCAATTGCCGAGAACGGTCAGCCAAGCTACTTACGACTCGCCCGCGAAAAAACGCCAGTCTTCAGCCTTGAGGAGTCACCGTTTGAAATCGGTAAAGCCTATGTACTTAAAGAAGGCAACGACATCTGTTTGATGGGAACTGGAACAATGACCTATCGAATGTTGCTTGCTGCCAAATTATTGGCCGAACAAGGCATTAACGCCGAGGTTGTGCACGTACCAACAATCAAGCCTTTGGACGCAGAAACAATCCTCGCCAGTGCCAAGAAAACTGGCCGCGTTGTGACGGCCGAAGAAGCGCAAATTATTGGTGGATTTGGTAGCGCAGTGACTGAATTACTTTCAGAGCATCTTCCAATGCCGGTCCTTCGACTAGGTATGCAAGATCGCTTTGGTGAGTCTGGTGATCCAAAAGAGCTGTTCGAGGCATTCGGCCTTACCGGTGAACACATCGCAGAACAGGTCAAAGCATGGATGGAAAAGACACCGCAGTATCATCAGTAAGTAAACGCCGTCACGAAGACGGCACGATGATCGTCCAGATGCAACGTTAGATAAAATTATTTCAGGGGGCAATACAATGGGCATATCGATTCGAGAAATTCGCGACAATACAACACGAGCACGGCATTTGATGCAGCGATCACGTCAGCAACATTTTGCTGTCGGAGCGTTTAACATCGATAATCAGGACACGATTATTGCAGTTATGGAAGCGGCGC